>Ga0247611_10002060_pt1 | contig 33917 bp, 48 predicted proteins | sample 177DNAGHGhighgp2_FD_192422 | JGI IMG/M metagenome (GOLD analysis project Ga0247611, IMG submission 192422) | Sheep rumen microbial communities from Palmerston North, Manawatu-Wanganui, New Zealand - 1770 DNA GHGhigh gp2 | ecosystem: Host-associated > Mammals > Digestive system > Stomach > Rumen... | reverse complement strand
CTTGTAGCTAATGTAGACCGATAAATAGGTCTTTTTTTATCTGGTGGACTCCACTCAACATCTCCGTTTTTCGGTACTTTTAATTCCCCTGCTGTTTCTCTTTCTTTAAGACCTAAATTATAACCGCTTACTAATTCATATTTAGGGCTTGCATTATTTGCTATAGCTTTTGACGCCCCTCCTATACCACTACTCGCCCCACGTCCTCCCATCTAATCACCTTCTATTTCTGGTTTTTATTAATATACTTTCTAAACTCATCATTTAATTTCTCTGTTTCTTTCTTCTTTTTTTCTGGTTTATTTGGGTAAGGTGATATACTGCCCTCAATTATTACGTATTCTTCTTTTGGTTTATTTGCCGCCATTTCCTAATCCCTCCTTTTTTCTAGTGAGTATGTATACCCGTACTTTTTTTGATTTTTTATGAATTCGTTATGCATAGTAACTAAATACTTGTTAAATTCTTTGTCTTGCTCTTTTGTTTTTAAATTGCGTGCTTTCTGCCAATAAGCACTGAAATATTTACCTTCTGCTTTGTTAATATAATTATTTAGCCCTCGTCCATCAAAATTTTTACCTTTTGTAATGATATATGTTCCCTCATGTGCTGCCGCTCTCATTGTACTGATATTATTTCCTACAAAAGCCTTTAAGTCACCATTAGAAAACGTTCCCCCCAATACATCTAAATTATCCCTTCCACTCCTTGGGTGATTGTGGGTTAAAACGTCTGCTTTTTCTAAAGCGCTTTTTGATATTCTTACTCCACCATCTGTTCCAGTGTTGGTATATACTACGTTACCTGCTTTATCAACTAATAGAGCGTGTTCGACGTTTGCGTTTAGATGTTCTTTTTCAAAAGGTAATACTTTTAATTTTTCGCCTGCTGTCAATGATTGAGCTTGCTTGCCATATTGTAATGGTGATTCGCTTAAATCAATGATATTTCCGTCTCTACCTACTAAACTTGTAACCTTATTACTTCCACTTATAGCACTACTCGCTCCACGACCTCCCATCTAATCACCTCTATTTTTTATTTATAAAATCAATAAATTTTTTTTCTGTTTCGAGGTCATATTTACCAGTAGTACCATTACGAGAAACCTTATTAATCCGTTGAAATTCGGCGTGTTTATTGTTGATCCAATTCATGTAATCAACTGCGCTAAACTTTCCCCCTGTCTTTTTCATATAGGCTGCTGCATAAGGGTTAAGTTTTGTTGAATTAGAACCCACAACACCGCTACTAGCCCCACGACCGCCCATCTAATCACCTCTATTTTTTAGGTACACCGCTAGCACTGTATTTATAACCGTATTTGCTAGCGTTCTTTCTTAACCACCAATCAGCGCCCTTGTCATAACTCATTGATGTAGGCCACTTGGCGTTCTTGACCGCTTTAATAAATCCCTTAGAGTCAAAGTTATTTGTTTTCTCAAATTTATACGTCGCTTTCTTGTTAGTGTTTGAGCTGGTAGCTACTATTCCTTTATTGCTGGTAGACGCCACCGCTATTAAGTCTGAATCTGAAAAATTACCGCCTGACGGGTGATTATGAATAATTGTCATACCTTTTCCGCCCGTAACTCCGACGCTTACAGATCCGCCCTTTATATGCTCATGTACATAGCCGTTATCATCAACCGCTATTCCGTATTCTCTATCTGAATTTCCGTATTTTTGCTGAAATCGCCCTAATACTTTGTCAATACTATTTCCCTTAGACGTGCCAAAATTAAGCTCTGCATTTAGTAGTTTTTCATCTCTGCCGCTGCCGCCGCCACCTGACGCATGATTAAAACCGCCGCCCATTTCTCCAGCTCCAGAGCTTGACCCTCTGCCGCCGTCCAATTTAATTTTAAATTCGTCGGTTTCTAAAATGATTTTCTTAACGTCTGCATTGTCATTAACAAGATCATCTATGTTTCTGTAATGCTTGCTTTCTTCTGTGCTAAAAGAGTATAGTTCATAGTCATTAAAAATAATAAGATCGTCTGTTACTCGTATTGCGTTATTTCCTTTCAGCAATTTAGAAAAATAATTAATATCCATTATGACCCCCTAAAACTTTTAGAATTAAAATATTTGACGTTTATTTTGCCAAAATCAAAATCTATTTCCGACCCGTATAAGAGTATGTTTTTTGGGTGTATTCGTTTTATAGCGTCCGTCATTCCTTGCTTCCATATTTCTTGTGCTGCTACATCTCGCATAACGCCAACCGTTGAGGTTGCTACTGTGCCGCCTGGCTCTATCCCGTCAAAACAAAATTGAAAAGTGTCTGGCTCTGCCCAGGTTAGCGTTGGAATGACTTTTACCCCTCTATCTTGTAGGATCTGCCCTATTAGTCTAGCTCTGTATACGTTCCAAATTTTCATAGCCATAGGCATATCCATATATAGCGAAAAGTCGGGCGTTAAAACACATTCATATTCTGCTAAAATGTCGACATAATCTAATGGATCGTTCCAGATCCGCTCAAACTGATAATCATCAATAAAGAAATGTATACCAGTATTTTTACTATCCGACGTTTTAGCATAGTTAAAACCTATTAGATCCGTTGGTATAAACGGCTCGGCTTTTAGTATTGGTAACTGATAGAATCCAACTGTCCTGGCGCTGTCGTATTCGTCCAAATTGTATGCTTTATATGTTCGCTCTCGCTCGTCGCCATAATAGCCCTGATCTTCTTCCATTTCTTCTGTGTCGGTTTCAAAATCTCCAAACTCCAGCCCAAAATCCGACATATCTAATTCTATGTCGTCAAGCTCTATTGATAACTTGTCATAATCCCAAGTGGCATACTCGCTAACTTTATTGTCTGCAATCCTAAACGCTTTGACTTGATCTTCTGTTAGATCGGTTGCTCTTATACATGGTACTTTATTAATCCCTAATTTCTTAGCTGCTTTTAGCCTGGTATGACCCGTAACAATAACATTGTCTTTGTCTATGATGATAGGCACTTTAAATCCAAATTGTTTGATGGAATTAGCTACATATTCCGCTGCTTCGTCGTTATTGCGTGGGTTATTCTCGTATGGTGTTATTTCGTCAATGTTTTTGTATTCGATTTTCATATAATCACCTCTAAAACCGCTAATATAAAAACCCTCTTAACCTTTTTGATTGACTTTCAAAGGTTTTGAGGGCTTTTTGCACTTTTATTAAGTTTTTATGTCGTTTTATCCAAAAAATCATGAATTTTTATATTTTTTGTGTTTGCAAGGTGGGCGTTTGGTAATTTTGTTTTCTGAAAATTCAGACTAATACCATAGGGGGCATACTTACTCGTATCTGTCAAGTACTAATTTCTGTAAATAATTCTTTTTTAAATATCCATTATCTGCCTGTATATGGTGGTGTCTGCATAGACAAATTAAATTTTTGTTTTCTAATAATTTATCTGGTGCTTCCCTTAGCTTAACTATATGATGTACTTCCAGATTGTTATAAGTGTATATTCCTTTGTCCTTGCACACTGCACATAAATATTTACTGGCTTCTTTTATTTCTTCCGCTTTCTTCTGCCATGCTGCGCTATACCTTAGCCTGTCCGCTCCGTTGGTTTTATATTTGCCGTTGTCATACTTAGGCTTATTGTGGCTGCATTGATATTTTGTATCGTGGATCTTACCGCACCTGCTGCAACTCTTATACACCTTGACCGCTCCTTTATGGTTATGGTGTTAATAGCTTAGCTTATACCTTTAGGACTTGCCCAACATAGATTTTATTAACGTCTTTAATCCCGTTATCCTTAGCTATTTTGTTTATGGTTGTACCGTATAGCTTAGCTATCTTTGTTAGGTTATCCCCTGCTTTGACTGTATATGTCTTTGCTGCACCGCTCCCACTTAGCTTTAATACCTGCCCTGGATATATTAGATTTACATTTTGGATATTATTTAAGGTTGCTAGATTATTAACTGTTGTATTATATCTGGCTGCTATCTGGCTTAATGTATCGCCTTTTTTAACAGTGTAAGTCCTATTGCTGCTACTAGCGTTATTATCTCCATTATTGGTGTTATCGGTGTTGAATCTGTCGCTATTACTTCCTGCTGCAAATTCTTTATAAAAACTATCTGCATAGCTTGCCCTTATTGCTTGTACTCTTGCGCTTTGATCCGCTGGGTTTTCGTATGATTTTAATACCTTGTTAGACGCTTCCCCAATGTTAGTAGCCGTCTTTAAGGCTTGCATAACTCCTGGATAGTCATTGCTAAGCTCATTAATTATAAATTCTAATTGCATATCCAGGTTGCCTATTGAGACGCCTTTTTTATGCGCAAAAGTTAATAGACGTTGTTTCCTGGTGTAATATGTCCACTGTGCTAATCCATAACCGCAACTATCATGTACAAAATCCGTATATGTACCGTTATTAACTGCTTTTGTATAGCTTTCGTCCGTATAACCTACTTTCCGCTCGTAATGATCCTCTAGGTTAATAGGATTTAATTTGCTTTCAGCGTATAAGTTACCCATTAACGCCGCTACTCCGTATTTATTGCCTATTTTACTGTAAAGATAATCCCATATTGCTTTATTAGACATATCTCTATCACTCCTTAATTAAGTTCTTATATCCGCTAAATAATCCACATGCACTAAGCCCCAGCGCTAACCCTATAATTATGGATCTCATCAGCCCGTAACTCTCGTAATATACTAAAATACCACTAGCCAACCCCAGTATAAGATCGACAAGTGGTATATATCTATTATCTACTCCCATACTTTTGGCAGCTTCGGCTACTCCCATAATTAACGCTATTTGGCTTGTTGGCGCTAATAATTCCTCTGCAAATTCGTTCATGTTTTCTCACCCTTTATTATGTGGTCTCTCATGCTGTGATTTTATTTTATACTTTGTACCATTTCGCCCCATCTTTTTTGGAAAGTATCGCCGCTTTTGTCCAAAACAGTTAGTATTAATTTCTTTTAAGATCCTATAAATTTGTGTCCGCTCATACGGTACTTTGAATTTTATTTGGGCTACTGATAGATGTTCCAGGTAATAATATATATATATTTTATCGTGCCAATCCTTACTAGCTTTTAATTCTTGCTCTTTTAATCTTAATAGCTGTGTTCTACCTTCTAGAATTGATTTTATTTCTTCGAGCCGCTGATCTATCCTTTTACGCTCTTTTGCGGTTAAATACTCATCAAATGTATTGGTTGTATCACCTCCGCTAACTTTTTCTTTATCGTATGTAATTGCTTTGGGCTGCGTCTTGGAGAATAACCGCTCCTTCTCGGTTAATATCTCATCATATTTCCGCTGGGCTGCTAGTTGTTTGTCCATGTAATCGTTATGCTCAACATATAACATATTATCCGCTCCCAATTATTATTTTTTATTCTTCTTTCTCGTCCTTTATTTCTATGTTTAGGTGTTGCGCTATCTGTTCTATTTGCTTTTGTTGCTTTCCATATTTTTCTAACAAATTCAAAATTAAAAACATATCGTTATCTTGCATATTATTATTTGAATTGTTCGTTATTATAAAACCTATGAAAAGTAGAATAATCAAAATAAAATTAAGTATAGGTAAACTCATTATCTTTTCCCCCCTTACTGCAAATATCAACTATATGTTGACATAGTAACTTTGGTATTCTTGACCGCTCTCGGGATCCTTTTAATCCTTGTGTTCCCGTTCTGCTCCCCCTGGGTGCGGCTTGGTGGCACTTATCGCCGTTTTTATTTCTTTACGTGTTCCTGGTAATATTTCCGCTGATATGCTCGCCGCTTTTCCTTGTGATTTTGATAATATATCCGCTGGTAGTCTAACAATTCTTCCCTGTGTTCCTGATAATAATTATGTTTGTATTCTTTTTTATCTTTCTTGGGTTTGTGTTTATGTGGTTTGTAACTCATTATCCTGGCTTGTCTTTCTAGCTCATCTGATATTTTTTCACGTTTTAATATATCGCTATCACTCAAAATACAATCCTCATAAGGACAATTAAAACAATCTTCGTTACACTTGTTCATCGTTGTTCCACTTTTCCGCTTCGTTCAATTCCCTTAGTTTGCGCTGCAACAATACGGCTGTAAATTCATAACCCCCTATCTTGTACTCTAATTCTTGTATCCGTGTCCTATTTTTTCCGTACAATCTTAGTACATAAAAAGTCAAAAGGAGTAGTCCTATTGCGTTTAGCATATCTGATGTCATTGGTTATCCCTCCTTTTCTCCATATCTCTAATTATTTTTAGTACTGGATCTTGTTCTTCTGGTACTTTAATTAATCCTGTTTCTTCAAACGCCATTGCTTCATTCACAATATGTCTTGTTATTGCTTCTTTAAGATCCTCATATTTTATTCGCTGCGTTCCCCATTCAAAAAAACCGTCTCGTTTATACCAATTTACCATTGCGTTCGCAAAAACCGCTAATTCCCATATTCTCTTTTCTTCTTCTGTCATTTGTTATCACCCATTCTTTTAAAATACCTCTCTTTTGGCTTGTGATAGCCCAAATTTCAATTTTTGGGCATTGGGTAGTATAAGACTACCTTTTTATGTTTTCGCTTAAATTTCGACTTATTTTTACCCTCATATTTATTTTTTAGAATATTCAAAAATTTTTCAAGATAGTTTATAAGTCTAATAGTTTTTCTATGTCCTTAATATCATCAATAGCTTTTTGTTTTCTGCGGTCTTTTCCTTCCACTTGGAGTGGTACGCACATTTCAGCTATTCTGCTATATGTCCGCTGCTTCTTAATGTCCGTTGGATTATATATTTCTTTAGCGGTTAGGTTAGTAGTAATTATTAGCGGTTTACCGCTCCTATATCTAGCGTCAATAATATTCTGTACTATCTCATTCATATACTCGGTGTCACGCTCTGCCGCCAGATCGTCAATAACTAATAGATCAAATTTGTTTAGCCCGTCTATATATTCCTGCTTGCCGTCATACATTCCGCTGATAGTATTAGTCAATCTTGCAAAATTAGTTACTAGGCATGGATAGCCCTTGTCTATTAGCTCATTAGCAATAGACGCCGCTAAAAATGTTTTACCGCTCCCAACGTTCCCAAATAATAATAGCCCTTTCCCACGCTTTAGCATTTCCTCAAAATGTGTATAGTACTGATACGCAACCTTTGACGCCTTCCCGTTTGCTTTATCATCGTTGGCAAAATTGCATTTTACTAAATCTTCGTCGGGAAATCCCATTTTTCTTAGTTTCTTGGTACGCTCTATAAATGCTTGCCTTTTCCGCTCCTGATCTTCTTTATCCCTTTTTTCTTGCTCGCACTTGCACAAACACATAGGCTTTCTTTCTCGCCCTAATACATTTACCCTGCATTGCTTCGGCGTCTCGCATTTATGGCAATATAACAGACCGTCTATAATATAATCCCCTTGCTCTGATCTTATTTGCTGGGCTGCTGATTTTTCCAATCTATCAAACACGCTGGCAAGATCCATTATTAGCCCCCCTGTTTATCTAGCCTAAATAACGCTCGGAATGTTTCGTCGTTCTCCAGGTCGCCCCCTGCTTCCTGCTCTGCAAAAGGGTTATGCTGCAAATCCTTAGTCTTAAAACTTTGGTTATGGTTATTCTGTGCTTTGGACTTTGATTGTTTGTCTCTTTTTTCCCATGTAATAACTGCGGCTTTCCAGTCTTTCATATTGTTGTTGCCCACTTTCCAGCCTTTAGAGCTGTAAAAAGCAACAAATTGTTCGGGATCAATATTGTTTCCCCGTTCTTTACAATATTCTTTTACTTCCTCAATGGAGGGTGGGGAAAAACGCTTAGGAGCGTTTTTTTCTTTCTTACTTTCTTTTACAATATTAATATTAGATTCTTTAATATTAGATTCTTTAATATTATATTGTGGGTGATTTACCCAGTTGGGATTATCCAAACTGTGATTTTCAAAGTGTGGATTTTCACCCTCATTTATTGGCTGTGGCTCTTCGTATATGTACCACTCTACGCCTGCTACTTTACCCCTTTCATCTCTCGTTCTCACTCTTTTTAAATACCCGTATTTTTCTAGGTTTTTAATTGCTGTTCTTATAGCTGTTTGACCGTCTTTTTTTAATATTTTTTCTAATCCTTTTTCGCTAAACTCCCAATTGTCAGGTAGGGATAATAATTTAACCAACAACCCCAGATCCTTTAATGATAGGTTGCTATCCAGTGTTACACTATGCAAAATTGTAGTATACTTCTGTTTATTTGTTTTTCTTAATATAGCCATTTATTTTTTATCCTTCCTTTATATCTATATCTATTTCTAGGTAACGTTTGGGTAACATCGGGTAACATTGTTACCCCTCTATTTTTTAAAAAATTTGTTTTTTATATTGCGTTGTACAATCAAAATCCTTTCCATTTGCATAAATGCGGCGGATTCTTCCATACAATCATCAAAAGCAATTTCCCACGCCCTCATAACTTCATCGACGTTATATTCTTTTATCCATTGTCTTATGGCTTCTTTGCCGTATTCATTTAGTTGTGCGCCGTAATATTCCTTAAATTTTTCGTTTAGGTATGCTACGGTTTTTTCTTCTTCGCCTTTTCGTTTTGCTGTTTGGTATTCCTCAAAACAACACACTGTCACACTTGGCATTTTCAAATCTCCTTATCTAGTTATTATTTGTATGTATTGGTTGCTGTTTAGCTCGGCAATCGCTAACAATGTATACTTATCTAGTTTGTAATTTCTTGCAACTATTTTTCTAAACTCATCACCTGGGATTATTGCGGTATTATTTTTAATCGCATACTCGACTAATTTTTTAAATATCCTCTTTGCTTTGTCTTTTAGCTCCTGCGACTGCTCAAAATACATAGGCGCTTGGATCTTGCGTCTATCGTCAACGATAAACCCCGTTGTTTTCATTTCGTTAATAATAACTTCCATATTACTAACCGCTCCTTTCGTTTTTTTTAAACAAAATCTTTATGTTTGCATATTTGGCTTTGTACCAAAAATAGATTTTAAATTTAGGTATTGCTCCCCCGTAGGTTATAATGTATAATGATAATTGTAGACGGGGAATCCTTTCTTTGGGGAATCCTTTCTTGGTATTAATATTATATTTATTAATATTAGATCTATTAATATTATATTGTTCCCATCAGAAATGGTGGGTTTTTTGCTGTTCTATATTATAACAAAAAATGTATGCGTTTACAATACTAGAATATTATCTTTGTGCATTTAGTGCGTTGATCTCTATGTCAACGCCTTCCTTTTTGTCAAAAATAGGCTCAATGATTATTCTTTGAATATAATTTAAATTATCATTCCTAATAGCTCCACAAGCGACTAGACCGTCTAATATACCTTTTAACCTGGTATTATCTAAATCTCGCCTTTTGTCTTTAAAATGCGGTCTAAAAATAATCTCTACTGGATATTCCCCCGTATACTTTTTGCCCCTTGCTAATAGTCCAACTATCTTTTTTTCCTGCTGCTTCAAATTATTAGCCATATATTTATTAGACCGCTCCAGGTTTATATACTCATTCCAGCACGGCGGCTGGTAATTTAAAAATATTTTCATCTAACCGCTCCCATAAAATTTTTAGAATGGTAAATCGTCCTCCACTTCTTCTGTTTTAGCTTCTTTCTTTGTGTCTAAAAATTCAATGTTATTAGCCAAAATATAAAATCTATATACCGTTTTACCGTCTTTGTCTTTGTATTGATCCATTCTAGCTTGACCGTCAACGGCTATTTTTGACCCTTTACGCTGATATTTAACCAGGTTTTCAGCCTGGTTATTCCATGATACACATTCTATAAAATCCGCCTTTTCTTTTTCTTTGCCCCCTCTGTTTACTGCCAAATTAAACGTACAAACGCTTTTATTGTTTGGCGTTGTTTTCAATTCTAAATCGTGGGTTATTCTCCCTATTAAAATAATCTTATTAATAATTACCTCTCCTTTTCCTTTTCTTCTAGCTGCATTTGTAACCTTGTTATTTCCTTGTCCTTTGCTTCTAGCTGGAAATCCCTCCAGCTGAGTTCGCTTTTTAACTCACCTATTATGTCTACTAGCGCAAATACGGCATTTTGGTATTTATGCTCCATAGCTATCCCCTTTTAGTTAGCGACTTGATCTTCTTTTTTAATACCTAAATATTCATATACCTTAGCTTCTGATATGTGGTACGTGTACTTGCTGCCGTTTATCTTCATTGCTATACCAAAGGGCAAAATACCTCGTTGCAATCCTACACGTACAAATTGCGGCGACTTATCTAATAGTTTTGCGCATTCAATAACTGACATTGTCATAACCACTCCCCCCCTCGTCTAGTAATTATTTTACGTTGCTTTTGTGGCTTTTTTGTTTCTTTTAGGACGTTTAGCCCCTTCAACAAGATTATATTACCCAAATTACCAATATACAACATCACAAAGACGTAAAAAAACTACTTTACACATCGTTGTACATTACGTATATTTACTTATATAATCTTAAAAAGCTTAGGAGTGATTAAAACTGACTGCTGGAAAGATTCTAAAAACTTTGCGTAATAACGCTAATCTAACGCAAGGCGACCTAGCAAAGATCTTAGGAGTAAACAAAAGTAGCGTACAAAAATACGAGGGCGGCAGCGTTTGTAATTTAAAAATGGAGACTATCCGCTCCCTTTGTAATCTGTTTAACGTAACACCATATGCATTTGTATTTCCTGAATTAATACAAAACGAAAAAGACTTGAAAGGAGTTCTAAACGACAATCATTTATTGTCAATCGTTAGTTTGCTATCAGAATTAAATACTATCGGAAAAGAAAAAATCCTGGCATATACCCAGGATCTAATTGATACTAACAACTATAAAAACTAAGGGAGTTATAGCAATGGCAGCAAAGAGAAAACGCACCAGAGGAAATGGCGAGGGCAGCATAATAAAATTAAGCGGTAATAGAAAACGCCCGTACGCTATCAGAATTACGGTTGGTTGGACTGAAAACGGTAAACAGATAACAAAATACCTTAGTTATCATAAAACACAAAAAGACGCTAAATCAGCCCTTAGAAAATACCTTGTCAATCCGTATGATCTTAACTCTAAAGATATAACACTAGATAATGTACTGGAAAAATGGCTGGCGGAATGTACACTAACAAAAGAGACGCAAATTAATTATGTATCGGCATATAACCAAGTACCCAGACTGCATGAAATGAAAATAAGGGATATTAAAGTATCACATCTTAAAACGGCTATGAGCGAATTAAAACCTGCTACACAATCGGCATTAAAAAACATCTTACGTCATTTATACGGCTATGCTATCGAAAATGAAATAGTCGAAAAGGATTTAGCTATTTATTTAAAGCCTGAATCACCAGACAAAAAGCCACGCAAACCGTTTAACCTTGAACAAATTAATAAGATCAAAAAATTTAAGCACCCTCAAAATGATATAACTTTGATTTTGCTATATACGGGTATGAGAATAAATGAGCTGCTGGAAATGAAAAGAGAGAACGTTAATATTAAGGAGCGTTACTTTTACGGCGGCAAAAAGACGCCGACGGGTAAAACAAGAATAACACCTATACACAATGATATTTATCATATTATCGAAAAGTATTATAACCAGGAAAACGAGTACTTAATCACTAAGGAAAACAAAAAGATTTTATACCGTACTTTCATGGCTACGTACTGGACGGCGCTAAAAGAATATTTACAAACAAACCAGACGCCGCACTGTACCCGTCATACTTTCGTAACATTCGCCCGTAAATCTGAATTAGATAGAGAGCTAGTTAAAAAAATTGTCGGACATTCAAATAAAGACGTAACCGACGTATACGACCATAGCGACATAGAGGAATTATTGGCGGAAATAAACAAGCTAAAATATGCGTGATTTGTATATTACAGTGTGGTGTATAGCCCCTATTTGCCCCTATCTTCGCTAACCGCAAAATGCTTTTATATCAATGGTTTGAAGTGGCTCTAAGGCTCGCTAATCATTGGCACAAATTAGCACATATTATGTAAAGCCCTGATTTATAGGGCTTTTTCTTTTGGTTTGTATAATACGTGTATACTACAATTTTTCAGACACTTTGCCGCAAAATTTAACCCGTATTAATTCTAAATAGCTTTGTATCTTCTACCCTCTTATATCCTTGGCTTATGTGTTCCACTTTATATTTTATGCTCATTGCTGCCTTTATTACTTTTGTATTACTATTAATACCAAAGTAATAAAATCATATATACGACTAAAATAAATACTATTGTATTACTTATAATACTTTATTTACATACTAATACTTTTATATTATAATAGGCTATGTAATACACAATTTGGAGGTAAATAATGACTAGACGCCAAGAATTAGAAAAACTTAGCCCTGTTAAACTATATGATTTAATGTTAGAGTACGGCATTCCCGTATGTAAGCGAGAAATAGCCATTAACAAAATTATTGAAATGGAAAATGTTCCAAAGGTTGAGCGCAAACCGCCAAACACCAAATTAAAAGCTGCTAGAATCTTTGCTGGTTTATCTCAAAAGGATCTTGCAAGCCACGCTGATATAAACATAAATACCCTACGAGCGTATGAGCAAGGATATAAACCATTTAGCAGCGCTAGAATAGATACCATTTTAAAGGTTGCTATTGCTTGTAATAGCAAAATAGAAGATCTTATCGAGAATAAAGACTACATCGAGTTGATGGAAAAATACATGGCAATGATAAAAACCAGGTAATTTACACCTGGTTTTTATCATTGACATTATTTGTTATTTTGATATAATATATATTGTTTTCATAAAGATATGTCTCCTATAAAACAACATGATTTTTTCATGTTGTTTTTCTATTGACAACTTTTTCATTATTCTTATAATTTTATATGTGGACTCGCTGCACCTCTGGCTTTACAGTCTCCCTAAGCACTGTAATTTCATGTGACCCAATGCGAGACTTTTTTATATGTATTGATATTTTTTTCATCTTCGGTCATAATAAGATATTGGCACGGACTATTCCAAGAACTTTTCCAACTATTGACTAGGACGCTTAACGGCGTCCTTTTTTGCACAAAAAAAGAGGTAGGAATTTATCCTACCACTTCAACTGTTAGCGACGTTCTGCCGCCATAAGTATTACCGCCTATTTTATCGTTTGTATTTCCAGTATAGTAAATCATATATATTATATCGTTTCCTTGTACGTCGGCGAGTATGGGCATAGCTTCTACATTGCCTGGTTGCCCTTGTACTAGCGTTTGCCAACTCCACGATAGCGTATTTGCTGCGCTGTATGAATTTTTTATAATCCTCAAATGTCTGCTCGCTGTGCTGTTTATAGTATCATATGAAATCATACCGCTAACTAATACTTTTGAGATATTAGCTCCTATTTTTATACCTCCGTCATTAGTTGCCGTTAATTTGCTACCAGCTATATTAGATAGATCAAACGGTATTATGGTATATGTATTAACCGCTAAATTTGTAATAGCTGCGCTTAATGATACTGTGGCAACATTCCGCTCTAAATTAATACCATTAACCTCTAGGCTTTCTTCGTCTAACGGGAAACAATTTATCCCGACTGATCTTAATATCCTATCAAAAAATATAATCGGTATTCCTCTATCTACGGTTAAATTGTATGTCGTTGATCCAAACTTGTCTGTAACTGTGACTTGTACATTCCACTCATAATTATTATCTAAATTTAGCGTTGCTGTTACGTCGTCTTGCAATGTTACTGGGCTACTATATCCGCTTTCAGTTATTTTTTTATAACTAGCTGTTATAGTTATAGTGTTTTTGCCGTCAATGCTGGAATAATCGGCGTTTACGTTAATATCTGTGTTGCTGTAAAAATTGTTTTGACGCCCTAAACTAATAATAGCCGTTGGTAATATCCAGTCTAACATTGTGACATTTAGACTTTTGGTTGCGGTAATTCCTCGGCTATCCGTTACTGTAAATGTAGCCGTTAGACTGCTTGCGCTATCAATAACAATATTATTTACTGTGGCGCTAGATCCGCTTAATGTCATGTTATAGTTATTAGCATTTACTGTGACTTTGCAACTGGCTATTGTCGCTGATTTATTACCAGTTAGACCGCTAGCCGTAAATTGTACTTTACTTTGGTTTCTTATAATTTGCTGATTATTGCCCGTTAATGTGGTGCAAGTACTATTAGTATCTTGATAGCTAACCGCTCCGATTGATGGTATACAATCATTAACATTAACTGTATATGTTCCGCCTGTTTTGGTTGTTACCTGGCTACCATACGTTACTTTAACTCTATACGTTCCGCTTTTGGCGTTCGGTATGCTTGCGTACCATCTATTCTGTACGGTTGCATTGTTATAACCGCTTATGCTTGTACCTGTGGTTGTATCGTTACTTATCTGGCTGCCGTCCGCTCCCAGGATATTAACGGTTATACTCCGCTTTAACGGGTTAAAAAATCCTAGTGTTAGCTTAGATCCTATCGCCACATTAGGCATACTATTACAATACGGGTATGCGTACGTTGCAACTGCTAGCGCTGTACTATCTGTTGTTAGCTGGCTGTCTTTTCTTCTTACCCTCGTTTTTACGTTGTATGTTGTGTTTGCGGTTAGTCCACTAATTGTATAGCTGCCGCTTGTGCCGTCCGTTACATTAATTCCCGTCCAGCTTGACCCGTTATTAGTGCTGTACCATATATAATCAACTGTGGCGTTACTGTTCCAATTCATTACTATTGTTGTTTCGGTTTTGTTATTTAGCGTCTGATTCGATGTAGCATACCTCGGAATGTTCGTTAGTGCCATTGTTCCGCTGGCGCTTATTGTTCCGATACTAGATCCACCCCAACTAATATTTAGATCAATACTCGCTGATATGGATATACTTTTAGTGCCGTCTGTATTATGCGTTACTGTTTGCGTTTTTGATATTAATGTTTTGTCTCCACTTCCTCCGACTGTACCGCTCCAGGTGTATTTAGTGCCGTTAATCGTTGCGCTTGCGGTTTTGGTTGCGCTGGACGATATACTAGATGGGCGCTTTAACACCAAATTAATTGATAGCGTGGACGTGTTATTTGCTGTGCTGGTGGCTGTTTCTGTGACCGTTAATACGCCGTATGGTCTTTGGTTTGCTGTGCTGCCCAGTGTTAATGTTTTTGTAATTGCCATATTTTCACCTCAATAATAAAAAAAGCCGCTTAAAAGCGACGTTTGACAAATTTTTTTATTTAAATATAATGGGGATTGTGTAAGGACACTCTGCCATTTGTCTTTATATAGGTAGCCTTTATAGTGGGCTACTTTTTTATTGACATAATTTGTTTTTGTGATATAATGTAATGGTAGGGATTTTTTCGCTTAGTCCTTATGTATTATTATAACGATTGAATTAGTAGCCTCTATGTTGGGCTGCTTTTTTCTTTCGCTTTTTTTAATAATCCAACACAATAGACTAATTATCATCTTTACCATGGTATCACCCCCAAACGCTAAAAAATCATATGTTTGGGCGTTGGGTATACCACAAAGACTAAATCCCTACCATATTATTATTTTACCATAATTTCTCATAAAATACAATATATTAGCTATTTGCGACCGATACTAACCCTATACCGTCCGACGTTGTGACGCTGTTATTAGTGATTGTAATAGGTATAAATCTTAACTTATTACATAGTGTTATTTCTTCTTCGACTACACTTTTTTTCATGTGGAATTCGTCGTGATCGCACCAGTATATTTTATTCCCCAGCCTATCATATCCTGCAAAACCTACTTGTTCATTAATTAAAACATATGATTGATCTACTCCATATACTTTTAGACCGCCTTTGTTCAGTTCCGCTATTAGGTTATTAGCTTCGTCGTATACCTCCAGCTGCCCATAGCTATTTAGGTTAGATCCTAGCTTTAATGTGCCGCCCTTAATCAGATCGGCGGTTAAATTAATAACATTGATAGCCTGCATATTTAACGTGCCGTCTATTGTCCAGGCGCTCGTAAATGTGCCGTTTATTCCTGTCTGACTAAATCCAATACCGCCGTTATTAATCAATATTACGTTAGTTGCGGTTTCTTTAGGTAGACTGTCTACAACTAGTATTTTGTCGCCGTCATAGATAACATAGCTTTCACCTAAAACGCCCCAAATTTCACTTGTGGCTTGCTCCAGCTCACCGCTTAATGTGGCTTGGAGCGTTTGGTTTATTTGCTCCACTTTTTCGGTTGCCGACGACGTTATATTACTGACTAGATCCGACAATTTATTCTGAAAATTGCCAAACTCTAACTCTGTGTATTTGCCGAGTATACAGTCATAGTCATAGGCTATAACGTTTGTAAAAATGTTAATTCCTAACCGCTCGTCTATTACCTCTACTGTATCGCCTATATCTGTTAGTTTCTCGACGTTAGCTTTTAGCGTGTAATTAATTTGCGGTATGCAATGCTCATTTACATAATTTTGCGCTTGCTGCCTTAAATCAATTAATAACGCTTCTTTATACGCTGTTTCGTCCAGGTTTCCTTCCTCGTCTTTATAATCATCTTCTAGTACGCTGTCCTGTGTAAAATTCAGCTTTTTGGTGTATGGTATCTCATACTGTACCCCACTATATACATACAAATCCGCTGTTTCTTCCAGTGCGTTTAATAGTATTCCATCTTTTCCGACTGGTAATAATTTTGTGACAACATTATCCCAGTTTTCCTCGCACGTTATCTCTTTTAGGTTTTTAGCATACCTTATAACTACGCCGTTATCTTGCCCTATATTGGCTCTGATCTGGATATTAAAATTATCCCTTACTAGGTGACCGCCCCACCGCTCAAGCACCGTTTCTATCGCTGCATAAAGCGAATTTCTAACACACCTAAAACTAGCAATAGTGGTTACGTCTGATAACGTTGTAAACGGTGACGTGTCGGACGTTGCACTATTCAAATGATCTAGTGCGTCATTACAATTCTTTTCTACTACATAGCTATCCTCGATTAAATAATTGCGGCTGTCGTAAAATACGTGATATGCTTTCGTGGTTATCTTGCTTCTAGTTTTCTCTGGGTTAGTCACCCTAAAAGCCTGATCGCCCTGTGGAGTAGGAGCTACAATAATAGCCCCTTCCACCAAATAATCTATATAGCTTAGATCCGTTTCAAGATCCAAATAAAAAGCTCCGTTGTCCTCTTTGTGGATTTTGGCTTTTAATGGTGTAATAACTACATCGCCGTTAGAATCAAATAATTTGTCGGTAGATCCAAATAATTTAATCATCTTGCGCACCATCAAATTTTTCTGTGGTTTTGAGGTAATTGTAAGCGCCGACCACATTTAATGTTTCTTCGTACGGGATAGATATATATTCTGTGCTTATAAATATGTTCATTGGCTCGTGATTCGCTATTTTTTCTTTTTCTTCTTGTCGTTTTGCTTTGCTGGTGTAGCTCCCGACCTCTATTATGCTGGAAACATTTGTTATGTTGTTTACGCTGACTACTCTGTGGTAATTGACCTCAACCCCATTATCTAATTCTATATTTTTAATTATTGCCATGTTTAATTCCTCCTATTTTTTAATATTTATACCCAAGTACCCCACACACATAGATATGGTTTGTGCCATAAACGTGTACTAATGGTGATGTAGGGTGATCGCTGTTGTGGAATTCGGTTACCCCAACCTCGCTTGAGTTTGCCAATGCCAATGTTGTACCGCTAAATTTCCATTCGGCACTTTTCATCCATGTACCGCTATAACCGCCGCTGGCAATTGTTGTAGCTACTACAGTTAAAGCTATTTTTTTATTGTTGGGTTCATAGCATTCTATAGAGCTGTATCTGTTACTGTCATCCCTGTAATATATTTCTACATACTGAAAGTTAGCACACGTTTCGCTTAATGTGACCGTGCCGCTAGAACCAGTGCTGTTACCATACAAAACATGTGCTTTTCTAACTTCTAAATTGGTTCTCGCATCGGTTGCTGTTGTTGCCCCTGTACCGCCTTGCGTAATAGGTATAGTTTTTCCGTTAACTTCGTTGACTGCATTAACTAGGCTTGTTTTATCGGTTGTGGTTAATTCTGGTAATGATCCTACATCAGTTTCTAAACCGCTATAATATTCTTGCAATAATTCTATATCTTCGGTGTTACCTGCTAATTTGTTATTTGTCTCTGTCAAATCCGCTTCGGCTACTAACTCTAAATCACTTGCGCTTTTATTTCCGCTAAGTTCTATATTGTTAATCATTGGTTTGTTCTGCAGCGTACTATAATCTCCAGCGTCGCCCGTATCTCCCTTTTCTCCCTTTAGCATTAATATTTGAATATTCTTATCTAATACCGCCATTAAGTATTCCTCCCTTGCATTACATCATAATCAATAGTCAAAACGCCTTTTAATATCGTAAAAACGTCGCTATTTGCTTCTATTTGCAAATCATAATAATATTTGCCTACTTCTACGTTTTCGGTGTCCTCTGGCGCAATTCTGACCTTATAAAAATAGTTTCCGCTCTCGTCCGAGTTATCAAGTGTTATCCCATCTCCCAAACTCTTTTGAAAAACGGTCATTTCATCGTCATAATTCGTTTTACACGTAAAATATGCTGCGTCGAGATTTTGCCCTAAATTATAGATCTCTACACCAAAAGAGAGTGTGTCACCCTTTGTCATTTCCAGGTTTAAATTGTTTTTTAGCATTCTCATTAAATCCACCTCGAAAAATTCTGAATATCCATTCTGTTTACTTCACCCGTTAGAGTTATGGTATTTGCCCCGACCTTAAAAACAAAATTCTCATAATCTCCAGTTACTAATCTATTTTTTAATAATCCGTCGCTGTACGCTTCCATTGCTGCGCTGTCAATAGTTATACTGCCCTCGTCTGCCAGATCAATAATAAATACCTGTTCGCCGTTCAAACTAAAATTTATAGTTCCTACGCCGTATATAGTCATTGTTGGTTTTGCAATGATATTCCCGTTATTCCTAACTATTACGTCGTCTTGTATTGGCTTCATAAGTAAAAAATCAATGGAAAAATCCATAGCTACACCTGCGGAGATATAGAAATAGATATAGTTATATGATTTTGCACTATTCAGAGTAGCATTAATGCTTACTGTTGCGTTGTTCTGCAGCGTGGCATAAGTACCGCCAAACGAATTAGCCGCCGATGGACTATTATATATAAGCCTAAATGAGCAACTGTTAGGAGACGTACCGCTGGAATATGCGTTTAAAATATAGCTCCCAGCAGCTAAATTTACGGTAGGTATAGGAATATAAAACTCTGTGGCTGCGCTGCCCGTTCCGCTAACTAAAATAGTACTATTTGCTACTGTTACCGTTATTCCGTTCTTTGTGGTGGTATAATCCGTAAAACTTAATAGCTGTGGATCTATGGTAAATGATTTTAAATTATCCACCAAAGAATATTTAAACGGTTGTACGTGCATTGTTACCGTTGCCGTTTTAAACCTTATCAGCTTTGCAAAATCAATTTGATCTATAATTTCATAGTAATAAAATTTATCATCTTCATTGGAAAAAGTGACCGTGCCTGCGCTATTAAAAAAAGCTATAACATCGTCTATGTTATAGTCTCCATAAAGCCCAATTTCAAAAGATTTGTCATAAGCTGCATAACCTAGCGGCGTTACTATATCCCCGTCTCTGCCGTCTATTTCATCAATTTGCGTTCGTATCATTGGCTTTGATATTTGCGGTAGCGTCTGGATCAATAAGCCGTTAATGGTGTTACTATTAACGCCATTTAATATTATATAGTTCACGTTCTCACCTCCTATGTATAGATAGCCCTAGCTACTGTTTTTTCTACAAATTTACCCATTGTTTCGTCGTCCATTTCTACGGTCATTTGGCTTAGCGCTGTTTTAAATGCGTCTACCATATCCACTGGATTATTTGCATTTTCAAACCGACTACGTGACACCGAGCTTGTTATATTGCCCAACTGTACGTTTTGGTTTAATTCGTCTTGCAGCGCACTAACCACGCTTCGGCCTACACCGCTGACTTGATTTAATACTTCGCTTTCTCCGCTTTTAATTCCTAGTGACAAACCTTCTAGCAAATATTCACCCATCTGTTTTGTTGCTTTAGACGGGGATTGTTCCTGCAATGAATTTCTTAGCTTAGTTAATATATTACTCGCAAACGTGGAAATTTTAGAAAATACGCCGCTCTGTTTGTTTTGGTTAGATACACCTGATCCGACTCCCTCGACAAAATCTTCACCAGCTGTCTTAGCTCCCTTTTTCGCTGCGTCGGCTTCCTTAACCATATCTTCGGCTAATTTTTTAGCTTCGGCTTCTGCCATTGGCGCACCCTGTTTAACGCCGTTTGTATACATCTGGACTGTACCGTCACCAAGTTTTTTAAATTCAATTTTCTTTCCTGAAATGTCTGATAATTGTTGCCCTAAAGAATCACGCCATGTTTTTTCAGTTTCGTTAAGTCCTGTGTCGGTTGCACTGGTATATTTTTTTAAGCTGTCTTTTGCTTCTTGTAGCCGTTTTTCGGACGCCTTAATCTGCGAGTCGTAAATATCAGATCCGCTTTTGTCTTTCATTTCTTTTAGTATTCGTAAATTATTTTCCTCATTTGTGACCTGGTCTTGCAGCGCTGCCTTTTGTGCGTCGCCTGCAGCCTGGTATTCTTTGACGTATTCCCAATTGGTATTTGTCATTTCGTCATATTTTCCAGCGTGTGCTAGCGCCATGTTGTTTTCGTATTGGCTTATGTTGTAAGCGTATTTCTGTACATCGTCTAATTGGGCTGCGTGGTTTTCCTCTAAACTAGCCGTTTCTTCGTCTAGTTTTTGAATTTTCTTATCGTATTCACCTACTGCCCTAGCTGCCATCTCGATTAGTGTTTCGTCACCAGTTCCAATAGCGGCTATAAATTCTTCGTTAGCTTTTTGATACTCTACGTCAAGATCTTTCCTCTTTTGGCGTACATCGGCTAAATCAGTTTCGGTTTTCGCTAAACTTTTTAACGCTTCTTGTTGTTTTGTTATAGCTTCGGAATATAGCGACTCCTGGGCGTCTAGGATTATTTGTGCTTTTTTCTTTTGCATTACTTCGTCAATGGTTTTTTTCAAGTCTCCGTATTTCTGGACAACGCCATTAACGGTTTTAATCTCTACACCCAATGCTTCTGATAATGTCGAGGTAATAAAAGACGCTCTATCTTCATAACCTTTTTTAATTTTTCCGTTTTGATCTACTATGCTTTGTAACTCATCATAAAGCGCCCCATAATTCGACATTTCAGTCATAGACGTATTTATTGCTTTTTGCTGGCTTTCGACTAAGCTATCCCATGATTTTCTATTTTCTTCTATGGTTTTTGATGTGTCTTTAATCCTGTTGTCTAGCTGCCTTTGTGCTACTATTGTTTCGTCTGTTTTACTCTTGTAATAGCCGTATGCAGCTACGACTGCTGTAACTCCTGCAACTAATAGCCCTACTGGGTTAGTAGCGTTAATTAACGCTTGCGCTGCTGCTACTGCCTTTTGAACTATTTCAATACTTTTCCAGCCGTTCTCTATGACCTTTAAGGCTGTTGAGTATGTTACGTATGCTCCTACACCTGCTGCTATTGCGGTTAAAGCCATTGTTACCGCTGCTCTGTTATCAATGATCCACTTCATACCATTGGCAATATCCGTAAATGTATTTCCGATAATTTTTTTCATTTTGTCAAAAGCTGCTGATATATTATTAGATCCTACCGCTTCGATTACTTTTGATACACCGTTAGCAATAGCCGTCCTCATGTTCGCCATGCTGGTATTAATACCGCTGGTAGCTCCGCCGACTTGTTTTTCAAACGAGGTTAGCCCTCCGCCACCTTCTTTATTTAATTTAATTAATGCTTTTTTGATTTGTTCTGTGGTGACTTTACCTTTTTGCCATGCTTTAAATAGATCTTGTGACTTCTTCCCTGCTCCCATAACGCTTTCGGCTATTTGGTTCATTTGGGCTGGCATAGCACCGCTGATTATTCGCCAAGCGTCTAAATCTGGCTTTCCTGCTGCTATTATTTGATACCATTGTTGTAACGCCCCGTTTGCGACTTCTTGCCCTTGACCTCCTGCTAATGTTGCGTTATTTAGGGCTAATGTTAGCTCCGTTGCTTCATCTATATTTCCGCTTAATGCTGCGTATTGTTGCTGCATACTCATTATGTTTGGTAGCGTTGTTGGTAACCCTTCAATTCCTTTTTTTAGTCTGTCTGTTGCTTTGGTTACTTCTTTCGACTTATAGCCCAGGTTTTCCATTGTCCGAGTGTAAGAATTGATCGTATCTACACGGGAAATAGCCGTTTGAAATTGCCCCGTAATTGCGCTGGCTAGTCTGGATATACCATTAGCCACTAAATTAGCCATAGCTCCAGCTAATACACTAAAACCGCCGCTTGACTTTTCAGCGCTTTTTCCAGCGTCACTTATTGACTTCGAAAACTCGTCCGCTGCCTTATCTGCTTCGTTTAATTTTGTTTTATTCTTAGCTAGTTCGCTGTCTAATTCTGTTATTTCCCGTCCTAGCTCTTTTGCCGCTTTTGAATTTTTACCTTGCTCCAGGACTACATTTGCATATTCAGCTTTTAACGCTCTTAACCTGGATTCCTGATCTGAAATAGTAGTTTTTAATTTCCCATAAGCGCTACTCATAGCTTTAGCTTCTGCGCTGCTTTTTGCCATTGCACTATCTAGCCCAGTAATAGCATTTTTCGTGCCTATAACGTCCGCTTCTGCTTTTTTAATTTCAATTCCCATGTTACTCATAGCTTTAGCGTTTGCGTTCTGGTTTACTGTGCTTTTCTTAACTTCGTTCGCTAGATTTTCGACTACTTGTTTTTGATCCTTGTATTCTTTAGATGTTGTTCCTAGCGTTTTACCTATATATTCTAATTTTGCTTTTTCGTCCTCGTATTTTTGTATGAGGGCATTATGTTTGTTTGTATTATCCGCATATTGTTTGCCCATTGATTCATACTGTTTTCTTAGCGCTGCTAATTTGCCCTCTTGCAACCCTAATTTATTAGTTAAATCTGTACTTTTAGCGCTTAATGCACCCATAGAATTATCGTTGTTACTATATGACGCTGTTGTTACTTTCATTTGCGCCGTAACTTCTTTTAGACTCTGTGTTATTTGCTGTAATGCTCTGCGGTATTCGCTCTCGCCCTTTAGTTTTACCGCTCCACCAAACGACATAATTAATCACCTCGATTTAAAACCATTCTTCCCTTTTTTGTACTAGCCTTTTAGCTTTTGCGTATGTGATGTTTGACTTCTTTAACATTATTTCTAGGTCAAAATCATTTTTATAATGCTTATAAAGCTTATTAAATGTTGTTAATGTTAATCTCCCAGTCTCTAAAAAAGACAAGCCGAGTTTCGACTTACCTATAAAATAAAACCACGAGAAGTCAATGACTGGATCTATTTCTTCTTCGTCGTGGATAACTCGTTTTTTTCGCCACTTTGAGTACTTTCTATCACTGTATTATTTAGGGTTTCTGTCATTTTCTCTAACCCAAGATCCGTTATCATTCTACCCACTTGTCTTAATGTTACATGTTTGGTTTCTGTTCCGTTTTCTTCGTTGTCAATGTCGATCCCTTCATTTATCATGGCGGTATATCCAAATTTAACGGCTTTTGCGTCTATTTCTCCTGATTCTATCCCGTCTGATAATTTGCCCCATTTGTCGACTGTGCCGTACTCTGCTTGTATTGCTTCCATGACATTTAGGTTAAATACAATTTTGTATTTTTTCCCTTTATATTCAAATTCTCCGCTTACATCTTTCATCTCATTTCCTCCTAATCCTAAAAAAGAGGGTGGATATATAACCCACCCCCTTTAAATTATTGTTGTTCATCGACCCAAACTGCATATAATGTAATATCCGCAACTGGTGTATATGGACTTGTTACGTTTGCTTCTTCTGCTGCCGCTGTGGTAGCCCAACCGCTAAACTCTTTGCCTTCTGGTGCGGTTAGTCCTGTGCCGTCACTTAAAGACACTGACTCCCCAGCCGTAACTGTTTCGGGTGAAATAGTACCCGTACCGCCGTTAGCGTTATATGTTACGGTGTACGTTGTACCAACTGGCGACACACTAGCCATTAATCCCTCCAAATATGATATTGCTTCGGCTTTATCATCAAAAGTTTTAGCAACCGACCAATTACCATTTTTAAGCGCTGCGACTGTACCTTCTATTTCAGTTGTTGCAAATTCTACGCTTTCGCCTTTAGTGCTGTTTTCTGCGCTTGGCTCTGAAAATTTGACTTTATACAAAAATTCTACTTTGTATTTATAAACGCCGTTTACCATTTTGGTAACTACACGACCTAAACCGACGTAAGGAGCTGTATCATTTGCGTTTCTAGTCATTATACCTTCTTCGGTGATTGTATGACCTAGTAATGCTGCCATAGTCTGTAAATCGTCCTCATCAATTCCCATTGTGACCGTGCCGCTCTGGAATGATGTATCACTTTCCGCTAAAGTATCATCAGCGTATAACATAGCGCTATTGTTTGATATTTCGACGTTACAACTAACCGCTTTTCCTGGTGTTTTAGCTCCGTCATATGACGGCGTACCGTCTGCCGCTTCCGTTAAAATTGAGTATCTAAAATTGGTTAAACCTATCTTTGCCATTTAGTTTTCCTCCCTTAAATATGCAAAATTTAATGTTGTATGAAAATAGCCTGTATCATCTTCGTATAAATCCCCCGACGATCTGCTGGGCTGCCAAATAAAACCGTTTTGTTTTAAAATGCTTCGTACACTCTCAACGATTGTAAAATAGTTAATCTGTGAATACTTTTTTACATATATATCAAAATCATAGTATGCTACATAGTTTAATAGCTCGTCGTCTCCGCTTAGTGAATTATCCATATCGTTTAACTCATATGTTATATACGTTGTCGCTTTCCCATCGTACCGCAAAAAAGAGACGGGTATTGTTACCCCTCCCACTTTAAAATCATTAAAAATAAGCTCTATTAATTCATTCATCAAGCAATCCTCCGCTTAATTCCCGTTGAGCCTTTAACATAGCTTTTTCTATCTGGGCTTTCCTAAAAGATTTACGGAAAAACGGCTGTTTAGAAAATTTAGTTGATCCGTACTCAAACACGTTAGCGACTAGTGGCGCTGGCGTTCTAACGCCGTTACGGTTAGTAAAATAACCGCTAATAATGACCTTTGTATTAATTCCCCCATCGCTTGGCGTTTTATATGTCCTGGTAAGCCCTATATTATTCATAATGGCGCTTCCTCTCCAGCCTGCAGGTGCATTGGCTTTAACATTTGATAAGGCAACCTCTGCGCCTGCTTTTGTCATACCGCCAAATATTTCATCTGCATTATCGTAAATCTTTTTAAAATCGTCCAGTATATCCGTTGGTAACTCCATTTCAAACTTAGCCATTAATGTGTTACCTCCTTTGCCTGAATCTCCAGCTCTACGTTTGCTTCGTTTATATTGTTTAGGTATTCAATAGTATACGTTTTGCCCCTAAACTCTATTAACATTTCCCTTGTAATTTCTCTCAATGGGTAGCGTATAGTAAAATTCGTATATGCTTTTTCAAAATCACTATTATTTTTAATAATCGTCATTCCTCTAGTGGTTTTGACGTTCGCATAAAGCGTAAGGACAACCGTTTTAGTTTCCCGTGGAAAACCCTGGCTATCCTTAGTTATGGCTAACTGATAGATAGTAATTTTATGATTATATTTACCTGCATTAATCATAGTAAATTAACCTGGTGCATACCTAATATAGTTTCTACAACCTTATTTAAATTACTATTATCAACGTACATAGTGCGGTTATCCCACATATCCTGGCATAAAATCAAAACGACAATAATAAAATCTGGGTAGCCGTCAAGATCCGTTAAACCTGTGTATTTCTTAATGTATGATATTGATATGTTAATTAAATTGTTGAGGGTGTTTGTGTCGTCCGCTGTTACTTCCGCAAGTCTGATATAATCCGCCACATCTTGATACGTAATATCGCTAACGTTAGTTAAACTATTCATGTTGCGTCAACCCAAACCGCATATAATGTAGTGTTTGCCGTTGGTGTATATGGACTTGTTACGTTTGCTTCTTCTGCTGCCGCTGTGGTAGCCCAACCGCTAAACTCTTTGCCTTCTGGTGCGGTTAGTCCTGTGCCATCACTTAACGTTACAGAATTACCAGCTATAACGGTATCGCTGTCAACAGATCCCGTACCGCCGTTAGCGTTATAAGATACGGTATAGCTACCTACATTAACGTTAGCCGACGCATACTCGGACACATCAACCGTTCCGTTTGCGGTTATATTAACCGTTCCCGTCGGTGTTAATAGCGTGTATTCTGTTGCGTACCCATCAGCTATTAATTCAGCTGCTAAAGTATCGTCAACTTCCGCAACCCAACCAGGCGCTAAAGATACGCCAAAATCTGCGGTAGTAAATGATTTTAAAGCTTGTATTTTCATCATATCACCCCTTATTTTGATTTAGTTTTTTTCTTTGCCTTTTTTTCCTGGACTACTTTTTTAGTTTCTTCGATTTTCGCTATATATCCAGCTTGCAAGAGGTCTTTAATAATTTCTTCGTCAAAGATCTCTATTTTATCACCCTCGGACACTGAAATACGACCGCTAAAACTCTTTAATGCTCTGTACATTCTCCATCACCCTTACGCTGATTTCATTACAAGCGCTGCTATCTTTTGAGCGTCCTCGACTTTAGAATCAAATTCAAACCAGCCAACAACCCCGACGGCGTGTTGAGTTGCAAATCTTTCTCTTAATACTTCGATATTAATATCTTCGCTGAATTTAGTAGCAAGTCCTCTCATGTCGCCATAGTAAATAGCCGTATTACCTGCTGCCATGTTTGGCATATTATCAGATACGTGTACGGGTTTACCTAACAACGTTGACCCAAAAGGTGCGGTAATATCATCTTGCAACAAATACCTACCTACACTGTCTTTTAATAGTCTAAGAGCCGTTCTGGTAGCTGGAGACATGATCCAAATAGCGTTTCCTTGAAACTCATCTTTAATTTGGTCTTTAAGCTGAATTATTTCGTCTGCCGTTATAGCCGTGGAGCTGGTAGAAGTCAAAGTATTTGTTAGATCTGACAAACCAGTTACTTTATGCGTTGGATCGGTAGGATTTAAAAGTTCTTTTTCGATAAATCTTTTAATGCTATACGCCATTTCATCGACAACAAATCCAACAATGTCAAAATTAGAGTTATTAATTAATGATCTTGAAATTTTGCTAAGCGCACCAGCCAAATAACCCGTTAAAGTAATAGTGGTAAATTTACCGTTTGAGCTTGCCAGTTCCTCAAATTCTTCTTGATAATCAACTGCTATATTACTATCAGTTGTATCATAGTATGGTAATTGTAAATTGCCTTTTACGTTGTATTTACTTGATCTTTCGAGTATCGGGCTAATATCATATACCTTTTTGATAATACGGTTAGCAATAGTAGTAGGAATAAGCGCTTGTCCGCTTCCTGCTGCTGGTGTTAATTCCCCTGCTCGTTCATGTACAACATAGCCACGTATAAAGTTTTCAAAAGCTCTTGTTTCGTTATCTTCTAATTCTCTTTTCTTATCTACGTCTGTTTTACAATCATCTAATCTAGGTGGCTTTTTGTCTACTTTCAATTCTTTTTCGTCCATCATATCTATTTCCTCCAATAGATTTAGTTTTTCTTTGATCTTGCGGACATCGTCTCTAATTTCCGCTAATTCCTGGGCTTCTGCGTCGGTTAGCTCTCTTTCCTCTGTTTCAATCTTTGATACTATGCTTTTTGCTCTGGTAATTAAATCGTTTTTCTTTTCAATTTGTGCTTTTTCGTAATTCATTTTTTATTCCTCCAAATTTTTTATTTGATCCCAAAGTTTAGAATAATAGTCTTTTGGGATCTCTTTTTTTGTTTCCGCTTCCTGCGGTTTTTCTTTAGGTTCTTCCCTGGTTTCTTGGGTTTTTTCGTCCTCGGACATTTCGACCTTATCAAGAAATTCTTCGCCTTTGAATTGTACTTCTTCGCCTTCACTGCGTGCGGTTATAAGTGTTCCTTCATAGGCTGGCGCTCTTGTTCTGTCTAGGATAGATACTTCAAACAAATCTAGATCTTTAACCGATCTAACGGGTATTCCGTCAATTGTTCGCTGGTCTACATCCCTGTCTCGGAATCCAAACGACCAACCGACTAAATTCCCGTTTCTGGCTGACCTAATAACTTCTGGATCTGTAATTGTGGCTCTGGCTTTTAAGCCTATGTTATCTTCTTCTAGCTCCAGGTTGCCTTGTTTTGTACTTCCTAAATTTCTCGTCCAGTCATGATTGAGTAATATGTGTATATCATCATTTCTTTTTATCGCATTTCTAAAAGCTCCTTTACATATTCGCTCAATAAACTTTCCCATTCTGCTTGTTAGTGGCTTACTGTTACGTTCTATGGCGTTGACGTAACCTTCTACTTCGATATGGTCTTGCCTTATCTTTATTTTCATAATCTCACCCCCTTAAATTATTCTGCGCTGTTTCCGCTTTGCTCAAACGCTGTGTCTAGCTCTTTATCTTCTATTAGCTTTTGAATATCGTCTGTTGTCGGGTTTAAATCTGCTTGTGTATCGGTATTAGGCGTATAGAATTTATGAGTATTAGTGTCATATAGCACCGCCCCTAAACCGACGTTTACAACGTCTAAGCCCTCTATATATTCCATATTTTCGGCTTTGCGTATTTCGTTAAGCGTCATAAATCCTGTTTCTTTTGCTAGTTTATAAGCTTCATAGCGTTCTTTTAGGCTTGCTCTGATGATCTCTTTTACATCAAACTCAAAAAACATATTTTTCTTTTCTTTTTCGAGGAGCATATCCCTATTTAGTGCGGTTTCAAACGCTTTGATAATAGGATAGATAGCGCCTTTAAAGGTTTTATCAAAATCATCTGTAATATGGAATATATTATTAATTTCATCAACCAGCGTTTTTTTACTTTCGTTTAATTGCATTTCTACGCTGCTATTGCTACTCTCCTGGAATTCAAGACCGTTATTTAAAACAACTACATTTTCCTCATTGTTTGCATATAGCTTATTCCAGGCTTGTTTTAGGACGTTTATTTCATCTTGCCCTAATTTCCTTTGAGATTTTAAAAACCCTTTTTTGTTACCTCCGCTTTTAACTAATCCCAATTGATATAGCAGCGTCCTATATGCTGTTTCTAACGCCTTTGATACTTCGTCGGTTAATCCTGTGCCGCTTGCTCCGTCTTTGGTGTTTCTAAGGAGTTTTATAAATTCAAAGGGCTTATATTCGTTGTCATAAACAAATATCGTAAATTTTTTATCGAGTGGATCTGGATTTCGCATGATGGATATGTAATCGTCCTGGACGTATTTTAACGCTGTTACCTCGTTTCCGCTGCGCTGGATATACGCATAACCGCCCTTGCCTAATAAATAATCTTCTACCAGGGCTTTCTTCATCTGGAAAGCGTCTAATGTGTCGCCCGTATCACCGTTTAATATCCTAACTCTAGTATCGTTTTCTTGTTCTTCTACTTTACCGTGTTTGTATTTATATAATTTAACTGGCATACAAGCGACTGAATTACAAATAAAATCAACCGCTCCGCTGACTGCTGGTAACGTTAAGGCGTTTTCCCTTGTAATAGGTTCATCGCTTAACAGTGCTTTGAGTAATACGTCATTAATTGGTGGGCTTATTGGCGTTTCATCGTTCCGCTTATGCAAAAAATCAAATATTCCCATTTTCTCACCACCTTTCTAAGCTACACTCTTTGTTAGTCGGCTTTTTTCGACCATACCGCTATACCTCTTATGGCTAACAAGAAATATATAAAAAATAGTGTCATTTGGGCGTATTCTCCTATGACAAAAAACCGTATAACCATGTAAAAATTAGAGACTAGCCAAAACAAAAAGCCATATATATTTTTTTCTGCATTAAAAATAGTGCCTGCTAAGCCGACACCTGAAAAAACCCAATTTAATATATTCCATGTCATTTTTATTCCTCTTTTTCTTCCTCGTCTACTTCGTAAAACTCATCAGGGTCTTTATTAGGCGCTACGTCAATAACTGTTCCTGTTATTGTTCCGTTTGTTATTAATTTACCCTCGTCTGCTGTTAATCTCCACATTGGTTCTTTTTTCATTGTTTCGTTTCTCCTTTGTCTTAATTTTGATTTATAAACGCTCTGAATCAAGTTGGTGTATGGTCATATATGATAGTTGCGTTCACGGCACCCCAGGGGCTTCCTGCAACCTCGCCCTCCGACCACGGAACATAGATTGTTGTTAGGTTGGTGCAACCATTGAAAGCGGTGCTTTTTATTTGTGTTGGCGTTCCCCCGAATGTTATTGTGGTTAATCCTGCACAATTGCTGAAAGCATTACTGTCTATGCTTGTAATTCCACTAGGTAAACTGGTTAAAGTTAATTTTGAGCAGCTGACGAAAGCCTGCATACCTATATTCGTTAGTCCGCTAGGTAAACTGGTTAAAGCTAATTTTGAGCAGCCCGAGAAAGTATAACCCCTAATATTCGTTAATCCACTGGGTAATTCCGTCAATGCAAGATTGGTGCAACTGCTGAAAGCACTACCGCCTATGCTTGTAATTCCGCTAGGTAAACTGGTTAAAGTTAATTTTGAGCAGCCATTAAATGTACCATCACCTATGCTTGTAAGTCCGCTAGGTAAACTGGTTAAAGCTAATTTTGAGCAACTTTGAAACGCACGCTCACCTATACTAGTTATTCCGTTTGGTAATTCTGCTGATGCTAGATTTGAACAACTTTGAAACGCATAATTCCCTATACTAGTAACACTGTCGGGGATATCTACATTTGTTAGGGCTGTGTTATTAAAAAATGCATACACCCCAATGCTTGTTGTCCCCTCTGGGATAGTAAAACTCGTTCCAGTTTTGTCAATTAAACCTTTAACTTCTGTATTTAGATTTTGCAAATCTGTTTTTGCTGTGCTTGTTCCAGTAACTTCTTGACCCGATGAATCGACAAATATTTTCCCCTCGTCTACATCTCCTGCGGTAGCCGTTACTCCCGAAACATCAGCACCGCCACTGCCACCTAGCTTTTTTGCAAATAGCATATCGTAAATATCCAAATTAACCGCCCACCTTTGCCCACGTTTCGCCTGTGAAATAATAAAAATCCCCTGTATCTAATTCTAAAAACAAAGAATTAACCGCTATATTTTCAGTTGGTTTAGTGTCCGTGGATAGCCCTTTAAAGTCATAGTCCGCTTTGTTTTCGCTGTCTGCTGTGTGCCTTTTCATGTTTGAAATCGTTATCATTGTAAATCCTCCTAAATTATTTGTATTGTAAAATCTGCTTGATTTAATAACACGTCTTGCTCTAATAGATATATTGCGTTAATCATTGATACGACCATATCTATTTTGCCCCGTGATTTTTTCTTGTTTACATAGAGATTTTTATTTGTATCGTATACACATTTAGCGTTTTGAAAATTAATCTCTAGTAACTTGTTTTCCTGGTACTGAAATTCTTTGTTTAGAATTTTTTCTTTTAATAGCTTTGTTGGTGGGTGTAATACGCTTGAATGCTGCCTAATTTCCACCATGTTATAGCCTTCTTTATCTAGCTTTTGGACGGTACTTAATGCGTTGTATCTGTCATATCCTATGGCTTGTATTTGTACGCCGTATTTGTCCTCTAGGCTTAAAATAAAATCCTCTACAACCGCATAATTAATAACCTTATCGCCGCACGCTATAACTTTAGGTGTTCGGGATAGCTCCAGGTAATCTACTTTTTCGCTTACTGTTTTTTCGCTTATTCTGCCCTCTGGAATAAAGGCGAACGACTCGGCTAAAATGTTGTTATTATCATCAACTGTAACCATTGATACGCTTGTATTATCGTTTGTCTCTGATAAATCTAAACCTACATAGACAACTCGACCGCTCCAATCAATATTAGCGACTTTACATTCTCTAACGTCTTTAACGTCAATGTATGTTTCAGTTCCTACGCCTTGATAGATAATGTTACAGTGTTTAGTAACAAAATTTTCTCTTGCGCTTTCTACGGCTATTGCATACGCTCGCTTTTTAAGGAGATCCTCCCATATTTCGGGTATTTCTAAAGCTACTGGGTTAGCTTGCTGCAAAATTAATTCGTTAGTTTCCCAATTTTTCGTTTTGTCTGGCTCGTAAAGTAGCGCAAATCTTGTTTCGTCTTTTTCTAATCCCTCTAACACCTTTTTGGAGTAACTAATTTCATCTTCAAAAGGGTTGTCGATTGTCGGGTACTTTGTAGAGACTATAAACCCTAATTTATTCAATATATTGAGCTGACCGCTTCGCATTGCTTGTATAGGGTAGCTGTTAGGTAGCGCCCCCGTTTCATCACATATAAACGCATTTGGTAATCTACCGTCCATTCTGCTTGTGCTATATGATAACGGTATGTATTGTATTTGCGTTGGCTTAAACAAAATATAGTCTCTTAGGATCTTAAACCGTTTATTAGCTTTATACTCGTATATTAACGGGCTTGATCTGATTGTTTCGCTCATCGCTTCCCTTATTTCTCGGCTTAGCGCTCCGTCTGGTGCGACGCTATAAAACTTGGAAAACTGCGGCTCTGTAAGAAATAGCAAAATAAAAATAGTTGCTATGGTGTACGTTTTAAAATTCTTTCTGCATATCTCTAAAACACCTGTTTCGTATCGTCTTTTTTCTGGGTTATCTCTGTACACCGTACACAATATAGCTACATAAAAAAGCCACTGGTAACCAGTGGTAGATTCATAAAGGGTTTGTCCTGCTTTTAATCCCTTTGGCATTATTAATATTTTTAATATGTTTTCCAGCTGCTTTACCTTTTTGCTGCTAATAACGTATTTAGGATCTTTACCCTCGCAAATTCGTATAAACTCTTTCATTTGGATTTTTACGTATTTCGGCGTGGTTTTAGCTCTATAATTTGCTTTGCAAAATTCATACGCTTTATTCATCGGTACCAGCGCCATTAATGATTTTCATTAGTGGATCTTCTTCTTCGCTTGTCTCGGCAAAATCAAAACTTTTAATGATTTTCATTAACGTTGATACTGTTTTATTTGCGCTGTCGGTTGTTCGGTTATAGTCCTGTATTGCTGGGTTAGAATAAATGTTTTTTCGCCCTTTTACATATTCCTTAGTAACCTGCATACCTTCTTCTTTCATTGCCTTTTCAAGCTCATTAAGTATATTTAATTGCACTTGATACCGCTTAAAAGTAGTCAAGAAAAAGAAATTAGACTGTACGCCGCTTTCTTCTGCTATTTTCATTATTTCTTTGGCTTGCTGGTTTAATGTCATTTTCGCCATGTTTATTACCTCTTTTTCAAAAATTATTTAATGTTAAACTCTGGGTCATAATAAAATTTATCAAACACTTTTTTATCCCCAGCTTTTTTTCTTCTGTTTAACTCTTTAAATATTTCACGTTGCTTTGATAGCCTCCCTTTATCATACCAAAACACCCTAGACGCTATTACTTCGCCATACCCTTTATTCATATACGCTTTTAGTACTTTCCACGCTTCTGTGTTATAGCTTGTATCGCCCTCGTATAATTGTTTTATTGTTGCTTTTGGGTTATCTTCTGCCATTATTCCTATTTGGTTACTTGTAGCTAATGTAGACCGATAAATAGGTCTTTTTTTATCTGGTGGACTCCACTCAACATCTCCGTTTTTCGGTACTTTTAATTCCCCTGCTGTTTCTCTTTCTTTAAGACCTAAATTATAACCGC
>Ga0247611_10002059_pt1 | contig 33931 bp, 23 predicted proteins | sample 177DNAGHGhighgp2_FD_192422 | JGI IMG/M metagenome (GOLD analysis project Ga0247611, IMG submission 192422) | Sheep rumen microbial communities from Palmerston North, Manawatu-Wanganui, New Zealand - 1770 DNA GHGhigh gp2 | ecosystem: Host-associated > Mammals > Digestive system > Stomach > Rumen... | reverse complement strand
AAGAATTATGTGCGTGTCTGGAATCAAGCCTGACCCTGCAATAAATCGAAGGGTCATGAATGAACTCGTTATGTTGGCTAAGAATGCCGCGTGATATCATATATGAAAATTTAACGAACTATTGTTACAAGCATGTGGTATATATCAACTTTGCCCTTGACGCAGATATGTATACTGCTTTTGTGGGCAATAAAGACGTTGACACCATCGTCCTGAACCTTTCCACCTTGATGCCTAAAGCAAGTTTTGTACCTGGGGAAACTTGTATTATCATGGACGAAATCCAAGACTGTCCTGATGCACGCACCTCCTTGAAGTCCTTCAAGCTGGATGGCCGCTTTGACGTTATTGCCACAGGGTCGCTCCTTGGCGTAAAAGGCTATGGAGACAAGATGAAAAAGAAGAAAAACGAGAAATTGGGGAAAAATTCCATTCCTGTCGGATATGAGACCATCATAACCATGTATCCACTGGACTATGAGGAGTTCCTCTGGGCTAATGGCATACGCTCTGAGGCCATAGATGCTGTAAGGAGATGCTTCCTAGAGGAAAAACCTGTTCCTGAAGGTATGCATCATGCGTTCAAGCAACTATTTTACCGTTACGTGGTGGTTGGAGGCCTCCCTGCTGCCATCAATACTTTCTTGAAAAGCAACCACATGGGGCAAGTTGCGGAGGTGTATAAGGGCATTGTTGACGGATACAAGGATGATATGGTCAAATATGCCGACGATGATGACAAGTCCCGCATTCGTGAATGTTTTGAATCCATTCCCGAACAGTTGGCTAAGGAGAATAAAAAGTTCCAATATTCCATTGTAAAAAAGGGTGGCCGTGCTTCCCAATATGCAGGCAGTCTCCAATGGCTGGAAGATGCCGGCATCATTCACAGATGCTACAACACCAACCAACCAGAACTTCCGTTGAACGGCAATGCCGATAAAGGTGTTTTCAAAGTATATCCTACTGACATCGGGTTGTTGGTGGCCATGCTTGATCCAGGCACACGCGCTGATGTCCTTCAGGGGAATCTATATGGATACAAGGGTGCAATCTTTGAAGGTGCCATGGCTGACTTCCTTCATAAGAAAGGGCAGAATCTTTATTACTATCACAAAGACAGTGGGTTAGAACTTGATTTCCTCATCCGTCAGAATGGTGAATGCGTTCCTTGTGAAGTGAAATCCACCTCCAATAAAGCAAAAAGTTTGCGCACGGTGCTTAAACACCAAGAAAAATATCACATTACCCATGCATTGAAATTCGGTGATTACAACGTGGGACGTGAAGGTGCCTTGCTCACTTTGCCCTCCTACATGGGTTTCCTTTTGGAATTCGAAGAAGGCGAGGATATGGAATTGCCCAAACTTGATATAGAAGGGGTAAACCGTATGGCAGAAGAAATGATGAAAGGATGACTATCGCGGTTGCGGTGATTGGCTGTGTTGTTACAAAAGATGAAAAAAAGGCGTGATTTGTTAAATAATTGCAATTATAGGGTCTTTTTGATATAGACATGAGTGTTATTTTATTAATTTTGCCGAAAATGAAGAAAAACGAATTGATTATGAAGAAATTTATCATCATGACGGTGCTTATGGTCTTTGCATTAGGCCAGGTTTCCGCCCAGAATCAGGCAGAGATTAAATTCGACAAGATGTCGCACAAGTTTGGCACATTCAGTTCTAAGAACCCTGTTCAGGAATGCACATTCACATTCACCAATGTGGGAGATGCTCCCCTTGTCATCAATCAGGCTGTGGCAAGTTGTGGTTGTACTATTCCCCAGTACACCAAAACCCCTATCGGCCCTGGTGAGAAGGGCACCATCAAGGTGACCTACAATGGTGATGGCAAACCGGCAGGACATTTCAAGAAGACCATCACGGTGCGCTCGAATGCCTCCACCGAGTTGGTTCGCCTCTATATCGAGGGAGATATGGAGGATTAGCCAGCAAGTCAGCAAAAAAAATGAGGGTGTGTCAAAATGAAATGACACACTCTCTTTTCGTTTATATGATATCCAAAATACTCTGAATGTTGTGCCAAGGGTTCCCCTCCCATCGGGGGCTGCTGAAAAAGTAGGTTAATCCAATTTTTCATATCTCGATTATTCGTACCCCTATCTTGGAGCATAGTCAAAAATTGAAATCTCAGAGGCCACTTTTGATAGAAACAGGACTTTTTCAGCAGCCCCCATCGCAGGGGAGGGGCTAGGGGTGGGGTTGTTTGGATTCAGCAAACACTCTCATTTTCAATAGTTTGACGCCCCACCCCCGGCCCCTCCCCGCAAGCGGTGGAGGGGAGTCGCTATTCACGGCCATTTACATCCATCACCCACAAAAAGGAGTGGATATCTATTTTGACACACCCCCATTTTTTTATTTGTTTAGAAACTATACGAGAATCCAAGTGAGAAGAACTCCTTAAACTGCCAGTATCCGTGATGTCCGTCGCGCTTTGTGCTGTCGTCGAAACGAGGATACAAGAAGAGTTTTGTGGAGATGTATTTGTTGAAGTTGAAGGTCAGGGTGTTTTCCCACTCCAGTTCGGCACGGCTGTAGGTGGTGAAGCCATACAGACGTGTTTGCCACTGGATATTGTCGGTGAAGACCCATTTCAAGTCGACGGTGAACTGCGAACCGAAGTCGTGCAAGACATGCTTGCCCTCGTCGAGTCCGTTTCGTGTGGCCAGTCGCAGGCGGTCCACATACTTGAAATTATAGGCAAACGGAGCCAGGTGAATAGTACCTGTGAGTTTTTTGTTGAAAGCCTCGACGTTGTAGTCCATACCGAGTGAGATGTTCAGATTGAGTGGTGAGCAGATGTCGGAATACACAAAACGGTCGTTGCTCTTATATCCCCTGGTGAACTGTGTGTAGGCAAGCAATTGCAGGGTGTAGTACCATTTGTTGGCAGCCTGCAGTCCCAGTTTACTGGTGAGACGCAACAGGTCTTCCGATGCCTTGAACGAGCGGAGGCTGTCGCCCTTGGATGTCATGAAGCCAAGTTTCATCTCCAGTTTGTTGTCCCACTTCAGTTTCTGTTTGTTGTCATAGTTGGCCTCCATGGTGACACTTCCCAGCAAAGAGTAATTACTCTCACCGCCTTTATACCAGTTGCCCGAGATATAGGTTTGCAGTCCCTGGAGGAAATAATCTCCCTTGATGGTCCAGAAATTGGGTTTCTCCACTACCACATCCACCTCGGGGTCATCCTGGAGTTCATCGGCCACATTGTCGCCGCTCACCAGTTCCACGTTTTGCTGGATGGGCACCATGATGTCGTTGCTCACTCCCCCCACCTTCCTGAGGTTTCGTTCACTGTTCACCACCAGGTCGGGACGGTTGAGATAGACGTTCATCAACACATTGTCGATTTCATTGTTCACATCATCCTGTTCCTCCTCTGTATATACAGCCATTCTGAGCGCGCCCTTTGCCGGGGAACGATAGTAAGTGAGGGGTGCGAACAGTCGGTAAAATCTGCCATCGGCCATATAAGCGCCGTACTGCTCGCTGAGTTTCTCGTCAGAGGCCACGAGTGAGTCGAGGCGCGTTTTGTATGCCATCAGCGAATCGGTGTAGTTTTTCATCAACTGATACTGTTGATACTGGATATTACGGTCGGCTCGCTGACTATCCTGTGCTGAAGCCGTCATGGTACTGACCACGAGCATCGTGAAAAATAATAGTCTTCGCATAGTTTTTTGAATTAGATGTAATTGGAAAGTTAAGTAATATGCGTGCAAAAATAATTAAAAAATCTGAAAACTTGCCATTCAGATAAAAAAAAATGCAAAAAAAGCGGAGTCCTCATCTGAAATGACAGACACAGGAAATGCCAGTAAGGCAAAGCCACAAAAGAGCCATACGCCATTGGGGACAAACCATATTTATTATAAAAAGCATAAAAATAAGGTGGGGATTTGTCCAATCCATAAAATATTAGTAATTTTGCACTTTGATAGCAAAACGAGAACAACAAAAAAGCAATCTATCAGTATTAAACATGGATAAAAACACCGTTATTGGCTTCATCCTCATAGCCGTCATTCTTATCGGCTACAGTTGGTGGAGCAAACCTTCCGAGGAGCAAATCAAGGCCCAGCAAGAACAACTGGCCAAAGCAAAAGCCGAAAAGCAAAAAGCCGAGGCCGAGAAAAAGGCTCAGGAAGAGAAAGACAAGACTAAGAAGGAAGAGGCACTGGAAGACAGCACAGCCCTGTTTCACAATGCCCTGAGCGGCACAGCCAGCGAGGTGGTGCTGAAAAACGAGAAATTGGAACTCACCCTGAGCACCAAGGGTGGAGTTGTGAACAAAGCCGTCATCAAAGACTTCCACGACCGTTTGGGTAACAAAGACCTGACCTTGTTCGACGCAAAAATCAAGAACTCTCAGGGCACCCCCGACCAGATGCTGGATTTCCGTCTTGAAGGCAAGGAGAACAACTTCTCCACCCAGGATTTCTACTTCACTCCCACAGAAGTGACCGACACCACTGTCACCATGACCGCCGACGGTGGCGAAGGCCGCAAAATCGAGATGAAGTATCTGCTGGGCAAGGACTACATGCTCCACTTCAGTTTCAAGGCCGTGGGCATGGAGGGACTTTTCTCGACGAAGACCAACACGGTGAATGTGGTCTGGCATGAGCGCTGCAAGCAACAAGAGAAGGGTCACTCCTTCGAGAACTACCGTTCGTCGCTCACCTACAAGGAAAAGGACTCCAGCACCGACTATCTGAGTGAGACATCCGAAAAGAAAGAAACCATCGAGGACCCCTTGGACTGGGTGGCTTTCAAGAATCAGTTCTTCAGTGCCGTGATGATAGCAAAGGAAGATTTCTCAGCCAATGCCACCCTTGCGAGCACACCCCTGACCAAGGAGAGCGGTTACCTGAAGGAATACAACGCCAGTCTTGAGACCTTCTTCGACCCGAAGGGACAGACTGCCACCGAACTTGAGTTTTTCTATGGTCCCAACGACTTCAATCTACTGAAGAGTGTGGAGAAAGAGAGCAAATTCGGCAAGGACCTCGACATGGAGCGCCTGGTGTATTTAGGCTGGCCCCTCTTCCGCATCATCAACAGATGGTTTACACTCTACGTGTTCGACTGGCTTACCAAGATTGGTCTCAACATGGGTATCGTGCTGATTCTCATCACGCTGATACTGAAGATTCTCACCTATCCCCTGGTGAAGAAGACCTATATGAACTCTGCCAAGATGCGTGTGCTGAAGCCCAAACTCGATGAAGCCACCAAGCAGTATGACAAGCCCGAGGACCAGATGCAGAAACAGCAGGCCATGATGCAACTCTACTCGCAGTATGGTGTGAGTCCGCTGAGTGGCTGTCTGCCCATGCTCATCCAGATGCCTATCTGGATTGCGATGTTCAATTTCGTGCCCAACGCCATTCAGTTGCGTGGTGAGAGTTTCCTCTGGATCAACGACCTCTCCACCTACGACCCCATTCTGGAATGGAGCAAAGACTACTGGCTCATCGGCGACCACCTGTCGCTCACCTGTATCCTCTTCTGTGTATCCAACGTGCTCTACACGCTGATGACCATGCGCCAGCAGCGCGACCAGATGGTGGGCCAGCAGGCCAGCCAGATGAAGATGATGCAGTACATGATGTTCCTCATGCCCGTGATGTTCTTCTTCATCTTCAACGACTACTCTGCCGGTCTGAACTTCTATTATTTCATCTCACTGTTCTGTAGCGCCGCCATCATGTTCGTTTTGCGGAAGACCACCAACGACGAGAAACTTCTCGCCATTCTTGAGGCAAAATACAAGGAAAACAAAAACAAACCCAAAAAGACCGGCGGACTGGCAGCACGTCTGGAGGCCATGCAGCAGAAGCAATTAGAGATGCAGCGCCAACGCGAGGAACTGGAACGCAAAAAGAAAGGACTTGGAAAATGAACAAGAGCATCATCCTGGCGGCAGCCATTGCCCTGACTTGTGGCAGCCCCGCAATAGCACAACAGAAAGTGAACATCGGCAAAAGCAATATCACGCTAAAGAGCGACCTGCTCACCCCCGAGGGCCTCTGGGCCATGGGGCGCATCAGCAGTTACACCCCCTCGCCCGACGGCAAGCAAATCGCCTACCAGGTGGGCTACTACAGTGTAAAAGAGAACAAGAGCCACCACGTGCTCTGCATCATCAACACCGACGGCACTGGGCAGCGCCAACTGACCCAAGATGCCGAGAACGAGACCGACCCCTCATGGGTGGGCTCGCGTCTCGCCTTCATCCGTGGCGGTGAAATCTGGACGATGAACGCCGACGGCAGCGACCGTCGCCAACTGAGCAAGACCGACGGCAGCGTAGAGGGCTACAAATTCTCTCCCGACGGCTCACGTGTCATTCTTCTGAAGTCCATCCCCTTCCACGACATCATCCAGGAGAATCCATCCGACTTGCCCAAAGCCACCGGCCGTAGGATTACCGACCTGATGTACCGCCACTGGGACCACTATGTGGAGAGCATCCAGCATCCGTTTGTGGCACCGGTCACTGCTGAGGGTATCGGCAATGGCATTGACATCATGGAAGGCGAGCCTTATGAATGCCCCATGGAGCCTTTCGGCGGCATCGAGCAACTGGACTGGAGTCCCGACTCAAAGTGCATAGCCTACACCTGCCGCAAGAAAACCGGCCTGGCCTACTCCATCTCTACCGACTCCGATATCTATTTATATAATGTGGAGCAGAAGACCACCCGCAACCTCTGCAAGCCCGTAGGATATAAAGACCCTGAGGTGGAGGCCACCAAGACATTGCGCGACCAGTCTGTAAACGCCCCCGAGAACATGAAGAACAACCCTGGCTACGACCAGAATCCGCAGTTCTCGCCCGATGGCAAGTATGTGGCCTGGCAGAGCATGGCCCGCGACGGCTACGAGGCCGACCGCAACCGCCTGTGTGTCTATGAACTTTCCACTGGTGTGAAACGCTATATGACAGAGGATTTCGACTCCGACGTCGACGCATTCTGCTGGAGCGACACCAAAGACGCAATGATTTATTTCACCGGCGTATGGCATGGCACCTTCAACCTTTATTCCATCAGCAAGAAGGGCGAGTTGAAGCAGATAGAGACCAGTTCCGCCCAAACAAAATGGGCTGACTGGGGTTCCATCCAGATGCTGGGCGACGGCAAGCGCATCGTCGCAGAACGCCACAACTTCATGGCGCCCGCCGACCTTTACATCGTCACGCCCAACACCAATCCCAAGAAAGTGGTCGTCAACCAACTCACACAAGAGAACAAGCACATCCTCGACCAACTGGCCAAAGGAAGTGTGGAGCAACGCTGGGTGAAGAGCACCGACGGCAAGGATATGATGTACTGGGTGATACTGCCGCCCCACTTCGATGCATCGAAGAAATACCCCACCCTGCTCTTCTGCGAGGGTGGACCGCAAAGTCCGGTGTCACAGTTCTGGAGTTACCGTTGGAACTTCATGATTATGGCTGCTCACGGCTATGTGGTTGTCGCTCCCAACCGCCACGGTCTGCCTGGTTTTGGCTCTGAATGGTGCGAGGAAATCAGCGGCGACTGGACCGGACAATGTATGAGTGACTATCTGACGGCCATCGACGACGCGGCAGCCAACCTGCCCTACGTCGACCGCGACCGCATGGGTGCCGTGGGTGCCTCGTTTGGCGGTTTCTCCGTCTATTACCTTGCCAGCCACCACGACAAGCGCTTCAAGTGCTTCATCGCCCACGACGGAGCCTTCAACCTTGAGGCCATGTATACCGAGACCGAGGAGAACTGGTTCTCGAACTGGGAATACGACGATGCCTACTGGAACAAAGACCAGACCGCCAATGCCCGGAAGACCTACGAGAACTCACCCCACCGTTTTGTCGACAAGTGGGACACTCCCATCCTCTGCATCCACGGTGAGAAAGACTACCGCATCAATGCCACCCAGGGCATGAGTGCCTTCAATGCCGCACGCATGAAGGGCATCGAGGCAGAGTTGCTGATTTTCCCCGATGAGAACCACTGGGTGCTGAAACCCCAGAACGGCATTCTCTGGCAGCGCACATTCTTTAATTGGCTCGACAAGTGGCTGAAATAGTTTTCAGAGGTGAGGGGTGAGAGGTAAGAGGTGAGAGATTACTTTTACTTCTCACAGGCATCAAAAATAATAGTAACGTTACTATAGATTTAATAAAAAACAAATAGCAATGACCACCACAATTCAAAAAACGCTTCGCGACTCTGCCGCCATGCGCTGGACAGCGCTGTTGCTGCTGGCACTCGCCATGTTCTGCTCGTATATCTTTATGGACATCCTCTCACCCATCAAAGACTTGATGGAGTCAACGCGTGGATGGGATTCCAGTGCTTTTGGCACCATGCAAGGTTCCGAGGTGTTCCTCAACGTGTTTGTTTTCTTCCTGATTTTCGCAGGTATCATCCTCGACAAGATGGGTGTGCGGTTCACCGCCGTGCTGTCAGGAGCCGTTATGCTCGTGGGTGCCATTATCAAATGGTATGCCGTGAGCGAATCATTTATGGGCAGCGGACTGGAGACATGGTTCACCGACAACCTCAACTACATCCCCGTATTCGACGAACTGGGTGTCTCACCCTTCTACGAGGGCATGCCCGCCTCCGCCAAATTCGCAGCCTGTGGCTTTATGATTTTTGGTTGTGGTTGCGAGATGGCCGGTATCACCGTTAGCCGTGGAATCGTGAAATGGTTCAAGGGTCGTGAGATGGCACTTGCCATGGGTAGCGAGATGGCTCTTGCCCGTCTGGGTGTTGCAACCTGTATGATTTTCTCGCCTTTCTTTGCCAAGTTGGGTGGACAAGTAAATGTGACCCGTTCAGTGGCTTTCGGTGTGGTGCTCATGTGTATCGCCCTGATTATGTTTATTGTCTATTTCTTCATGGACAAGAAACTCGATGCTCAGACCGGCGAGGCAGAAGAGAAGGATGACCCCTTCAAAATCAGCGACATTGGCGAGATTCTCTCCGACAGTGGCTTCTGGATTGTTGCCTTGCTCTGTGTGCTGTATTATTCAGCCATCTTCCCCTTCCAGAAGTATGCAGTCAATATGCTTCAGTGCAACCTCACGTTGGTTGAACCAGCCAAGGATTCCTTCTGGGCAAGTCAGTCGGTTACCATCTATCAATACATCATCATGTTGGTTGTGGCTGTTGCGGGTTTCGCTTCCAATTTCCAAAAGAAGGCCAGCCTAAAATATGGTCTGTTAGGAATCTCCATTATCACTCTCATCGCCTACTGCTATATGGGTTATATGCGTCAGTCGGCCGAAAGTGTATTTGCCGTGTTCCCGCTGTTGGCAGTGCTCATCACTCCTATTTTGGGCAGTTATGTCGACCACAAGGGCAAGGCCGCATCCATGCTGGTTCTTGGTTCGCTGCTGCTCATTGGCTGTCACCTGACATTTGCGTTCATCCTGCCTCTGTTCAAGGGTAACGCTGTGGGTGGAATTGTCGTCGCTTATATCACCATCCTGGTGCTGGGTTCGTCATTCTCATTGGTTCCCGCCTCGCTGTGGCCCAGCGTGCCCAAGTTGGTCGACGCCAAAGTGATTGGTTCGGCATACGCTTTGATTTTCTGGATTCAGAACATTGGTTTGTGGCTGTTCCCGCTGCTGATTGGCAAGGTGCTCGACAAGACGAATCCTGATGTGAGCGATCCAACTCAATACAACTATACATGGCCACTCATCATGCTTGCCTGTCTGGGTGTTGCGGCCTTGTTGTTGGGTATCCTTCTCAAAGCCGTTGACAAGAAGAAGCACCTCGGACTGGAGGAGCCGAATATTAAGTAAGAAGGGGATTTGCTTATAGAAGCAATAGACACTATCACAAATCGTAGGGCTTTTCATTAGCAAAGGTCCTGCGATTTGTTTTTGCAGAGAAAAAAGGGTGGTTTGCTGAATATATTTCCCCATCCTCATTTTTGTTGGTATTTTTGCAGCACAAAAGAGACATCCGCAAAACAACATCAAAAAAAATGAATAAACTATCATTAATTCTTATATCGCTACTGCTCGCTCTCACGGTCAATGCGCAGACCATGAATGTGGTGACAGGCGATATTGTTTATCAATTCCCATCCAAACAGACTGGTGTCATGACGTATAACGGCGAGCACACCCTGACCATCCTCGGGAAGACCTTCGACACCGACAACATCTCAGAAATCCACATCGACGAGAGCGACGTAACCGACAACACTATCAATGTGGTCTACAATGGAGCGACCGCCAAAGTGACCGTGGCCGGCAATGTGGCCCAGTATATCACCGCCACTGTCAATGGTGCCCATGTGAGCATCGCCCAAAGCACAGAGGTGAGCGAGGACAATGTGGGTGAAATCACCTATACCCTCTCCGGGTCATCCAGCGACGGAGCGTTTTATCTCACCGGCAACTACAAAAGCACTGTGGAACTGAATGGTCTGACGCTGACCAACACAACGCCAGTCTTCACAGGTGCCGCCATAGAAATACAAAATGGCAAGCGCATCAACGTGAGCATCAAGAAAGACACCGAGAACACCCTGACAGATGCCGTCAATGGGGAGCAGAAGGCCTGTCTCGTGGTGAAAGGCCACGGCGAGTTCAAAGGCAAAGGCACGCTCAACATCTACGCCAACACCGCCCACGGCATCAAGACCGGCGACTATATGAGCGTGAAAAACTGCGCTATCCATGTGAAATCGGCCGTGAAAGACGGCATCCATGCCAATGAATATTTCCTGATGGAAAGCGGCACCCTCGTTCTCAATGGTGTGGGCGACGACGGTCTGCAGGTGGAACTTGACGGCACAACCGCAACGGGCGAGACAACAGACCACGAGGATGAGGACAGCGGCAACTTCTATCTTCTCGACGGCAGCATCACCGCCACTATCACTGCTGCGGCAGCCAAAGGAATCAAAGCCAGTGGCGATGTCCGTGTCTCAGGCGGCACCATCACCGCGACGACCAGCGGCAACGGCACATGGGACAGCGACGACAAGAAGACCAAGGCATCGGCAGGCATCAGCAGCGATGGCAACACAATTATCAGCGGCGGCACGCTGACATTGACCAGTTCAGGCGCCGGAGGCAAAGGACTGAGTGGCGACGGCACATTCACCATGACCGGCGGCACTGTAAATGTCAACACCACGGGCGGTATCGTGGCCTATACGAACAACACCCTCTACAATGGCTATACGGGCAACACCGACCGTCTGGGCAGCAACTACAAGTCGTCGCCCAAAGGCATCAAGTTCGATGGCAACATCACCATTTCCGGCGGCACCATCAACGTGAGTGCAAAAAACCATGAGGGAATTGAGTCGAAAGGCACCCTCGAAATCACCGACGGCACCATCTTCAGTTCCTCTGGCGACGACGCCATCAATTCGTCAAAGAACATGACAATTTCGGGCGGCTCGGTCTGCGGCTATTCAACAGGCAACGACGGCATCGACGCCAACGGCAACTGCTACGTGAAAGGCGGCGTGGTATATGCCATCGGCAAGTCGCAGCCAGAACTGGGTATCGACGCCAACACCGAGGGCGGCTACAAACTCTACGTGAGCGGTGGCACGCTGGTGGCCATCGGCGGACTGGAGTCGGGTGCCAGCCTCACCCAAACTTGTTACTCCACCAACTCCTGGAGCAAGAACACCTGGTATGCGCTCTACAACAACGGCGAACTGGCTCTGACCTTCAAGACCCCATCCAGTGGTGGCTCCACATTGGTGGTCTCCACCTCGTCAACACCCACGCTGAAGTCTGGTGTAACGGTTACCGGCGGCACTTCTTTCTGGAATGAAATGGGAAACACCACAGGAAATGTCAGTGGCGGCTCATCGGTATCCCTCTCCACTTACACGGGAGGTGGTGGTGGCCATGGTCCCGGTCCCGGCGGTGGAGGCGGACGGTGGTGATTAAATTCTAGGAATACTAGGAATACTAGATTTTCTAGGGATACTAGATTTCCTAGGAATACTAGAAGTACTAGGGATACTAGAGATACTAGATTCCTAGGAATTATAGGGACGGATGGACCGACTGCGAAAAAATTGCGCCAAACATTTGTGTAAGTCAGTATTATTTACGAAATTTGCAAGTTAATAGGAGTATTGTGGCCACTCTTTCACGCCCAAATCCAGAACGTCATCAAACATGACATCAGAATAGGAATTGGTCACACATCCAATAGCATTGTCAAACTTAAAACGATACACTATGTTCAAAAACCATCCCAAAGGATTGCTCCTTGCAGCATTAAGCAATATGGGAGAGCGATTTGGCTATTATATCATGAATGCCGTGCTCGCTCTTTTCCTATGTTCGAAATTCGGTCTTTCCGATGAGAAGAGTGGCTTCATCGCCGCCATGTTCCTCACCGCCATCTATGTGCTCAGCCTTGTAGGCGGTATTATCGCCGACCGTACACAAAACTACAAAGGCACCATAGCATGGGGACTGGTGGTCATGGCAGCGGGATATATCCTGCTGGCTATTCCAGTGCTTGCCACGCCCGACAACATCTCCTGGCTGCTGCCCTTCACCATTTTTGCCCTGGCGCTCATTGCCTGCGGAAACGGATTGTTCAAAGGCAATTTGCAGGCCATTGTCGGTCAGATGTACGACAATTTCGAGGCTGACGCCGCCAAGGAAGGTCCTGAGAAACTGAAATGGGCTCAGGGACAGCGAGACGCCGGCTTCCAGATTTTCTACGTCTTCATCAATGTGGGTGCTTTGGTGGCTCCTTTTGTTGCCCCATTGTTGCGCAGTTGGTGGCTGAAGGTTCACGGACTCGTCTATAATGCCGACCTTCCCAAGCTCTGTCATGAGTATATCTCCGGCAACATCGACGCCCAGGGGATGCAAAACCTGAATGAACTGGTAGGGAAAGTGGGTGGCGACCCATCTAATCTGAGTGCATTCTGCACCAACTACCTTGACATTTTCAACACAGGTATTCACTATTCGTTTATCGCATCAGTCGTCACGATGCTCATATCGCTGGCTATCTTCTTGCTGTCGAAACACCTCTTCCCCACCCCGGGAAAGAAAAAGGCAGCCTCGACGGAAGGCTACACGTCAGCGGAGAAGAGAGCAATGGCGAAGGAAATCGAACAGCGCATGTATGCTTTGTTTGCCGTGCTTGGCATCGCCGTGTTCTTCTGGTTCTCGTTCCATCAGAATGGTCAGTCGCTGTCGTTCTTCGCACGCGACTTCGTGCAAACCGACTCTATAGCACCTGAGATTTGGCAGGCGGTCAACCCCTTCTTCGTCATCGTGCTCACACCTATCATCATGTGGATTTTTGCCTCACTGACAGCACGTGGACGCGCCATCTCCACCCCACGGAAAATCGCCTACGGTATGGGTATTGCGGGCCTGGCCTATCTGTTCCTCGCCATCTACTCGATGTCTCAGGGTTACCCATCGGCAGAGACGTTCACGGCAATGGCCGACTCGTCAAAGGTCGGACTGAAGGCAGGTCCCTGGGTGCTCATCGTCACCTATTTCTTCCTTACTGTGGCTGAGTTGTTTATCTCGCCGCTCGGACTCTCGTTTGTCTCGAAAGTAGCGCCAAAGAATCTGCAAGGCTTGTGCCAGGGTCTATGGCTGGGCGCCACTGCCGTGGGCAACGGCTTGCTGTGGATTGGTCCGCTGATTTACAACAAATACCCCATCTGGGTGTGCTGGGTGGCATTCCTCGTGATCTGCCTCATCTCCATGGGCGTCATGTTCGGCATGGTGAAGTGGCTGGAGAGAGTCACCAAATAACGGGAATGGGCTTCCAGAAATGCCCTCTCCCCTATAAGACAAAGATATAAACTACCCCCAAAGAGGCGACAGATATACGCTGCACCTCTTTGGGGGTATTATTTTTCGGCCTATATCCGTTCGGGATATCCTCATCTGATGAGTTTGGACATTATTATCCTCGGATGATTCCAACTTTTCTGATGTGAGCATGTTTGCTGGTTCAAGTTGAGAAGGATTCAAAACTTTTTTATTTTCCATGATAGAATTCGCCATCAGCAAGCCTCAAAGAAGAAAAGACAATCATCAATAAACATATTAATAAAATGTTCAACATCCGCAAATTGCTATTACCACTGTTAGTAGCCGCCACACTTCCCGTCATGGCCAACCCCATCGATGCGGAAGCTGCCAGGCAAAACGCCTTGCAATTCATCCATCAGGGCAAGATGAGACGAGTAAAAGGGACGGTTCCCCTCACCATGTCGTTCACACTGGACCGCACCGTCTCCACCAACAACACCCGGCCGATGCTCTACGCATTCAACATCGGCGAAGGCAACGGTTACATCATCGCCTCTGGTGACGACGAAGCCTCAACGATTCTTGGTTATTCCGACGAGGGCTCCCTCCGGATCGAAGACATGCCCTGCAACATGCGCAGCTGGCTCGAAGGTTATGCCGACGAGATTCTCTGGGCACAACAGAAAGGGACGGGGAAGCCCGTCGCCAAGAGTTCGGGAAGCATCGTCAAGCACGACATCGGCAACATGGTGCCCACTGTCTGGGCCCAGAAAGCCCCCTACTACAACCAATGTCCGAAGACAGGCTCCACCTATATGCTGACGGGTTGTGTGGCCACCGCCATGGCACAAATCATGTACTACTGGGGTGCCATGGAGCACAACGGCACCAAGTTTCAGCATGGTTGCGATGCCCTTGACGCCTACTCCACAGCGACCAAGCACTATTCCGTTCCCGCCCTGCCTGCCATCGAGACCTTCGATTGGTCATTGATGACAGCATCGAAACCCACCAGCACTAAGGCAATCAACGCCGTGGCACAACTGATTCGCTATTGTGGACAGTCGGTGAACATGGATTACGACACAGAGAAAAACGGTGGGTCGGGGGCTTTTTCGGAAGATGTTCCCGAAGCCTTTATCAACCACTTCGGATATGACCGTGGAGCCCATTATGTGCTTCGCCGCTATATGACAACCGAAGCATGGGAAAACCTCATCTATTCCGAACTGGCAGCCGGCCGCCCGGTATTCATTGATGGCACCAACAGCAAAAGGACCACCGGCCATGCCTTTATCTGCACTGGTTATCAGTTGAGCACCAACAAATTCTACATCAACTGGGGATGGGGTGACTCCAACAACGGATGGTTCGCATTGTCGGCCCTGAAAGTGTCAACTTACAGTTTCGAGTATCTCAATGGTGCCGTCATCGGCATCCAGCCACCTACCCACGAAACCACCACATACGACCACGAGCTCATCAACGTGGAGTACCTCTACCTCAACAGTCAGCGAAACTTGACCCGCCCGGCAAGAGCCCAGGCCGGTGACAACATGGTGGAAATGGAGTGTATCCTATTGGGCTCTGATGAGGAAGACGTGACATGGGACTATGGAGTGGGAGTGTACGACTCTGCCGGCGAGGTGGTTCGCGTGGAATGCGAGAAAGACGACGAAGAGTTATACACTGCATTTGAACATTTCCGATTCTCATTCGGCGATGAGTTGCCTTACGGAACCTACGTGCTGACTCCCGTGTGCCGCAAGCACGGCGAAAGCGCATGGAGAAAGATGTACAACGCCAACAGCTTCTATGTCAAGGCAGAGGTGGAGGAGACGAGCATCACGCTTCAGCCCTCGGTAGACATCCGTGTGACCAGCATCTCGAGCAAGAAGAAGACGAACTCCACTTCATACACCAACAAAATCACCATCGCCAACGACGGCTGCGAGGAGACCTTCGGTGTCTACTCACTCAAAGTCGGCGGAAAAGAGATTGCCACATTTGAGCCTCACATCGCCGCAGGAGCCACCAGCACCATCACATTGGGATATACCAGTCAAATCAAGACGACCAGTGCCATACTGCTCGACATCGACCAATTTGGCTTCACCCATTTCTACAACAATGCCTCGGAGAGCAACTATGGCGATGTGGAAGTGGAAACATACGTGGCCAACCACACCGACGACTACGACTATATCTATGGCAACGAATTCCGCGCCCGTCTATACCTGAGCAACAAGGGCAGCAAAACCTACAAGCACACGGTGACCGCGGAACTGCACAAGGCATACAGCGAGAATGTGATTGCCACCCTCACCCAGAATGTGGAGATTCCCTCGCACAGTGCACAGACGCTGGAATTTGACTTCCCTGACCTCGACTACAACAGCAGTTATGAAGTCGTCTTTAAATTTCCCTACACCGACCGCTGGGGCGACAAAAACACGGAGACGACATCAGATGCCTATACGATGACACAAGGCATAGTGGTGGTGACTGCCGATGGTGAGCAATGCCACAGAGACATCAGGACGAGCACGCTGACGCCTCCGGCCAATGCGCTCTACGTAGATGCCCGCCACTCCAACCTTCTTTCGGCTCTGAAGCCAGGCACCAATCCCAACACGCTCTACCTGCTGCCCGAAGGCGCCACCATTCCCGCCGCCCTGCAATCGGCCAACGTAGTGACTGGCAACCATGCCGAAACCATCAACCTGCAGCATGGCTACGATTTCTACTCGCCGATAGACTTCACCGCCGATGCCATCACCTACACCCGCACATTCGCCAATGGCCACAATGGCAAGAGTGGAGAAGGCTGGAGCACCATCGTGCTGCCCTTTGCTGTGGAGAGCGACCATGTCACCGCCGATGGCAACGACATCTCATGGTTCCAGTCGAATGATGACTCCGGACGTAAGTTCTGGCTGTATGATTTCGCCATGGACAACGACCAGACCGTGACTTTCGGCTACGTACAGTCGATGGAGGCATACAAGCCATACATTATCGCTGTGCCCGACCGCTCCTGGGGTGCCGCCTACGACCTGCGCGACAAGTCCATCACCTTCGCTGGTGTCAATGCCCATATCCTCGGAGGCCACAAGAAAGCCGTGACAGACAATGGCCATCGATTCGACTTGATTGGCCGCACCTACAGTGCCCACCGCTCGTACATCTATGCGCTCAACCCGCAGGGCGACAGTTTCTCGCAGACAACTGACAAAGTGAAAACAGAGCCATTCACAGCCTATTTCGTGGGTTATTACAACAACGAATGGTCAAATGCCGTCAACTTCCAGTTCGACACCCGCATGGCCACACCTGTCAAGCCGGTGACTCTTCAGGACATGTCGGCAGGCTCATCGGCCTATACCATCGACGGAAGACGAATCAACGACGACGCACCACTATCGCCAGGCATCTATATCATCAATGGCAAGAAAGTGATTGTCAAATAAAAACATGGAGGACAAAACGATGAAAAAAAGATATATTCAACCAGCAATAGAAATCAGCGAACTCACTCCTGTGATGTTATTGGCCGGAAGCGGTCCCCGGGGTGGTGACAGTCGTCCGCCCATTGTCGACGGCAGGCAGTCGGAGGTGATGGAGCGTATGGAGGGTACAGCCCGCTACAGTCCCTGGGAAGAAAAGGAAATGCGGGAGGTCAAACTCTGGGAATACTAAATAAGTCAGCAAGACCCACAACCACAAAAAAATGCGCCGCTTGGCGCATTTTTTTTCTTCTCTACTGTGTGAAAGTGCGACACCGCTTACAATCTCATTCCGAAAGAGGCGCGGGCTCGCCATTTGTTCTGATTGACGACCACGTTTTCGTCGTCGAAAATGGAATTGTTCATCACGAGCGTGGCACCGATGAAATAGCGTGGCGAGAAGTTATAGACGATGGCGGCCCTCTCGTTGAAAATCATGTTGAAACGCATGCGCTTGGCCACCTTGCGCTCACCATTCACAGTGAAATTGTTTCGGTTATACACCACGACGGTGGGCAACATGGAGAAGTGGAGGAGCCATTTCTTGCCGAGCACCCAGTTGTAGCCGTAGCCGCCACCAATGCCAAAGTGCCCGATATCAACACGCACGTTGGGCGCATTCGGATTCTTCGCTTTCAGTTCATCGTTGGTCTTGATGCTTCCCCCCTGGTAACTGACACCTGCCAGCCACGAACCGGCAGAGCGTTTTTGGATATAACTCTGCGTGAACGCTGCGGGATAAGAGAACCGGTGGTGGTTGAAGGTGTAGTATCCCGCCAAGTTGACGACTTTCAGTGTGACGTCGCCCGATTCCATTCGTCCCACATAATCGCCTCGATGGGTGTTGCCCTTCAGCGATTCTGACCTCTGATAACTGAAGTCGAGACTGATGCTGCTACTATAGTAATTGAGGTTGAACTCATAGTCCTTGTAAAGCCCTTTCCATTTGGACGGATTGACAGCCATTCCAATACCGATTCCCCGGTAGATTCCGGCGATAGACAATGTGGTCTTATGGCTGGTCCTGAGGTCGGCTTTACAAGAGATATCGTTCACCGTACCTTTTGCATGGAAACTGTTGCCAGTCTGGTTCAGTCTCAGTTTCAGTGTCAGTTTACCATCTGGGCGCACGACATAATTGGTGTCGTATGATGTGCGGTAATACCTTTCCGTGAGCACGCTGTCAACCCGTGACCTCACTTGCTGGTCACGGGTCTGTGCGGAAATCGCCACTGAAACGAGAGAAAAAAGGAAGACAACAGTGTATCGTCTCATTCTTCAGCATCAATCTATTTCCTCATCGGCTTCGTAGCCACCCATCTCCCGGATGGCATTCTTAAGCATGGTGTATTGCTGGTAGAGATTGTTGATGGGTTCCTCGCCCTGTGTGTAGTCGTGCATCGGTGATTTCAGGAAGAACGAGAGGAAGCGCTGTGTGCCGTATCGGCCTGCACGTGCTGCGAGGTCGCTCAACAGGCAGAGGTCGAGGCAGAGGGGAGCAGCGAGGATAGAGTCGCGGCAGAGGAAATTGATTTTAATCTGCATGGGGTAGTTCATCCATCCGAAGATGTCGATGTTGTCCCATCCCTCCTTGTTGTCGTTGCGTGGCGGGTAGTAGTTGATGCGCACCTTGTGATAATACTGCGTGTCCTCATCGTTGCCGTGGCCATAGAGGTCGGGCTGCACGTCGGGGCGGAGGATTGTCTCAAGGGTGGAGAGTTTGGAAACCTCTTTGGTACGGAAATTGGCAGGCTCGTCGAGCACCAGTCCGTCGCGGTTGCCGAGGATATTGGTAGAGAACCAGCCACTAAGCCCCAGACAGCGTACGCCGATGATGGGCGAGAATCCCGACTTCACCAGTGTCTGCCCCGTCTTGAAGTCTTTGCCGGCGATAGGCATCTTTGTCTTCTCGGCAAGTTCCCACATAGCGGGAATGTCGACGGTGGTATTAGGAGCACCCATGATGAAAGGAGCCCCCTCGGTGAGTGCAGCATAGGCGTAACACATCGACGGAGCAATGTGCTCACGGTCGTCGGCCTTGAATGCAGCCTCAAGATCACTGAGTTTGTAGTGCACCTTCTCGTTGACGGGTACATATATTTCTGTGGAAGCAGCCCAGAGAACAACGATGCGGCTACAGTCATTGGCGGCCTTGAAATCACGGATGTCTTTCTTCAGAGCCTCCACCATCTCCCAGCGGGTCTTGCAGTCCTTGACATTGTCGCCGTCGAGACGTTTTGCATAGTTCTTGTCGAAAGCGGCCTTCATGGGCACAATCTTCTCCAGTTCGTCGCGAACAGGCTCGATATCCTTCTCCTTCAGCACCTCGGCATACATAGCCGCCTGGTAAGCGTTCTGGGGATAGACATCCCAGCATCCGAAGACGATGTCGTTGAGGTCAGCAATGGGCACGATGTCCTTGTAATGCAAATACTTCTTGGCATCGCCTTGACCGATACGGATTTTGTCGTACTGCGTCATTGAACCTACGGGCTTTGCAAGACCATTGCGGGTCATCAGCACACCAGTCATGAATGTTGTTGCCACTGCTCCGTTGCCTACGATGAGGATTCCCAGCCGGCCTTCAGCGGGCTTTACATTGTTCTCTTTCTGTTCCATGTCTTATTGATTATCTATTAGTTATTATATTTTCGGGAATATAAACAAATTCATTCATAATAGATTTTTTTGAATAAAAATTCAAAAACGGGGAAAATATTGGTTCTCAGTTCGTCACTGCTAAAAATATTTAGTGATGAGCATTTTTTATCTGAAAAACAAAACCTTATTGCCATCATACATTGGGTTTAACAATATAGTTTCGCAAAGTTATAATGTTTTTTCATATTTTCTGATATTTATTTGGAAAAATTAAGAATAATTATAACCTCGGATATGCAAAAATGCTTCCAGCGCCCGCCGGAAAGCCGGAAAGCCCGGAAATTCCGGAGAAGCCGGAGATTCCGGAAAAGCCGGAAAGGCCGGAGATCCCTGAAATTCCGGAAATTCCGGAGATTCCGGAAAACCCGGAAAAGACAATATCCCCCAGAAAGACCATGGAAGGGGAGGAGAGCTATAATAACAAAACAATGCGCCGTTTGGCGCATTGTTTATCTGATTCTGTCGGCGGCTCTTACGAGTTTCTCGTCGTGTATGACTCCCCTTCGTGCAAGGTAATAAAAAATCAATGCCACAATAGGAAAGCCCGCCACAAAAGAGGGTGTGAAAGACACGCCCTTGTCGACGAAGACATAGCCATAGAGTACAAAAGCCACCACCCATGCAATGATGAGCAACATACAGAAATTGCAATATCGTATCTGCGCAGGGCGGTTCTTGTATGAGAAGATAGCCAAGATGGCCAGGGGGCACGACAGCAGCAACAGCACGAACAACGGCCATGGGCGGAACGACATGCTTCCGTCGGGCAGTTTGTTCCAGAGATTATACATATAGGTGTTGCCCACCATCTCCTCAGGCTCGAAAGTACCTATTTGCATGCACAGGCACACCAATGTGAGGATGAAAGCCAGTGCCAGGTACACGGTCTGGATGCGCTGAATCATAATTCCCTTTCCTTGGATGGGTCACGCCAGAAAACACTGCCCTCAATAAACTCCTGTGTGGCGAGGAGAGTGGCTTTGGGCAATTTCTCATAATAGCGTGAAATCTCAATCTGCTCACGATTCTCAAACACCTCCTCCAACGTGTCGTTGTAAGAGGCGAACTCCTGGAGTTTCTTGCTCAGGTCCTGCTTGATTTCTGCCGAAATCTGATTGGCCCGCTTGGAGATGATGACCACGCTTTCGTAGATGTTGCCCGTATCCTGGCAAAGGTCCATAATGTTGCGTGTGACGGTGTTAACCGGTGCTTTTGATTTCTTGTAATCCATTTATCTTGAGTTTATATGTAATTCTTTTCTTTAATTTTCTTCCTCTCCCGTGTATTTCTTGCACGTCTCTATGTATTTCTCGGCCGTTTTCTTGTGCTTGGAGTCGGGAAACTCGTTCATAAAGCCGTAGCACTCGTCCTCGGCATCGCGATAGCGGTCGAGCCGGCGCTCCTCGACACTGCGCTCAGCCAGTTCAAATTTGCTTTTCATCACCAGCAGTGCAAAATCCTCCCTCTTCTGGCTGTAAGGATAATCGCGTATGGCATTCTGAGCGGTGATAATACAAGCCTCATAGTTGCTGCCGCCATTGGTGCAGTTGCCGAAATAGGGCCCCAGGTCATAGTAGAGTTTCGCCGTGTGGAGTTCCTTTTCCACCAGTTTGTCCTGCAGTTCATAGAGCCGCTCATGCGCCACATCCTTCAGAATGGCATTTGGGAAGAGGTCGAGATATTCCTGATAGGCAGAAATGGCCGCCATGGTGGGCGTCTGGTCGAGTCGTGGCTCCGGTGTGCTCATATAGAGGCTCTGACCTGTATAGAACGATGCCATCTCGGCATAGGTGCCATGAGGATAGACCTGATAGTATCTCTTGAAATACTGTGCGGCAGTCTCATAATCCCTGGTACCATAGCAGGCCATAGCCAGCATGTAGAGGCACTCCTGACCATTCTCAGAACCCTTCATCATCGTGACCAAATCCTGCAGAATCATCACGGCTCGCTCGTATTTGCCTCTGGCAAAGCACTCCTTCGCATACTCATATTTGTAGTCGTAGTCGGTGCTCTTGTACACGGCGTTGAACTCCTTGGAACAAGCCGTGAGCAGCAGAAGGGCACATATCGTAATGACAAGATTTTTCTTCATACTAAGCGTTTTGAACTGCAAAATTACACATTAATTCAATTATTTACAAAGAAACGCCCCATTTTTAGCAAAAAATTGCTATTACGGGGCACGAGGAAAGATTTTTTTGCTATTTTTGCACACATGGACTTCAAACTCACATCCCAATACCGCCCCACAGGCGACCAGCCTGAAGCCATCCGCCAGTTGTCGGAGGGTCTGGCTCGTGGCGACAAAGCCCAGGTGCTGCTTGGAGTGACTGGCTCGGGCAAGACATTCACGATTGCCAACGTTATTGCCGCGGCCAATCGCCCCACCCTCATCCTAAGCCACAACAAGACACTTGCCGCCCAACTCTACGAGGAGATGAAAGGATTCTTCCCTGAGAACGCCGTGGAATACTATGTTTCGTACTACGACTATTACCAGCCCGAAGCCTATCTTCCCCACACCGATACCTATATAGAAAAAGACCTGGCCATCAACGACGAGATTGACCGTCTGCGGCTTTCTGCCGTCTCATCGCTGCTCAGTGGCCGCCGCGACGTGGTGGTGGTGTCGTCGGTGTCGTGCATCTATGGCATGGGCGGGCCTACAGCCATGTCGGAAAGCGTCATCAGCATACATCGTGGACAAAAACTTGACCGCAACATGTTTCTGCGGCGCCTGGTAGACGCCCTCTACGTGCGCAACGACATCGACCTGCAGCGCGGTACATTCCGCGTGAAAGGCGACACGGTGGATATTTTCATGGCCTACAGCGACCATGTGCTGCGTGTGACATTCTGGGACGACGACATCGAAGACATCGAGGAGGTGGATGCCCTGACCTACCAACGGCTGGCATCCTTTGAGACCTATCAAATCTACCCCGCCAATCTCTTTGTCACCTCCAAGGAACAGCAGCAAACAGCCATCCGGCAGATACAAGACGACCTGGTGAAACAGGTGGATTTCTTCACCGAAATGGGCGACCCCCTCAAGGCCCAACGCATCAAGGAGCGTGTGGAATACGACATCGAGATGATCAAGGAACTGGGCCACTGCTCGGGTATCGAGAACTACTCCCGCTACTTCGATGGCCGACAGGCCGGTCAGAAGCCCTACTGCCTTCTGGATTTCTTCCCCGACAACTACCTGATGGTGATTGACGAGAGCCACGTGAGCGTGCCGCAACTCAATGCGATGTACGGCGGCGACCGCGCCCGCAAGACCAATCTCGTGGAATACGGTTTCCGCCTGCCAGCGGCCTTCGACAACCGTCCGCTGCGCTTTGAGGAATTCCAGCAGATGATTCATCAGGTGATTTACGTGTCGGCCACTCCCGCCGACTTCGAACTGGCAGAGGCAGAGGGTGTGGTAGTGGAACAACTCATACGCCCCACCGGTCTGCTCGACCCCGACATAGAGGTGAGGCCAAGCGAGAACCAAATCGACGACCTGATGGAGGAAATCCGACAGCGCGTGGCCCGCGACGAGCGCATACTGGTCACCACACTGACCAAGCGCATGGCAGAGGAACTGACCGAATACCTGCTCAACCATGAGGTGCGCACCAACTACATCCACAGCGATGTGGCCACCCTCGACCGTGTGCAAATCATCAGCGATTTCAGGGCCGGCCTCTACGACGTGCTGGTAGGTGTGAACCTGCTCCGCGAGGGTCTCGACCTGCCCGAGGTGTCGCTCGTGGCCATCATCGACGCCGACAAGGAGGGATTCCTGCGCAGTCACCGCTCGCTGACGCAGACCGCCGGCCGCGCCGCCCGCAACGTGAACGGCAAAGTAATCATGTATGCCGACAGCATCACGGAAAGCATGCGGAAGACCATCGACGAGACCCTGCGCCGCCGCACCATCCAGATGCAATACAACGAGCAACACCATATCACTCCCCAGCAAATCGTGAAAGGCATCAAGGGCGGAATGCTCTCACACAAGCAAGAAGTCACACCCGCCAAGGATTATGGCACCGCCTACGTGGAGCCCGACCACGACCGCATGGTGGCCGACCCCATCCTGCAGACGATGACACCCGAACAGATTCAGGCCAGCATAGAGCGCAGCACCCGCCTGATGACCGAGGCTGCCCAGAAGATGGAGTTCCTGCAAGCCGCTCAGTATCGTGATGAAATCATCCGGCTGAAGAAGTTGTTGGAGGTGAGAGGTGAGAGGTAAGTGGTGAGAGGTGAGGGGTGAGAGGTAAATCTCTAAATCTCGTTAAAAAAGAGAGGTTGTGGGGATTTTCCGAAAATATGTTGTAATTTTGCGCTGTGATATCATAAAGACCAGAGATATGAGAAGTATTTTTTTATCTATACTGTTATGCCTGCCCATGCTGCTGGCAGCACAGACCGACTGGGAAGCACCCCAGCAAACGAACACCCCAGAGAAGCGGAAAGCCAATGTCAGACAAGGGGAAACCGAAGAATACAAATATGCCAAATACCTGGGTGATGTCGTGCCCATGAAAGACGGCGAAGTGGTGTGGGAGCGTACCTACGAGAACAACAAGGACGCAGAAACCAATTACACCGTAATGCTGAATTTCCTGACAGGTATGTCAAAGGAGGATGGTCAGTTGCCGGAAAGCCGTGTTGCCCTCGTCAGCAAAAGCGAGCGCAAGATAGTATGCAATTTTGCAGAATGGCTGGTTTTCTCATCCACAGTACTGTCACTCGACCGCACAGAAATGGACTACACCCTTAGTTGCGAATGCTATGACAACAAAGTGGTGGTGAAGATTTTCCGCATCAGGTACGTTTACGAGGAAAACCGCCACGGCGGCCAGCGCTTCACCGCAGAAGAATGGATCACCGACAAATATGCTCTGAACAAGAAGAAGACCAAGCTGGCCAAGTTCTCGGGTAAATTCCGCCGCTGCACCGTGGACCGCATGGACATGATTCTGGACAACATCGGCGTGGTCATCCAATAAAAACACAGACAAGATGGAGCAAAAAGAAAAGAACAGCGAGTCGCTGAGCACCCGCCCCGACCACCGCATGAGGAAAGACCGAGCACACGACCATACACTCGGACTGCGCAATATTCTCAACATCATTTTCATGGTAGGCGCACTCATTGGCGCCATCTTCTATTTCTTCACCGACCACACCACCATCGGTATCTATATCATGCTTGGAGCGATGGCTGTGAAAATGGTGGAGTGCTGCATACGTATGCTCAGATGAACAAAATCGGTCTTATTATCATCATGCTGGCAGGTGTGGTTCTGGGTGTGCATGCCCAGACCCACAACACCATACGCAGCGACGGCAGTTACACACCCGCCAACAGTCGCAAAAACAATTCCGCCGACAGCCTCAACCAGAAGAAGGAGGCTCCTCGTGGATTGAAAGTGTGGAGTGTGGACTCCGAGTTCGGCGACATCACGCCCGAAGAGCCCGACACCACCGCCTACCTCTACATGAACACCATCTTCACCGAGGGACTGCACGGTGAGTACAACACCACCGGCAACCTGGGCGCAGCGCGCGAAAGCCGCATCTTTATCGACCGGGAGCATTATAACGACTTCATTTTCAACGAGCATTACGACTATTTCGGCACCCGTATCGACGGTTTCCATTTCACCAACACCTACTCTCCCATCACCAATCTGAGCCTCAACTCCTGTGGCAACCGCACCAATGGCGAAGACCATTTCAAGGCCCTTTTCGCCGTGAATGCCGGCAAGCGTCTGGGAGTGGGATTCAAGTTTGACTATCTCTACGGGCGCGGTTACTACTCAGACAACAGCGCCTCGCTGTTTGACTATTCCGCCTGGGCCTCATATCTGGGAGACCGCTACCAGGCCCACCTGCTCTTCACCACCAACCACCAGAAGCAGGCGGAAAACGGTGGTATCACCAACGACAATTTCATCACGCACCCTGAGAGTTTCAACGACAACTATTCCACCCTCGAGATTCCCACGATGCTGGACCGCAACTGGAACCGCAACGACAACCAGCACCTCTTCCTGACCCATCGTTACAGTTTCGGTTTCAACCGCAAAGTGCCCATGACCGAAGAGGAAATCAAGGCCCGCCGGTTTGCCATCGAGTCGCAGAAAGAGAACGCCGAGGCCAAAGCCAAGGCCGATGCCCGCCGGAAGGCCGAGGAAGCCGACCAGGATTTTGACGAGGCTGAATACGACCGCCAGATTGCCTACAACAAAGAGCACGGCCTGCCCCAGCCCTGGGAGAACAATGCCCCCATCGACACCACCTGGACCAAGAACGAGTATGTGCCGGTGACCAGTTTTATCCACACCCTGCAACTGCACAACTATCGCCGCATCTATCAGTCGTATTACACACCCGAGGGCTACTACGCCAACACTTATGCCACCGTAGGGCGGCTGAGCGGTGACTCCATCTACGACAAGACGAAGCACTTCTACATGCGAAACACCTTCGCTATCGCCTTGCTGGAGGGATTCAACAAATATGCGAAGGCAGGACTGAAAGCCTATCTGGCGCACGACCTGAAACACTACACGCTGCCCGACTCCACCACCATGGAGCGCGGTTACAACGAGCATACCCTCTTTGCCGGCGGACAAATCAGCAAGGCCGAGGGCAACACCCTGCACTACAATGCCAAAGCCGAGTTTGGTGTTGCCGGTGAAGATATCGGCGACATCTATGTGGATGGCAACGCCGACCTGAATTTCCGGCTGTTTGGCGACACCATCCAATTGGCTGCCTCTGGCTTTTTCCATCTCACTACCGCCTCTTTCTATTACAACACTTACCACTCACGCCATTTCTGGTGGGAAGAGGACTGGAAAAAGACCACCCACACAAGGGTACAGGGTGACTTCAGCCTCCGGCGCACACGCACCCGCCTGACCGTGGCAGCCGACAATATCGACAAGTATGTGTATTTTGCCACCAATTATACAATCAATGAGCAATACCAGCGAATGGCCAACTCGATGAGGGTATTACAGGACAACAAAAGCATCAGTGTGCTCACTGCCCAACTGGCCCAGGACCTCCGGGTGGGTCCTCTCAACCTGGAAGCCATCGTCACTTATCAGAAATCCACCAAAGAGGACATCTTGCCGCTGCCCAAACTCAATGTATGGGCCAACCTCTACCTGCGTTTCAAAATAGCGCATGTGCTTGACTGTGACCTGGGTGCCGACGCACGCTGGTTCACAAAATACTATGCGCCCGACTTTGTCCCCGGCATGGCGAAATATGCCGTTCAGGAGAACAAGGAAAGCCGTGTGAAAATCGGCAACTATCCTTTTGTGAACGTCTATGCCAATTTCTTCCTCAAACACACCCGCTTTTTCGTGATGATGAGCCACGTCAACTGCTCGGGCGATGGCGGCAACTATTTCCTCACCCCCCACTACCCCACCAATCAGCGCATTTTCCGCTTCGGTGTGTCATGGAACTTCTTTAATTAACTGAAGTTTCCATTGGCGCATCTTTCTCATGTTTTTCTGTCACGGGACTTGTTGCAGACAAATAAAAGACGAGTGCATTTGAGCAGGCAGCGCCCGCCCCGATGCCATCAAATGTAACATTTTTTTTAGATTTCGGTTGTTTGACAAATATTTTACATGTGAAAAATGTTTCACAACTGAAAAAAATTGTATTTTTGCAAAAATCGGCTGAAAGTGCAACACTTAGCCGTGTGAATGTTTCAAGCAATCTCTATTAAATCTTTTCTGGGCTTAGCCCAATGAATGTTTCATGCAGGACAGTCAAAAGGCTGTTTTCTTAAATCTATTTACTTACTATCCTATTAAATTAACCATGCAAAATTTTCGGAAAATTTTAGCAGTTATCTGTACCGGCATGGTGGGGTTTGCTGTCACAGCGACGGCTCAACCACTCCAGACCGTGGAGACAGTGCTCCAGACGAGGGCTGTCGTACAGGTGAAAGGTATTGTCCATGACTCGGGCGACCAGCCCATCATTGGCGCAACAGTTATGGAAGTAGGCTCCCAAAACAACGGAACGGTGACATCGGCCGATGGCTCGTTCACCCTATCCGTGGCCAAAGGAGCGAGTCTGAGAATCTCCTACGTCGGTTACAAGACCGTTACGGTGAAAGCCGTCGAGCGGCAGACGATGGATATCCTTTTGCAAGAGGATTCCGAGTTGCTCAACGACGTGGTGGTTGTAGGTTATGGTGTCCAGCGGAAGAAACTGGTCACAGGTTCCACCGTCCATGTCGACGCTAACGAAATCGCCGCCACCAATGCCGTGGATGCCTTTGGTGCCCTTCAGAGCCAGGCAGCAGGTATGAACATCGTGATGAACTCGGGTCAGCCCGGTGAGAGTTACAAGGTGGTCATCCGTGGTATGGGTACCGCCGGTTCCAACGAGCCGCTGTATGTGGTAGATGGTGTGCCGGGAGGCAATATCAGCGACCTCTCCCCCAACGACATCGAGTCGATCGACGTGCTCAAGGATGCCGCCTCGAGTGCCATCTATGGTGCCCGTGCATCCAATGGTGTCATTCTCGTGACTACAAAGAAAGGTAAAGCCGGGAAGGTGAAGGTGTCGTTCGACGGCTATCTGGCCTGGCAGAACCCCAACACCAATGACGTGACGCCACTGAATGCCAAGCAGTATATGGAAATCAACGACAAGGCCTACCAGATACAAGGCGTATCGACCTACGACTGGCCCACACTGATTCCCAAGCAATATACACAGATTATGAACGGCACATGGAACGGCACCAACTGGTTGGAGGAGACCACCATCGACAATGCCCCCATGAACAATGCATCACTCAACATCACCGGTGGTAGCGACGTGTCGCGCTTTGCCCTTGGTTTCACCAAGTTCCACCAGACCGGTACCATCGGCTGGCCGGCAACACCCAAGTTCGACCGTTACACCGTGCGCCTGAACTCCGACTACTCGCTCATCAAAAAGCAGGGTCGCGACGTGCTGAAATTCGGCGAGAACATCACCTTCTCAGCCATCAACAAAAAAGGTGTCGCCATCGGTGGTATCTATGGCAACAGCATTCGCAACCTGCTTGCCATGTCGCCATTGCTCCCCGCCTACAACGAGAAGGGCGAACTGTATGAATATGCCGACATTGTGGCCGACGGATGGGATTTCAGTGCGGATATGGCCAACCCATTGGCTGCCATGAAATATGATGATGGCTACGGCTACACCAAGAGATACCGTCTGCAGAGCAACTTCTTCCTGGAGTTCGTGCCTATCGAGGGACTTACTTTCCGCTCAAGCGCCGGATGGCTCTACCGCCATAATGAGAACCGCAGCTATGTGCCAGTGTATGAACTTAGCACCAAGAAGTCGAACCCCGCTGACGATGTTCGTCAGAGCCAGGGCTACAACATGAGATGGTCGCTGGAGAACACCGTCAACTGGGTGAAGTCGTTCGGCATGCACAATCTCGATGTGCTCTTAGGACAGTCTGTCGAAAAATGGGGATATGGCAGCAATGTAGGAGCCAACAACTCCAACTCGCTCTTCCCCGGCTCGTTCGAGCACGCTTATATCAACAATGCCAATGTTGTTGACCCAGCGTACACCTCCATCAGTGGCAGCCCCAATGACAAGGGTGCCCTGTCGTCGTTCTTCGGACGTGTCAACTACAACTACAACGAGACCTATCTGCTCTCACTCGTACTCCGTGCCGATGGTTCATCCAACTTCGCCCGCGGCAACCGCTGGGGTTACTTCCCATCAATATCCGCCGGCTGGGTTATGACGAATGAGCCTTTCATGGAATCGACAAAAGACTGGCTGAGTTTCCTCAAACTGCGCGCAAGCTGGGGACAGAATGGTAACTGTAATATCGCCAACTTCCAGTATGTGGCCACCGTCGCATTCGACGACCCATATTATTTCGACAACAAGGACAATCCTGGCATCGGAGCATATCCCAACATCCTTCCCAACAAAGACGTTAAGTGGGAGACTTCCGAGCAGCTCGACCTCGGTTTCGACGCCCGCTTCCTGCGCAACCGACTCGGTATTTCGTTCGACTGGTACAACAAGACGACCAAGGACTGGCTCGTGCGTGCCCCGGTATTGCTTTCCTACGGCACAGGCGCACCATACATCAATGGTGGTGACATCGAGAACAAGGGTTATGAAATCCACCTCTCGTGGAACGACCGCATAGGCAAGGACTTCTCATACGGCATCACCGCCAACTTCTCGCACAACAAGAACGAGGTGACACGTCTGGCCAACTCCGAGGGTATCATCCACGGTGGCTCGAATGCCATCGCACAGAACACCGCCGAGCTCTACCGCCTCGAGGTGGGATACCCCATCGGCTACTTCTGGGGATACAAGATGGAAGGTATCATTCAGAATGAGCAGGACCTGCAGGACTACCTCGCTCGAAACTGCGGCGGCGACAAGGCCAATTCACTGCAAGGCGATGCCATCCAGCCGGGTGATGTGAAGTTCGTAGATGTCAACGGCAACGGAAAGATAGACAAGGGTGACGACGACAAGACCATGATAGGTGACCCCAACCCCGACTACACCGTAGGTCTCAACATCAATATCGCCTACAAGGGCTTTGACTTCTCGCTCAATGGCTATGGCTCCTTCGGACAGCAGGTGGCAAAGAGTTACCGCCAGTTCTCCGACCATCCCGACGACAACTACTGTACCGACGTTTACACCAAGTACTGGACGGGTGAGGGCAGCACCAACCGCTATCCGAGATTCACCGACGGTAAGCATGTGAACATGTCGGAAATCTCGAAGGTATGGGTTGAGGACGCCGACTTCTTCAAGATTTCCAGGATATCTATCGGCTACGACATCAAGCGTGTGGCCAAGTTCCTCCCAGTAGAGAAGTGCCGTGTCTATGTTTCGGCAAGCAACATGTTTACGTTCACCGATTACTCGGGTATGGACCCTGAGGTCGGTTTTGGTAACGGAACAAGCTGGGCCTCTGGTATCGACTGTGGTTATTACCCATCATCACGCTCGTGGCAGGTGGGATTGAACATCAACTTTTAATCCTTGAAGATTATGAAAAAGAAATTAATATATTTAGTGTCAGCATTATGCCTGGTACTTGCAGGATGTGACGATTTTCTCGACACCGAGAGTCTCACCATGAAGGATACCTCCAACTTCCCAGTCAATGAGACTGATGCCATACAGATGGTAAATGGTATCTATTCCGTGATGAACCGCAACCTGGCCGACCCCGAGGAAGACCCGTTCTTCATCTTCGACATCGCTTCCGACGACCGTCTGGGAGGTGGCAGCCAGAGTAATATCGGCGCTCAGGGCGTGGACCGTCTGATGAACGCCTACGTAGATTGGATGAAACCATTATGGCAGCAGCGCTATGCCGGTATCAACCGTGCCAACAGCGCACTGGAAACTATCGACAATGTGACCGCATGGAGTTCGGACAGCAAAAAGAACCAACTGCTCTGCGAAATCTATTTCCTCCGCGCATTCTACTACTTCAACCTGGCACAGGTGTTCAATGGTGTGCCATTGGTGCTATCCACCGAGCCGGTGAACTTGCCTAGGGCCACTCCCGATGAAGTGTATGCACAAATTGCATCCGACCTAAAACATGCCATCGAATTAGGACCGTCCCTCAAATATCCCGAGTTTGGCGAAGGACGTGTCTCTAAATGGGCTGCTGAGGGTATGATGGCACGTGTGTGGCTGTTCTACACAGGCTTCTACAACAAATCCGAACTTCCCCTGCCGGCAGACGAGGGTGGTTCCATCTCCAAGCAGCAGGTAGTCACCTGGCTTGAGGACTGTATCCAGAACAGTGGATTCGGACTGGTTTCCGACCAGCGCAATCTCTGGCCATACACCAATCCCTATACAGGAAGGGACTATAAGTATGATATCGACAATGGTCTGAACTGGGAGACGGATGAAAACATGGAAAACATGTTCGCCGTAAAGATGTCGAACAAACCGGGATGGAGTGCCGATGCACAGCTGCGCCACAACCGTATCGTGGAGTTCTACGGACTTCGCAAGACCACTGCCGAGGCCTTCCCATTCTCCGTGCAGGGCTATTCCAATGGTCCCGTATGTGAGAAACTGTGGACCGACTGGGCTGCCGACCCCGACTATGCCGGCGACTACCGCCGCGAAGGCTCCATCTGCGACCGCAAGGTGGAAATCCCCGATTATAAGGGCGACCCAGCCAAGGAGGTGGAGAATACCGAGTTGCTCGCCAAGAAGTATATCGGTTGCGAGGCCATTGACCCCGAGTCAGGACAGCGTATGCTTAGTTACGGCTATTTCTATGGCAGTGAGAACAACCGCCAGACAGGTTTGACACAGTCGCTCGTATGGCTCCGCTTCGCTGATGTGCTCCTCATGCACTCCGAGCTTACCGACGGCAAGACCATCTACAATGGCAAGAGCGGTCTGAATGCCGTGCGCCAGCGTGCCAAACTGCCCGATATCTCCTATAGTCTGACCAACCTGAAGAAGGAGCGCCGCTATGAACTTTGCTTCGAGGCACTGCGCTGGAACGACCTCCGCCGCTGGGGCGATATGCAGGAGAAAGTGAAGAATCAGGTGGGCAACCAAATCCTGAATCAGGGTATTCCCGGAGTATATGCATTCACCAACGACTTCATGCAGCGCTACACGGCCACAGGTGGTGGATTCTTCAAGATTCCCGAGGACCAGGTGACCTTATCGGAGGGTGTGCTGGAGCAGAACCCTGGCTGGGAGCCAGGAACAGAATGGGCGAAGGGCGACCTCCCCTACAAGTTCAAATAAGCACGCTCATCATTTAGTTGAGTGATGATGCATACGGCATGATTTTATTGCCATCTGCATAAACATTAAAAAGGGAAGTTTGCTTGCGCAGACTTCCCTTTTTGGACGCAATTACTCGTCGGTTTTTCCACCTTGATGAAACGGATGAGACCAAGTCCCCCAAAGTAGGCAGAATGAAAAAACTATTACTCGGCATCGGGGTCATGAAAATCGCCAACGTCATCAAATTGAATGGGTATGACCACTGTTACCTGCTTATCGACGAAGCCCCATTTGTCATTCAATTCCACACCGACAAGGCCTTCGGATAATTCGGAAACCCCATAATATTTAAAGGGTATGACAACTGTTACCTATTTGTCGATGAAGCCCCATTTGCCATCAAGTCTTGCACGGACAAGACCTTCGGAAAAATACCCAATGAAATCATATTTAATGGGTACGATTTCTCTTCCGTGATAGTCGACTAAACCATATTTATGATTCAACTCTACACAGATTAGACTATCGTCCTCCACCGTAACACCATCATATTTAATAGGGATGACTTCCTTGCCCTGCTTATCGATCAATCCGGGAGGTGCATTACTACCATAATAGAGAAAAGGTCATTGTGGTAGATAGTACTGACAGATACAAATCCATCGTTGATTCCCTTCGTGTTGCACTCAAGAAAGAGGTCGAAAAATACAAGGAGGTTGTCAAGGCGAAGCACGCCATCAGATGGTGGGAGTGGATGCTAATAGTCGGAATCGTCTGCGGGTTGGTTTATGGAGCGAGACTTGTGACAACAAAAGAGTCCCGATGACAAGCACCGGGACTGGATGCACCCGTAGGCGAACGAGCGACTTGTGTCTTAATAAGGCCAATGAAAAGCCTCGCCTCAATTTATTTGTGAGCCTTAAATGAGAAAGGATGTGGATATTTGGATACAGGACGAACGCTAAGTATAATCTGAGTTTTTCAGTAATTTGTACCTAATATTCCTGCGTCACCTTTTTTGGCTTTGCCGGACGCCCGCGCTTTGGCGTGGCGGATTTCTTCTTTGACACGTATGCCGGCGCACATTTCTCTGGGATGTCGAAGCCGAACTCCCTGCATATCTCGACCTGCGCACCGACGAA
>Ga0247611_10002058_pt1 | contig 33947 bp, 30 predicted proteins | sample 177DNAGHGhighgp2_FD_192422 | JGI IMG/M metagenome (GOLD analysis project Ga0247611, IMG submission 192422) | Sheep rumen microbial communities from Palmerston North, Manawatu-Wanganui, New Zealand - 1770 DNA GHGhigh gp2 | ecosystem: Host-associated > Mammals > Digestive system > Stomach > Rumen... | reverse complement strand
CAGCTTGACACGGCGCTGGAGCATGGAAACCGAGCACTGCTTGGTTTCCAGGATCGCCTCGACCGCCTGGGGAAGCATTTCATCATAATCGCCCGCTGCGGAGGACGATTCGGCGTCTTTGTCTTTATCCTTGCCGGCGTCTTTGCTCTGCTCGGCTCTTGACATGTATTCGCCGATTTCCTGGTTGTTTTCCGGCTTGGCCGTCGGATTGTTTTCCTTGATGAAATCGATCACGCGCTCACGCTCTTCATCGGAAACGAACGCGCCCTGAACGCGCGTGGGTTTACCGGCGCCGAGCGGCGAATAGAGCATATCGCCCATACCGATCAGCTTTTCGGCGCCGCTCTGGTCCATGATGATGCGGCTTTCCATCGCGGACGAGACCGCAAAGGCGATACGTGACGGGATGTTTGCCTTCATAAGGCCGGTGATGACGTCAGCGGACGGACGCTGCGTCGCAACGACGAGATGCATGCCGGCGGCGCGTCCCATCTGGGCAACGCGGCAAATGCTCTCTTCCACTTCCTTGGCGGCGATCATCATGAGGTCGGCCAGCTCGTCGATCACGACCACGACCTGAGGCAGCTTCGGCTCGCCCGTCAGCTCGCAGTGCTTGTTATAGCCCTCGATCTCGCGCACGCCTACCTCAGAGAAGAGACGGTAGCGTTTGAGCATCTCAACGACCGCCCACTGCAACGCACCGGCAGCCTTTTTCGGCTCGGTCACGACGGGTGTGAGCATATGCGGAATGCCGCTGTAAATACCAAGCTCGACCATCTTCGGGTCGATCATGATGAACTTTACCTCATCCGGTCTCGCTTTATAAAGAAGGCTCAGGATCAGCGAGTTCATACAAACCGATTTGCCGGAGCCTGTGGTACCGGCGATCAGCATATGCGGGAGCTTGGCAATGTTGCCGACGATGCAGTCGCCGCCGATATCCTTGCCGACGGCGAAGGACAGACGCGATTTGGCCGTCTGGAAGCGCTGAGATTCCAGGATCGAGCGCAGATAAACCGTGCTGACGATCTTGTTCGGCACTTCAATACCGACGGTAGAGATCTTTTCGGGGATCGGCGCGATACGGACATTGATCACGCCCAGCGCAAGAGCCAGGTCTCCCGCGAGGTTGGTCACGCGAGCCAGCTTTACGCCCTGCTCCAGTTCAAAATCATAGCGTGTGACGGTAGGGCCGCGAATGACGCCCACGACAGAGGCGTTGATGCCAAAGCTGCGGATCGCGTTTTCGAGACGGTCACGGTTGATCGAGATCTCATCTCTGGCGTCGCCGGACGCGCTCGTTCCGGAATTAAGCAGATCGAGCGGCGGAAAGACGTATTCATCAGCGGCATCGCTGTCGGCCCTGATCGTCTGGGCAAAGAGTTCGGTCTCCTGCTCAGCTTCCGCTTTCTTGATCTTCTCAGGCTTCGGCGGGTCGGAGATCTCGGCTGTGACCGGTACGTTGGGACTGACCTTTGCCGCGGACGCCGTCTTGCGGGAAGAGCCGTATTCTTTCCATCCGTCGCCGATATCTCTGCCGGAAAGCGGCTGGACAACAGGTGCCTCATCCGTATCGCGAACTTCTGTCTTGACCTCGGAGACGGCCTTACGGCGCACCTTGGCGCGGCTTGTCCCCTTTGCCGCGAACGACTGGTCGGGGTAATCCTCAAGCTGACCGACGGTCAGCGGCTCCTCATCTTCGCCGATGGGAATATCCGCGCTGTATGTACGGCGTTTTGGCATCGGCGATGTCGCGACAGCCGGATTGTTAACCCGCTGGGCCCGCGAAGCGCGCTGATCGCGCACAATCTTTTCCAGCAGCGCGGGTTCCTGGTTTTCATAGTCCGCCGGGTCGTAAGGAACATTTGCGCGTTCCTTGACCTTGTCATAGGCGTCGGACACATTGAAGTTTACCGCCTTGACCAGGAAAAAAACAAACAGGATCAAAAAGATCACAAAAGGAAGCGCCTGATGCAGCCAAAGCTGCAGCAGCTGTGCGGGAAGACCGCCGACCACCCCGCCGCTCGTTCCTTCCGTTCCCTGCTCCCACAGGTCAAGCATCGTCTCTGCAAAATCAAGATGACCGGAGGGCTGATACTGAAACAGGTTGATCATATTCGCAAGCAAAACCGGGAGGATCAGCGCGGAAAAGACGCGGAACTTGACCGGCATTCCCCGATGGAACAGCAGGATGAAGCCTGCAAGCACCAGACAGGCGGGCGAAAGCAGGTAGCCCCATTTTCCGATCATGCCCTTAAAAGCAAGCGTTACATAGCTGAAAAAACCGCCCTTGTCAAAAAAGCTCACGATCACGACGGCCGCGACGAAGATCAGAAAAATGCCGCCGATCTCGCGACGCAACGGGGGTGCAGTCTGCTGCTTTTTCTCGGGAGTTTTCGTATTGTTTTTTTTGCTCTTGGACGCTGTGCTTTTTGTTTTCGCGCCCTTTTTGCTGTTAGCCATTTGATGATCCTTTCGTGTTGAAAAGCCGTTTGCAGCGGCGGAGAAATCAGAAAATCACGGTAAGAATGATGCTGAGCACGCCGACGACCCAGCAGTAATAGGCAAAGCCGCCGAATTTCCCTTTGGATGCGATCCGCTTGAGAAGACTGATCGAAGCGATACCCGACAGGATTGCCACTACCGTCCCCACAAGATAAGCCGGAAGACAGGACCAGTCGATCCCGTTTTTGATCGCCTTGGCAAAAGCAAGGATGTTGGCCCCGAGCACCGCGGGAAGGGACAACAGGAAGGAATACTTAACGGCAAAATCGCGTCTCAGTCCGGTTGCGAGGCCCGCCGTGATCGTGGTTCCCGAGCGGGAGAGGCCGGGGATCGTTGCGACAGCCTGGCACAGGCCGATGATGATCGCATCGAGCATGCCCATGTTCTTCTCGGTTTTTTTCCCCTGCTGCATTTTGTCCGCTATGTACAGGATACAGCCCGTGAGAACAAGCATGATCCCGATAAAAATGCTCTTGTAGTATAAGCCCTCCATCATGTCGTTTATCGGCAGAATCAGGAACAGCGGCAGCGTACCGAGCACGATCATCAAAAACAGTCGCGCCGCGGGATAGTGCTGTCTATGTTCGTTCGCAAGAGGGCCGACATGCAAAAAACCGAGAACTTCATAAAACATGTCCACGATGTCCTGCCAATAGACCACGCAGACTGAAAACAGCGTGCCGAGGTGCAGCAGCACATCAAAAAACATGTGGCCGTCTTCTGTGGTCGTCATACTGAAAAGGTTGTTGAGGATGGAGAGATGCCCGGACGAGGAAATGGGCAAAAACTCGGCAATACCCTGGATCAGACCGAGTATCATGGCATTGAGAAGTGACATCCTGAAAACCCCCAAGATCAATCTAACTTTGTTATTTTAACACAACATTCTGCATAAAACAAGGGCTTTTGATACATTACGTAAACCGGCAAACTCTCATTCCGCTTCGATTTCACGGTGAAGATACGCAAGCGCATCTGAAAGCGTCCCGAGCGAGTCGATCAGCCCCTTTTCAACCGCCTCTTCCCCATTGATTACGCTTCCGACATCGTTTGCAAGCTCGTCCGTGTTTTCCATCAGGCGCAGATACTCCTCACGCGTGCACCGGGAATGCGCTGTGACGAAGCGAACGATCCTGTCCTGGATGCGTGAAAAATAATGATACGTCTGCGGCACACCGATCACGACGCCGTTGAGCCGCACGGGATGGATCGTCATGGCGGCAGACGGTGCAATGAAGCTGCGTCTCGCCGCCACGGCGAGCGGAACGCCGATCGAATGTCCACCGCCGAGTACAAGCGAGCAGTTCGGTTTTTTCATGCCGGCGATCAACTCCGCGATCGCGAGGCCGGCTTCCACGTCTCCGCCCATGGTATTAAGCAGGATCAGCAACCCCGCAATCTCCTCCGACTCCTCGATCGCAGCCAAAAGCGGCAGCACATGTTCGTACTTTGTTGTTTTCAGGTCTTCTCCAAGCGTCTGATGCCCTTCGATCTGGCCGATAATGGTGAGACAGTGAATACTGCCGGCTCTTAAAGATCCATACTCTTTGAGCTCATCCGATTTGTTTTGTTCTTCCATGTTTTCTCGCCTCCAGCTTCTAGCATGTCCGTTGAGGCGCAAAAAAAAACCGGTCTGCAAATGCAGACCGGTTTTTGAAAAAAAGGAAAGGTTATTGCGCTTTACCGAACCAGCGGATGACCTGGCGCGGGCAAACGTCGACGCAGTGGCCGCAGCCTACACACCTGTCGCTGTCTACAACAGCAAGGTTGTCGATGACCTTGATCGCGTCGGCCGGGCACTCACGCTGGCACTTCATGCAGCCGATGCAGCCGTAATCGCACATCTTCATGACCTTGCCGCCCTTGTCCTTGTTCGAGCAGCCGGGCTCGACACGCTGGCTTTCGGGCAGGAGCTTGATGATGCTCTTCGGGCAGGCGTCAGCGCAGGCGCCGCAGCCGACACACTTGGAGCGATCGACCTGAGCGATGCCGTCGACGATGTGCATGGCGTCAAACTTGCACGCTCTCGTGCAGTTGCCAAGCCCAATGCAGGCAAAGGTACAGGTCTTGTTGCTCTTTCCGCCGAACAGCATCGCGGCACGGCAGTCCTGAGGGCCGGTATAGTTGAAGCGCTTTTCGGCATGGCCTTCACAGCCTGAGCATGGGACGAACGCGACCTTGCGCTCCTCCGCACCGGCGGAGACGCCCATGATCTCGGCGACCTTGGCAGCAGTTTCGGCGCCGCCCGCAACACACTTGTTGGTCGGAGCCTGGCCAGCCGCGACAGCAGCGGCATAGCCGTCACAGCCGGGATAACCGCAGCCGCCGCAGTTCGCGCCAGCGAGACATTCGCGGACAGCCGCCTGCTTGGGGTCGACCTCAACGTGGAACACCTTGGAGGCAATGGCGAGCAGCGCGCCGAGAATAGCGCCCATCACGCCGAGAACGATAACAGAAAGAAGAATGGTATTCATGATCGTTCCTCCTTCTCTCAGAAGATCTGCATGCCGCTGAAGCCCATGAACGCAAGCGCGACCAGAGCGGCGGATACAAGACAGATCGGGAAGCCTTCAAAGCATTCGGGATAATCGGCAAACTGAACGCGCTCACGCACCGAGGCGAAGAGAACGATCGCCAGCAGGAAGCCGATGCCGCCGGTGATGCCGTAGACGACAGACTCGATGAAGTTGTAGTGATTCTGGACGTTCAGCAGCACCACGCCGAGCACCGCACAGTTGGTGGTGATCAGCGGCAGATAAATTCCGAGCGCGCTGTAAAGCGCGGGGACGGATTTTTTCAGGAACATTTCGACCAGCTGCACGAGCGCCGCGATGATCAGAATAAACGCCAGCGTCTCGAGGAACGCAAGACCGAGCGGCACGAGGATATAGGTGTCGATCAGCCAGCAGATCGCCGAGGCCATGCCCATGACAAAGACAACGGCGACGCCCATGCCGAACGCGGTGTCGGTCTTGTTCGAGCAGCCCAGGAACGGGCAGCAGCCGAGGAACTGGGAGAAGATAAAGTTATTGATCAAGATCGCGCCGAGCGAGATGGAAATGATGTTGAACAGCATTATTCTTCAACCTCCTTTTCCTCTTCGGCCGCCTTGGCGGCAAGCTCTTTTTTCTTAGCGGACTTTTTCAGCGCATACTGCATGACGGCGATCAGCACACCGAGCGTCAGGAAGCCGCCGAAGGGCATCGTCAGGATCGTCGCGCCGTATTCGCCCGAGAAGATCTTGATGCCGGCGCCGGAGCCGTCGAGCGTCAGACGGAAGCCGTTCGCGACGTCGATCAGGCCGCCGCCGAAGGTGCCCTTGCCGAGAAACTCGCGCACGATGGACATGACAAGCAGCACGCAGGTGTAGCCAAGTCCCTGGAAGATACCGTCGAAGAACGAAGCGCCGACCGTGTTCTTCTGACAGAAGGCCTCAGCGCGGCCGATGATGATGCAGTTGACGACGATCAGCGGAATGAACACGCCGAGCGCCGAGGAAAGTGCGGGAATAAAGGCCTGAAGCAGCAAATCGACGATCGTGACGAAGCCCGCAATGACCACGACGAAGATCGCAAGACGGATCTCCTCGGGGATGATCTTGCGGATCATCGAAACGACGACGTTGCAGCAGGTCAGGATGATCAGGACGGAGAGGCCCATGCCCAGGCCGTTGAACAGCGAGGTCGTAATCGCCATCGTGGCACACATGCCGATCTGCTGGACAAGGACGGGGTTGTTGGTGATAAGGCCTTCCTTAAACTGTTTTTTGATGTTCATATCATGCCCTCCTTAACCCAAAGCCTTGACAGCCTCGATCGCGGTGGCAACGGCGCCGGTGACCGCTTTGGAGGTAATCGTCGCGCCGGTGATGGCGTCGATGTCGCCGATCGTGATGCTTTCATCCTTGCCGATGAAGGATTTACGGAAGCTCACGCCGCGCTCGGAAGAGCTCGCGGCAACCTCGCCGAGACCGGAGGTTTCCGAATGCTTGATGATGGAGATGCCGGCACATTTACCGTCGCTGTCGACGCCGACAGCCATTGTGATCGAGCCCTGCGCGCCGGAGAAGGTCGTCTCGACGACATGGCCAGCACCGTTATCTGCCGTCGAGATCTTATCGATCGTGGCCTTGTACGCAGCAAATGCGGCCGGGTCGACCTCGGTAAACGCATCTGCGTAAGGGAGAACAGCTTTATACGCCTTTTCGGTTTTCTCTCTCTGCTGGGTCTCGATGGGGCCTTTTGTAACTTCGTTCACCGCACCGAGAACCGCGGAAACGATCGCGCAGATCAGAAAAAGGACAACGGTAAGCTTGACGATCTTATTCATTTCGCCGCCTCCTTTGCCGCCTTTTTCGCCGCTTTCTCGGCCGCGATGTCTTCCTTTGTCACGCCGAACTGGTGACGGCGGAAAGCCTTGTCGATCGCCCAGGTGCAGATGTTCATGATCAGGATACTGTAAGTAACGCCCTCGGGGTAACTGCCGAAATAGCGGATCAGCACCGTCAGCACGCCGCAGCCCACGCCGTAGAGAAGCTGGCCGGGGAGCGTAACGGGACTTGTCGCGTAGTCGGTTGCCATGAAGAATGCCGCCAGGATCAGGCCGCCGGAGAGGATGTTGTACATCATCCAGGAGAAGTTGTCATATCCCTCGTGGCCGAAGATAAGCGTCAGAACAGCGACCGTGCCGATGTAGCTGACCGGGATGCGCCAGGAAATGATCTTGCGGATGATCAGATACAGACCGCCGAGCAGCAGCGCGATCTTGCACGCTTCGCCGAAGCAGCCGGGCATGATGCCGAGGAGAAGATTGCGGTAGCTGTAATACTCCGGCATCGGTTCGCCCGCGAAAAGATAGCTCATCGGCGTGGCCATCGCCACGGCGTCAAGCCCCATTGCGCGGGGAGAAACCCAGTTGGTCATGATGCCAGCATAGGAGGCGATCAGAAAAGCACGGGAGGCAAGCGCCGGGTTTACGAAGTTCTTGCCAAGTCCGCCGTAGAGCTGCTTGACGATGACGATGGCAAAGAAGTTGCCGATCAGCGGCAGCCACCAGGGGGCCGACGTGGGAAGCGTCATCGCCACGAGCATACCGGTGAGGCAGGCGGAGAAATCAAAAATGGTGGAAGACTTCTTCAACAGTCTGCGATATGCCCATTCATAGAACACCGCCGAGCACATCGAAACGATGACCATCAGAACGGGCTTGAAGCCGAATTCATAGGTGGCAGCAAGCAGCGAAGGAAGCAGCGCCAGCATGACGTTGAGCATGATGCGCTTGGTATCCATGTTGGTTCTGACCTGTGGCTGATACGCTACATCCAAAACGATTTTGGGGCTTTCGTTTTTAGCCATTCTTATTTCGCCTCCTTTGCAGCCGCAGCCTCGGCCGCGGCCTTTTCCTTGGCGGCCTTGGCCTGGAACATCAGCTTTGCGGTTTTGAATGCATGCGTCAGCGGCATGCGCGCCGGGCAGTTGAATGAGCAGGAGCCGCACTCGAAGCAATCGGTGATGTGGTACTTCTGCATCATGTCAAAATCGCCCTTGGAGTAGTACATATACATAAAGACGGGCTCAAGGTTCATCGGGCAGACCGTGATGCACTTGCCGCAGCGGATGCAGCTGGGATTCTCGACGGTTTTATCTTCCTTTTCCGTGAAGAAGAGGACGCCTGCCGTACCCTTGATCGTCGGCGCATCAAAGCTCGTTGCGCAGATGCCCATCATCGGGCCACCCAGGACGATCTTACGCGGCGTGACGGCAAAGCCGCCGCACTGCTCGGCAAGATACCCGAGAGGCGTGCCCACGCGTGTGAGAGCGTTGGCCGTCTGGTTCATCGCGCTGCCCGCGACCGTGACGATACGTTCGATAACGGGCTTTCCTTCATAGCAGGCCTGGTACACCGCATAGCAGGTACGGGTCGAAACAACGTTCGCGCCAACGCCGGAGGGGATGCCGCCCGGCTTGACTTCCCTGCCCGTGACCGCCTTGACTTGCATCTTCTCGGCGCCCTGGGGGTATTTGACCTTTTCGGGAACGATCTCGATGCCGTACTTCTCCGGATGGAGGGAGTTGAGCAGCGCAATCGCGTCCTTCTTGTTAACCTCGATACCGTAATAGGCTTTCTCAACGCCGCTAGCGATACGGACGAGCTCGATGCCCTTTAAAAGCTGCTCGGGGAAGTTGAGCATCGTCAGATGGTCGCCGTTTAAGTACGGTTCGCACTCGGCACCGTTGATGACGAGCTTATCGACCTTGCCTATACCGCCGCGGATCTTGAACGCGGTCGGGAACATGGCGCCGCCCATGCCGACGACGCCGGCCTCGCGGATGCGCGTCAGGATCGCGTCGGGATCCTTCAGCTCCTGTTCCGTCAGAGGCTTCAGATCCTCGCACGGCGTGTCCTGATAGTCGTTTTCGATCACGACGGACATGATCATATCGCCGAGCGGATGCGGCCGCGGCTCAACAGCGACGACCTTGCCGGAGACAGAGGCGTGAACCGGTGCGGAGACGGGCGCGGGATTTTCGCCGATCTTCTGCCCCATCTTCACGTAATCTCCGACGGCGACAAGCGGCTTGTCAGGCGCGCCGATATGCTGCGCCATGGGAATGATCACCTGAGGAGGCGGCGTGACCACAGAGATCGGGATCTCCGGGGCCTTCATATAATTCGGGTGTACGCCGCGCTTGAAAGTATGGGTCATAAACGCTTCACCTCGCATTTTTATACCCGCATATCATAACACAATCTGTCACAAAATGTCTATGCTTTCAGGGGCGAAATCCGTCGAAATCCATAGTCAAGTTTCTAACAAGCCCGTTAAAAGCTTGTCAATTCCGTCATTTTGAACAGAAATGTCAAAATATGAGCATAAAAAAGTCGGGACAGGTTTCTGTCCCGACTCAGATCTTATAAAGTTATTGCTCCGCTCTCTCGAAGTCCTCGCGCGGGTGTTTGCACAGCGGGCAGGTGTAGTCCTCCGGCAGCTCGCCATCGCAGGGCTCAAAGTGTCCGCAGATCTTGCAGACATATCCTTTCTGCTTCGGTTTGAGATCGGGCACGACGTGCTCGAAATCCTCTTTGCCGTGCTTGCACAGCGGGCAGGTGAAGTCGTCGGGCATCTCCGCGCCTTCGTATACATAGCCGCACACCTTGCAGACCCAGCACTCCTTCTGCTCGGGCGCGGGGTTCTTCTTGGGCTTGATGTGGGCATGATAGTAACCGTAGGTGCAGCTGGGCGCGTTCGAGAGCACCTTGGCCTCGACGACGTTGGCGATATAGAGCATCTGGGTCTCGAGGTCATAATGCTCGATCACCTCACAGGAGAGAACGGCGTTGGTATACTGCGGGATATAGCGGATGCCGTTCGCCATGCGGTCTTCATAGGGCACATCGGCAAACTTGTCCACATCGCGTCCGCTCTGGAAACCGAAGTGCTGGAAAACGGAATACGGCGTATCCTCGGTCAGGATGGAAATGTTGAACTTCCCTGCCTTCATGACCATGTCGCAGGTATTGTTCTTCTTGATCACCGAGATCGTGATCTTCTTCGGATCGCCCGCGGCGACCTGGCCGGCGGTGTTGATGATACAGCCGTAGTCCTTGCCGTCGACGCGCGTGGTCAGAACCTCTACGCCGTAGCTGAACTTGTTGAATACTTTTTTATCCACCGCATCCGGGGAGAAAACGCTGGCTTCGGCGGCGGGAGCGGCCACAGCGGGAGGCGGGCAGAGCTCGGCGGCAAGCGTGTCGGCCAGTGCGTCTAGGTCGGCAAGCTGTCCTTCGGCCAGAGCGGATTTGAGCGTGATATTCTCGCCGATAAACTCGGTGTTCTTAAGTCCCGAAAGGATCTCGCGCATGACCTTGCCGCTCATGGGAGCCCAGCTGCCGTTTTCGATCAGGGCGATCTTGCGGTTCTGGAGATTGTGCGCCGCGATATCGTGCAGCAGGTTTTCCATCGTCACGAAAACACCCGCGTTGTAGGTCGTGGCCGCAAAGGCAAGATGGCTGCAGCGGAATGCGTCGGAGACGATGTTGCTGGCCGGGATGACGGAGGTGTCGTGCATGCGGACGCGCACTCCCCTCTCCGCCAGCTTGGCAGCGAGAATATTGGCGGCGTTCTCCGTATGACCGTAGACGGAAGCATAGGCGATCAGGACGCTCTTTTCTTCGGGCGTGTAGCTGCTCCAAAGGAGATACTTCTCGAGAAAATCGCCGAAATGACTGCGCCAGACGAAGCCGTGCAGCGGGCAAACATACTTGATGTCAAGCCCCGCCGCCTTTTTCAGCACGCTCTGCACCTGCGGGCCGTATTTGCCGACGATATTGGTATAATACCGTCTGGCCTCATCCAGATGCTCGGTAAAGAAATCGGTCTCATCAGCAAAAAGTCTGCCGTTGAGCGCGCCGAAAAGGCCGAAAGCGTCGGCCGAAAAGAGGATGCCGTCGGTACTCTCATACGTCATCATGACCTCGGGCCAGTGCACCATCGGCGCGTTGACAAAGTTCAGTACATGGCGGCCGCAGGAGAAGGTGTCGCCCTCCTTGACGAGCACGATACGGTCGGAAAGGTCGCGGGCAAAGAACTGACCCAGCATGGTCTTGATCTTTGCGTTGCAGATGATCTGCACGTCGGGGTAGCGCACGATCAGATCGCCGATCGTATAGGCGTGGTCCGGCTCCATATGGGAGATGACCAGATAGTCTAGCTTACGCCCGCCGAGCGCAAACTCGACATTTTCAAAGAAGGTCTGATAGACAGCTTTATCGACCGTGTCGAACAGCACGGTCTTTTCATCGAGCATCAGATATGAGTTATAGGAAACGCCTTCCGGTACGCTGTAAACGCCCTCAAAGCAGCTCAGGCGCCGGTCGTCCGCGCCGACCCAGATCAGGTCGTCGAGAACCTTTCTTGTGCAGTGCATGGCAAACCCTCCGTTAATGAAAGAATTGTGATTTGATTTTATCATATTATGATAGCGCATGCAAGAAATATGTGTTATGATACAGGAAATGAAACCGGGAGGGATTCTCATGTCAGTTAAAAAATTCACAACACCGTCCGGCAACGTAAGCGATCCGGCTGTAACGGCCGATTATGACAGCGCGCAGCGTTTTGACAAGGTGCTCGTCGGTTCGCTCGGCGTCTACTACCGCGACGGCTTCAAGATCAAATATATCCCCTATTCCGTCCTTGAACGCGCCTTTATCCGCGTGCAGGAGGTCAACGGCCGCATGTGCTGCGGAAAAGCCGTGTTCCATTATTTCCGTCTCGTCTTTGTCGTGGGCGGCAAGGAATGGGGCGATGTGATCAGCGAGGATGAAAAAGCGACGGACGACGCCCTTGCCGAGATTGCGCGACGCTCCCCTGCCACCGCGATCGGCTTTGTAAAATAATCGCGGTATCCCGATCCGCTTCCCACACGGAGGCGGATTTTTTTATGATCAGGTGTAAGATTCTTCCGCTCTTTGCGACATATATGGTGAGGCGGAAAGGAAGTGACGCATATGGAAGACAGCGCGATTATCGACCTGTTCTTTGAGCGCTCGGAGCAGGCCGTTGCGGAGCTGGAACAAAAATACGGCGCCGCCGTCAGAAAGACAGCGGGCAATCTTCTTCGTGACCGTCAGGATGCCGAGGAATGCGCAAACGATACCTATCTCAGAGTCTGGAACAGTATTCCGCCTCAGCGTCCCGACTTTCTGGGCAGCTTCGTCTGCCGCATCACCCGCAATCTGGCCGTGTCGATGCTGCGCGCCAAGACGGCGGCAAAGCGAAACCGCGAGCTTGATCTCGTCCTCGACGAGCTGGAGGCCTGTATTCCCTCCCCCTTCAATGTGGAGGCCGATTATGAGCTAAAAGAACTTACAGAGGAGATCAACTGTTTTCTCTCGCGTCTTTCGTACTTCGACCGTTTTTTGTTCGTCCGGCGGTATTGGTACGCCGATTCCGTCGGTGATATCGCCGCGGAAATGCAGATACCCGAAAACCGTGTCTCCGTGCGTCTTTTCCGCCTCCGTGAGAAATTACGGAAGACTTTGCAAAAGGAGGGCTTGCTTGCATGAAACGGGAAAAACTGTTCCGGGCGATCGCCGGTATTGACGATTGCTTTATTGCCGAAGCGATCCGGTATGATCCCCCGTCGGCATCCGGCTCTTCGGAAAGGATCGTGCACTTGAACAAGAAAAAAATCATCTCCTTCGCGCTGGCCGCAGTCTTGATGCTCTCGCTCGGCATCGCGGCCTATGCGACCTACAACGCGATCTCGACGCCTCAGGCGGCGGAAAAGGTCGCGCAGGAGCAGCTTGCCCGGTGGCGTGAGTTGGGCATTCTGCCGCCGGACGCGATATTTGAGGGAGAAGCGGATCAGATCGTCGAGATCGAGGGATACCCGGGCGGTGCTGCCTGGTACGGCCGGTTTTTCCCGCACAGCTTCGACGTTCGCTGGTATTCCGGCGATCGAAAATATCGCTGCAACGTGAACATCGACACACTTGAAGGAAAGATCCAGTATGGGAACTTCACCGCCTTCCCGGATGAAAATGAGGTGCCGACCGGCGAAATCGAGCTCACTGTCGGCCCGGACGGAGAAACCAAGACCTTTTATTATTACGATAACTTCGATGATCTCTTCGGCGCTTCGCAAACCGTAGACGACTTCTGTTCGGCGTTCGCAGCATACTGGGGCTTTGACGGTTACCGGCTGGCTGACGAAGGCGATCCCATCTACACCGAGGAATATGTCTCTTGTTTCGGCGCCGTTGACGGCTCGACGCGCCTGCTTGATGTGCCATGGGATAATAGCGGACACAATTTCCTTGCCGTCTTTTTTGACGGAGATGCAGAGCAGGCGCCCATGTATCTGGATCTGATGCAGTACCCCGGCTACATTGGAATGGACGTCGGCATCCATCATCCGGTCGGATAAAACAAAGCGCGTCTCTTCAAGTAAGAAGAGACGCGCTTTGTTTCTTATCTTCTTTTCAGCAAAAACGGCATCCCCTCGCCGTAGGGCGAACCGCGGAGCCCCTTTTCCACCCGCTCGCGCATCGCGCCGCGATCGACAACCGCCATACCCGCGATCCGGTCAAGCCCAAAATCCAGGAGTTCCGGGCAGAACGGGACGGAGGGGCCAGTCAGGATCGTGAGTGCATTTTGGCTCAGCTCAAGAAGATGTGGCAGCGTCTTGTTGATAAGCGAACTTCCCGTTATAATCACGAGGTCGCATTGCGGCAGGATCCAGTCGCAGGCGCTGTCCGGATAGTCGCCCTCCTGCGGCGCCCGCTCAAGGATGTACACCGCTTTTGCCTGCTCCCGCAATCCTTTCGGACCATGCATATGGCCGATGAGCGCGACGGTTTTTCCTCTCAGATCGATCCCGTCTGTGTAAAAAACATCCATCGAGACCCCGACTCCGCTGGCCTCTATCCGCTTCGGTGTGTTGTAAAACGCGTTTGCCGCCGCAAGGCCGAGCGACGCCTCCTCGAGGTTCCAGCTCTTCACGGCCTGCGCCGCCTCAGCCAGGCTCAGTCCCTCCAGCGTCGGATAAAGCGGCGCTATCGTGCTGCCCGCGGTAAACATCGCAATGCCGGAGGAAGACGCCGTCTCGGCAAACGCCCAGCGCTCACCGGATATCGTCTTTTCAATGGTTTCCTTGCCCGTTACCCCGGTGCAAAGCGCGTCATAGAGCGCAAAATATCCTTTTCTCATATGGATCATCTCCCCTGCTGCGGATCGTTTTTATCATATCACAGCATCTGACGGATTTCCATAGAAAAACGGGATGCCTCCCTTGGGAAGCATCCCGTTTGGTTTATACCATGTCAGGCCAGGTGACCCTTGCTTTTGATGACTTCGATAACGCTGTCGACGTATTTTTCGCAGATCTCCTTTGTGCCGGCCTCGACCATTACGCGGATAACCGGCTCGGTGCCGCTCTCGCGCACCAGGATACGACCGGTGTCGCCCAGCTCCTCGGTCACTTTTGCAACGGCCGCCTGCACATCGGGGTCGTTCTGCGCGTCGGGCTTGGACTTGACACGGACGTTTTTCAGCACCTGCGGATAGAACACGACGGGCGCGGCCAGCTCGCTCATGGGCTTTTCCTTCGCCAGCATGACCTCCATCAGCTTCAGGGCAGTCAAAATACCGTCACCGGTCGTCTCGTACTTGAGAAAGATCGTGTGTCCGCTCTGCTCGCCGCCGAGGCGGTTTCCGGTCTGGACCATGTTCTCATAGACATATTTGTCGCCAACCTTGGTCTTGTCGTATTCGATACCGACCTTGTCGAGTGCCTTGTAAAGTCCGAAGTTGGACATGACCGTCGTAACGACCTTGTTGTTGAGAAGCTTGCCGCGCTCCTTCATATAGAGACCGTAGATGTACAGCACATGGTCGCCCGTGACGACGTTGCCCTTTTCATCCACGCACAGGCAGCGGTCCGCGTCACCGTCAAAGGCAAAGCCAATATCGAGGCCGTTGTCAACAACATACTTCTGCAGATGCTCGATATGGGTACTGCCGCAGTTCGTGTTGATGTTATAGCCGTCCGGGTCGGCGTTGATGACATAGGTCTTGGCGCCGAGCGCATCGAACACAGCCTTTGCGATCTGCCAGGAGGCGCCGTTGGCGCAGTCGAGACCGACCTTGACGTCCTTGAAGCTGTACTTCGACATCGAGATCAAATGACCGATATAACGGTTGCGTCCGGCGACATAGTCGACCGTACGGCCGATAGCTTCGCGCTCGGAAACCGGGATCTCCAGCTTGCCGTCGATATAGTCCTCGACCTCGAGGATGGTCTCCTCGTCCATCTTTTCCCCGTTGCCGTTGAGCAGCTTGATGCCGTTGTCATAGTAGGGATTGTGGGACGCGGAGATCATGATGCCGCAGTCGAAATCGTCCACACGCGTGATATACGCGACAGAGGGCGTGGTCGTTACATGCATGATATAGGCGTCGGCGCCAGAGGCCATCAGACCCGTGCAGAGCGCGTATTCAAACATATAGGACGAGCGGCGGGTATCCTTGCCGATGACGACCTTTGCCTTTTTGTTCAGCCGGGCGCCATAGTACCAACCGAGGAAACGGCCGATCTTGATGGCATGGTCAAAGGTCAGGTCTTTATTGGCTTCACCGCGAAAGCCGTCCGTTCCGAAATACTTGCCCATCTTACAGCCTCTCTTTTCTCTCGATGTCGAGGAAATACTTATACGTGTCGACGGTCAGCTCGCCGCAGGCCGCTTCATCGCAGGCGATGATTGCGCCGTTGTGCATCTGCAGAGCGCTGCAGGTCCACTTGTGGCTGACGTTACCCTCGACCGTGGCCGCGAGCGCACGCGCCTTGTTGTGGCCGGAGATGAGCACGAGGACTTCCTTGGAATCGGTAACGGTGCCGATGCCGACGGACAGCGCCTGTGCCGGGACCTTTTCGGGGTCTCCGCCGAAGAAGCGGCTGTTGACAATGCGGGTGTCGGTCGTCAGATCGCGCAAACCGGTTCTGGACGTAAGGGACGTAAAGGGCTCGTTGAACGCCAGATGGCCGTCAACACCGATACCGCCCATGAAGAGGTCGATGCCGCCGTAAGAGGCGATCTTTTCCTCATAGCGGGCACACTCGCCCTCGGGATCGTCGGTCATGCCGTTGAGGATATTGATATTCTCCGGCTTCATATCGACCAGATGATCGAAGAAGTTGTCGTGCATGAAGTACCAGTAGCTCTGGTCATGCTCGTGCGGCAGGCCGAGATACTCGTCCATGTTGAAGGTCACAACGTTGGCAAAGGAAACCTCGCCCGCCTTGTTCAGGCGGATCAACTCCTTGTACACGCCGATCGGGGAAGACCCCGTCGGAAGGCCGAGGATAAAGGGGCGGTCTTCCTTGTGCGCGTTGATCTTCGCGGCGATGTAGTGTGCGGCCCAAAGGCTCATTTTATCGTAATTGTCCTGAATAACGACTCTCATAGTAATCTTCTCCTTAAATCAGAATGGCAGCACGCTTATTCGTGCTTTTCGACGATGACGCCGTTGTCCTTGAAAATGCTGTTCTCGGGGACGACGCCGCGGACGCAGGACGTGGGGTAGATGTTGCTGTGACGACCCACGACAGTGCCGGGATTGCAGACGCTGTTGCAGCCTACCTCGACATAATCGCCGAGCATGGCGCCGAATTTCTTGATGCCGGTCGCGATCTGCTCCGTACCGTTGTGAACGATGACGAGCTTTTTGTCAGACTTCACATTGGACGTAATGGAGCCCGCTCCCATATGGGAGTAATATCCGAGGATCGAGTCGCCGACATAGTTGTAGTGCGGCGTCTGGACGTGATCGAACAGAATCACGTTTTTCAGTTCCACGCTGTTTCCGACGACACAGTTCGCGCCGACGAGCGCGCTGCCGCGGATAAAAGCGCAGTGCCGCACCTCGGTATCGGGGCCGATGATGCAGGGCGCACCGAGATAAGCGCTCGGAAAGACCTTGGCCGTCTTATGTACCCAGACATGCTCGGATACCTCCTCATAGTCCTCCCCCAGCGTCGGGCCGAGCTGAAGGATCAGTTCCTTGATCCCCTTCAGCGCTTCCCAGGGATAGGTGAATTGCAGGAGATACTCTTTGGCCAGCGTATGGTCCAGGTCATAGAGATCTTTTATCGTATACATGAAATACTCCTTATTTAAATTGATCCCGCCGGAACCGCGTCAAAAATCATCGCGTTTCCGGCACTGGACGGTATCGGAAGAGCCTCTGTTACAGTGTTGATTCTGCTTTTTCTTCTCTTCCTGACGGCTTACCGCATCAGCCGTGACAGCATCCGCCGAGTCTTTCGACAACTGCCATTCCTCGTCACCCTTTATCGGGCCAGGCGCTAATAACGTTCCCAGCTTCTCCTTTCGAGGAGCGTTATTTTACTCATAGAGAACGATTACCGCAAAAGGCATCGTTTCTCTTTGCGAATTATTATAGTCTCAGCACGGGTAAAAATCAATAAATATCTTTGTCGCAAGCACAGAAGCTTGTGGTCGATCGAAAACAATATCAGCAAAATACACAAAATCTGCGCCGGAAACTGTTTCCGGCGCAGATCGGATCACGGTATGATTTTTCGGCACTCAAGATAGTAGCGCTTTTCACGGGCATGCCCGATGGAAAAGGTCTTGCGCGGCAGAACGCCGCTTTGCGCGATCGTACGGAACAGATCGTTCTTTTCGATCTCGGGCAGAATAAAAGCAACAGAGCGCTCTTCTTCGGCGAGACGGACGGCGACCTCCGCCCCGTGGATATAGTCGATATCGCCGCCCTTCTCCGCGATAAAGGCATCAAGCTCTCGCTGAAGTGCGCCGATCGGCAGAATACCGGGACCGAAGGTCAGAGCTCCGCTTTCGCCTCCTGCGATCCATTTGACCGCCTCGCCGCCCGGAGAGCAGTGCCGTTCCATCGTTTCGATCAGCTCTTTGGGATCAACGCCGCGCACGATGCGGTGGATTGGCTCAAATTGCTGGGCAGTGTCGAACAGGTTTTCCAGCTCGACCATCGCATATCGCGCAGGATGGCGGACAAGCCGGTCGGCGCTTTGCTGTTTTTTGATCTTCTCCCAGCAGCTTTTCGCTGCTGCCAGCGAATGATTCCCGTCGCCCACGGCAAAGCAGAAGCCGTCCTTTTTCTCGGCGATATAGGCTTTCAACGCCGCATCAAAACGGTCTGCCCTTTCACCGCTCACGAGCCAGCCCGTCAAATGACCGCCGCCCATCATGAGATCCAGATCATATAACATCTCTCCGCGCTCCACGCCGCCGATAAGATTGTCGGTCGGATCGCTGCACAGCAGCAGCACATGGGAGCTTTCGAGGCAGGCGCCCTCTCTGATTTTGACACGCGCCGGAATACGGGACACGACGGTTTTTTCCGTCGCACGAACAGGGGTATGCGCCCTGTCTGCAAAATCGTATGCTTCCAGATCCAGCAATCCGACGATCCCTTTTCGTATCGACCCGTTCTGGAGCGTGCGCTCGACATAAATATAGCTGGCCGGAAATGGACGCAAGATCCCATCGGAGAGATACCGCTCCATCGTCCTGTCGACCCGCGCAATGCGGGCTTCCTCATCTGTGCCGAGTTCTGCTTCGGGGAAGATCAGGCGGTAGGTCGAGGGTGCCTGCCCGACAAAGCGCGCAGTCTGCTCCCAGTACTCCGGCTCGGCGGTGAACTGGTCGCAGGCAATGACCGGCCATTTTGCCATATATTCCTCTTGTGGGATCAACAGATCTCCGCGCTGGAAAACCGTCATGCAGTGTCTCTCTTTTCGTTTCAGATCATTTGCCCCTATTATACCATTGCTGTCAAGGCACAGCTTCCGATGAAACAGATACAAAACTGCCGCGCGGTCTACCCGTGCGGCAGTCAATTGTTCTTTATCTTTTTGCGATCATGCCCATTGTGACGGATTCCGGGAAAAGAGGCAGGAACACATAACCCTGATCCATCAGTTCGGGAATCGCTGTCTTCATGGCAACAAGCGTATTGGCATTCCAGTCGTGACCCAGGATCATCGCGATCGGTTCCTCCGGGATCTGGGTCAGCGCGCGGGTAATCTCCAAGCCGGAAGACGGCAGATTTTCAGGCGCACCGGCATCGTACAGGTTGCAGTTCCAGTCGACCCACTGATAACCGAGCTCCTCGATCACATCCGTAGCGCCGGGGAGAAGATCCCGTCCCCACGCAGAACCGCCCGGGAAACGGAAGATCATAGGATGGAAGCCCGTGACCTCATAAAGCCAGTCGTCCTGAAGCTGGATTTGCTCCTTAAAACTGTCGAGCGATCGATATACGCTCCCCTCCGCGGTGGTAACGTGCGCGAAGCTATGGTTCTGTACGCTGTGGCCGCTCGTCATCTCACGGCGCAGCATTTCTTCCTCGTTCGGCGAATCGTTGGCAAGATTCGCAGTAAAGAACGTCACATGAACATGGTCACCCATTTCATCTAACGCATTGAGAAAATTCTCGGTTATGTAGGTCGGGCCGTCATCCATCGTCCAGTAGCAGATACGGACTTCCGTTTCTCCGTTCTGGATCTTTTCCTCCAGTTCACGGATCTTTTCGGCATATTCCTTGCGCGCTTTTTCCACGCTTCCCGGCATATCCTCAAGAAGAGCGACGGTCAAGTCCAGTTCCGCGAGATCGGCACGCTTGGCTTCAACCTCCCTCTGGAGAGTTTCCTTGTGCTCGGCCAGCTCCACGCCCTCGTCTCCGAGGTTGCGAGCATCCTCGCGCATCAGAGCAAGGCGCTCCTCGCCATCTTTCAGTGCGGCTTCGGTATCCGCCTTTGTCTGTTCCGTCAGAGTTTTGATCTCGGTGATCTGTGCCTCGTGTTCGGCAGTGGGATAATTCTTGACGGAATAAACCATGTATCCGCAGAAGGCAGACGCTATCAGAGCTACCGTAAAGAAAATGCTGTTAATGATCCGAAAGAAGCTCCTCAACGTACTCCCTCCCTTCCACATATTCGTCGTAGATCGCCTTATAGTAATCGAAGTCTTCGACTCCTTCGATCTCTTTCAGCTTTTCTTCCCGCTCGCGGATCGATGCGTCAAGCTCGTTCTTTTCGCTTTCCATTTGCGCAACCTGTTCACGTATATCGGCGAGAAGGACGTCCTTCAGTTCGTCGCGCACAGCAACGTTGGCCGGTGAATCCGGGTCGGCGAGCGCGTACTCTTTCTGCGCTTCGACAAGCTCGGCGGAAGCGGCATCCCGCGCCTCATCGAACTGATCATTCATGGCATGAAACCGCTCGTAATAAACCATGCCGTAATAGCCCGCGCCGAGAATGATGCCGATCAAAAGGAACATAAAGATCAGTCCGAAGACAGGGAAACGCTTGCTTTTCTTTTTGCGGTGAGGCTTTTCATCGTCTTCGTCCTCTTCGTCTTCGTCCTCTTCGTCTTCGTCCTCTTCGTCTTCGTCCTCTTCGTCTTCGTCCTCTTCGTCATCTTCGTCTTCTTCGTCGTCGAAGTCTGCCTCAGATCCGGTGTTTCTTTTCGAAGTCTCGGCCGCAGCAAGGATTTCCTCTTCCCCGCGAGCTGTTTCCTCTTCTTCCGATTCTTCGTTTTCTTCTATTTCATCCCATTCTTCTTCAGCCGCTTTGATCTCGCTCTTTTTCTTTTTGGAAGCTTTGCGGCCTTTGAATAAGCTCATATCGAATAACCCTCTTTTCTGTCTGTCGACCTGAATCTTTGGTATTATACACTGCCTGTTTGATTTTGAAAAGACTTTTCTGCCGTTTTTTCGCTGAAAAATGTTCCAGAACGCGAAAAAACGGGTGATGACAAATACATCGCCCGTTTTCGGAAATGCTGCTGTCCTCGTTCATTCTGCTCCCGCAGGGTTTTTAATCGTCTGAATCCGATGCGGAAAAGAGCTGCTCCGCTTCCCGAAGCGGACGCACATAGCCCTCAAGCATTTTGGCCTTCGCCGCAAGACCGCGTGATCTCGGATTAAGATAAATACGGCACTTCATTCTGCCGTTTCGCGCCTCCTGGATCAGATTCTGCACAGCCGAATTCCCGTCGAAGGCCAGTAGAGCCGACGGCATGCGTCTGAAGATCTCATAGGAGAAGCTTTTATACAGTCCCATGGCCGAGCTCTCGATCGAAACAATGACACCGACGCCTGCAAACAGGAGTCTTGTGCGAACTGCTTTCGTGATCTGACTCGGAACGATGGCGATCACGCGAAAGCGCCCCTTTGCCTTTTTTGCCAGATATCCCTCCTGCGCACTGAGACTGTGTCCTACTACGAAAACATGTTTTTCGGGATCAGCCTGTTCGAGCAGCCTGTCGATCAATTTTCTGTCTTCATCGCGCAAAACCGTGCGATGGCTGTCGTTATTAAAGCTGCCGCCTGCAACGACGACCGGGAACACGTTCTCCGGCAGTTCGGTGATCTGCCCGCGCAGCGCTTCCTGCGCATCGAGCTTTTCCGATCCCTGCCAGAGCTCGTCGGACGTCTGTTCGGCCTGTTCAAGGCAGGAGCGGTAAAACCGCTCAACATCTCCGCCGGGGAACGCTGAGGCAAATGCCGCTTCCCGCTCATGAAATACACGCAGGCTTTCTTTAAGAATCCCGTCCTCCGCTCTGCGCATCTCGCAGAGTTCTTCATGTGTCAGCCCGAGCAGCTTTTCCAGACTCAGCTCCTCGTCAATCGAATTGGTCCCATACAGTGCGCTGCCGTCCGTTCCCTGCACACATTTCACGCCGGCGCGCAAATAGGCGCGAAGCGGATGGCGGTCAAGATGGCTCAAATTGTTCAGTCTGACGTTGGATGTGATCTGAAATTCGAGCGTAACGCCGTATCGGCACATATCCGCTAGCAGTTTCTGTCCTTTGGCGCTCCTAAGGTCGCTGGTATATAGTCCATGGCCGAGCCGTACAGGCGGGAACGGTTGCCCCTCCTCCAGCGATTCAGCAACGCAGCGGATACTGTTGGCAACGTTGTTGCGAAGACTGTCGTTTTCTCCCGCGTGGATCCGGATCACAAAACCGGGTTGCTCCCCCGCGATCCGCACGAGCTTTTCGATTACGCTCCGCAGTTCGAGGATATCGTTGATCTCCTCGCCGATGATGTCGCTGCCAGCCACATAGGGGTCGGACGCGATCACCTGCAGACAGCGCAGGTTTTCCGCCAGATAATCGTTGGGCGTAACCTTGTCGCGAACAATGGTGAGCGGGATACGACGTATGCCGGCGAGGAACCGCAGAAGCACCCCCGTTTCGCGGGTAATGTTCGGCATCACTTCATGGATCTGTCTCAGCCGTGAGGGAAACTCGCTGCGGTTCAATAGCGCGGTATCGGTAATCTCGACATATTCGATCCCGTGCTTTTCATATTCCCGCGCGATCCAGAGCAGCAGATCCTGATAGAGCGTGTTGCCTCTGTATCGGTCATCCTCGCGGTCGCGGCGCATCCGCTCGGCATAGGCGCGCACCTCCCGGTCAGGGATGCGCGCAATGTTGACGCCGGAAAAAAGCTCCTCGGATCTGACGCCTTTTGTGAAAACATAGCGGTACAAATAGACCTTTTCCAGGTCGGCGAACACCGCCTGACCGTCCTTCGGGATCGTAAGAGAATTGCGGATCTGCTCGATATTATAGGCACTCTCGTCCGGGTTGCCGAGGATGAGTTCGGCGAAATTAAGGAAGGTATAGTCGTCGATGCGTCTCTCGCGATGTTTGCCGCTCAGAGGGATCTGACCCATTCCGGCTTCCGTTTCAGCACGTTTTTTCTCAAGCAGGGCGATCTGCTCTTTCGTGCAGCGGAGAGAGAGCTTTTTGATATAATAATATGGATAGCGGATCTGGTGGATGATGCCGAGCGCGATCAGCGCGTCCGGAGGCAGGATACCGTTCATATGGGTGTGCAGATCCGTTCGGAACTTGCAGTCAGAGCGGATATATGTCTTGACGATCGTTTTCTCAACACCGAGACGGTAATCCTTTGTTTGGCTCATCAGCGTTTTGGAAATGGCCGGAATCGAGGCTTTCAGCTCCACCCTGCCGTCGGGATAGATGTTGGCGATTTTGGTATTGCCAAGACGCAGGATATACATACTGCGGTTCTCCCCGTCCACGTAACAGGGAATCTCGTCGCGGATCACCTTAAGTCCTTTATTATCCAGGCTTGTCTTCAGTTCACAGAGCTTGGCAAGGTTTGTGATCAGATTGCCTGTGTGGTGGTTTGGCGTTCGGATGACATAGAACATCCTTGTCCCATCGAGATAGAGTTCTACGGCAATATCCTTTTCCCGATCCAGATAAAACTGCTGAAAAAAGATCACGATACTCCTCCCCTGTTCACTCGTTTCCACGCTGTCTTTCATGTTTTCTTTATTTTGTCATTCCCCGCCGCGCTTGTCAACAAAATCATTCCTCTCTCTTGCGCGCAACCTTGTAAGTGTCCGCTTCAAATGGTATACTGTCGTCAGCGTATCCAAACGCGAAAAGAGGTGTATCGGCATGGTCACAAAGGACATGGCCCGCAGTGAGTGGACACGCATCCGTTCGAAAGAGCAGGTCATTCTCCCCTGCACCTGCGAAGGTCTGCACGGGAAGATCTCGCTTCTGAAAATGCTGGACGTCAGTGAGCCCTTCCGTCGTGTTTATGACGGCGAGGAGATCGTTCTTGCTGACAACGGCTATTACTGGCTGCAGCTTGCCATGGAGGGCGAACACGCCTGGTTTACCGTCATGTTCGACGATCAGGGAAATCTGCTTCAGATCTATGTCGATGTAACGAACGGCAACCATACCGATGTAGACGATCCGACCTTTGAAGATCTGTTTCTGGACTATGTCGTATACGGAGAGAACATTCATGAGCTCGACCGGGACGAGCTTGACGCTGCTTATGCCTCCGGTTCTATCACGAAAGAGCAGTTTGACATCGCCCAAAACAGCGGAAAAGCGATCCTTCAATTTCTGACAAAACATCTCACAGAAGCGAAAGCTTACTTTATCAAGCGTTTTGACGAACTGAAGGCAGAACTCGACCGTACGAAATCCCTTGAGAGAGGAAAAACCGCGAAAGAGAGAGCGGTCGATTCCGAAATCACGCTCATCCCCTATTATCCAAACAGCGACGTTACGCTTGCGTGGTATCAGGATCCGGATGTATGCCGGCAGGTCGATAATATCGACCACACCTACTCCCTTGATCTTCCAAACGGGATGTATTCATACTTGAGCACGCACGGCGAGTGTTATTATATCTGTTACTGCGGCGGCCTGGTGGGCGACGTCTCCCTGCAGGACAACGGCGAAGTGAACATCGTGGTCTGTAAAGAGTTTCAAAACCGCCACATCGGACGCAGATGTATCGCCGCGATGCTCGATCTGGCAAAAGAAAAAGGCCTGCGGGAAGTCAGGGCACACATATACAGCTTCAACACACAAAGTCAGAGAATGTTCGAAGCAGCCGGCTTTCGAAAAACGGCAGACGAATGGTATTCCTTCCACCTTGACGCGGAAGGATGACCGCCGGGCAATTTGCTCTCTGCCCCACGTCAAAGAAGGAGAACGCACATGATCATAAACAGCTTCGATCCCAGCAGCCCGGAGATTGTCAGGGCGAAGGATACGATCCCGCAAAAAGACAAAGAATTGGCTCGCACGTTTTCTATCGACACCTTTATTCTGACCTTTTCAGGGAAACTGATCGACGCTTTGCTGAAGGATAGTCTGATCGAGCCGCTGAATAAAAACCTGACGATCGGTTCGGCGGCGTATAGAAGCCCTGTTTTTCATATTTCCGACACTTCCGTCGGCGTTGTTCTGTCCGGAATCGGGGCACCCATGATCGCAGCCATTCTTGAAGAGCTGGCGACCTTGTTTCACGCTCGCAATTATATAGTATTCGGCTCCTGCGGAGCCCTGACGGCTCTGCCCGAGGGACATATCATCGTGCCGACCCACGCTTACCGGGATGAAGGGACCAGCTATCATTACGCGGAGGCAGGTGACTATATCGAGATCAGAAATGCGGCGAAACTTGCGCAGATCTTGGATAAACTCGGCGTTGACTATGTGGAGGGTAGGGCCTGGACAACGGACGCCTTTTATCGGGAAACGGAGCACAACCGGGAAAAGCGCGTAGCGGAGGGCTGTCTTTGCGTGGAAATGGAGTGCAGCGCGGCGCAGGCCGTATGTGATTACAGGGGTCTTGAGCTGTATCAATTCGTATATGCGGCGGATTCACTGGACGGCGAATGGGCGCGCCGCATTCTGGGCGATCTTGAGATGGACGCCCGGATGCGATATTTCTTCCTCGCCCGGGAGATCGCAAAGCATATTTCACAATAAAGCAGATGTAATACGGCATGATAAAAATCGACGCGAAAAAATGAACAGGAGCGAGAAGAAAAGCTTCTCGCTCCTGTTTTAATTGATGGAGATAAGCGGGATCGAGCCGCTGACCTTTCCGGCGGTAAACGCCGGAAAGCCCGCCGGAGGCGGGTTTTGATTAAGACGCAAGAGATCAGCGGCTGCACGAACCCTGGTTTCTACCAAACAAAAAAACCGAGGATCAAAGTCCTCGGTTTCTGTTTGGTGGAGATAAGCGGGATCGAACCGCTGACCTCTTGAATGCCATTTATCGAAAGAGGGTCACAAGGCGCCATCTGAGGTGTAACCAAAGCACATGGAAAACCACGATTTTTCAGTAAAATCAAGGGTTTTATGGCCATCGTACCACAAAACCCAAACGTGCCAATCTCTCTGAGTTTTTTTGAAAAATCGGAAATTTGTTAGATGGGTGTTAGAAAGCCTGCTGTTGCAATAGAAAATGAACGGAATTTATGAGATCAGTTTTGGAGGAAAACATGAATACAAATAAGTCCTTTTTCGAACGTAACGGCGGCACCTACAGGCAGGTCGGAGATTACCTTCTCCCTAATCTCACAATTGACGAATCTGAGCATCAGCCCATCGGCAAGTATGGCCGATTGCGGAAACGGTATCTGAAGAAATATCGACCGGTGCTGTACACCAATCTGCTGACGACCGGCAAGCTGAATCAGCACCTGGCCGAGATCGATGAGGCCTGCGAGGGGCGCATGGAGCTGCTCATTTCGCAGATGGCAAGGCAGGAAGGCGTAACCGAAGAACTCAAGGCCGCTGATCAGATGGAGTGGGTGCGCCGCATGAACAGCATCCGGAGTCGGGCAGAAGAGACCGTGCTGAGCGAGCTCGTCTACTGCTGAGGAGAGAAATCTAACCATCCACAAGAAATGCCCGGCGGGAAGCTTCCCGCCGGGCACATTGGGTTTTCGCAGGCGTTCAGTTGATGTCGAGATCCACGGTGACCTCGTAGTAGTCGCAGGCGTGGGCGTTCCAGTTGGAGACATTGGACTTGGAGATCATGCTCATTTCGAGGAAGGAGCAGAAGACGTAGCCGTTGTCGTCCAGGATAGTCTGCTGCAGTTCAATGGCAAGCTGGGCACGCTTGGCGGTATCAAACTCGGTGGAGAGCTGGTGGAGCAGATCGTTGACGTGCTCGTTCTCGTAAGCGCCGAAGTTATAGCTCATGCCGGGCACGCAGGAGGTGGTGAAGAAGTACTGCGGATCGCCGGAGGGGGCAGTCACGAGAGCGGAGGCGTAGATGTCAAAGGAGCTCATGTCCGCCAGGAACTCGCGGCGGTTGGCGGTGCAGTTGATGTCCACGTCGATGCCGATGTCCTTCAGAGAGGCCTGGGCGGACTCAGCCAGCAGGGGCAGCTCCGCGCGGCTGGGGTAGGTCAGCCAGCGGATGACCAGCTTCTGGCCGTCTTTCTCGCGGATGCCGTCGCCGTCGGTGTCGACCCAGCCGGCGGCCTCCAGAACGGCCTTGGCACCCTCAGGATCATAGCCCTGGGTGTTCAGGTGCTCGCTGCCGAAGGTGGAGAAGCCCTCGGGGAAGGGACCGTAGCCGGGTGTGCCGTGGCCCTCCAGCAGGGCTGCCACGAAGCCCTCGCGGTCAATGCCCATAACGACGGCCTGACGCACGGCGGGATCCTGAATAACAGGGCTCGTCATGTTCATGCAGCCGAAGAAGGCGCGGGAGGTCTGGATGCTGGAGAACTGGAAGTTGGGATTCTCAAACTTGGGGTAGGCGTCATAGGCCACACCGTAGGCTGCGTCCACCTCACCGCCCTCCAGAGCCAGGGCCAGGGTGTTGCGGTCAGAGATGGTGCGAATGGTCAGTTCGTCCAGTTTGGGGGTGCCGTCCCAGTAGTACTCGTTGGGAACCAGGGTGATGTGGTCGTCCATCAGCATGTCGACGGCCCTGTAGGGGCCGGTGCCGACGGAGATGCCGGTCTCGAAATCGGAAGCGTCCACGTCGATGATGCAGGCGTAGGGGTCGCCCAGGTAGTTCATCAGGGCGGGGTTCGGCTCGGAGGTGACGATGGTCAGGACCTGGCCGTCGGCTTCCATGCTGACGATCTTGGTGTCGCCGGGGGCGCGGTCGTGGTTTTCCAGCAGATGCTCAAAGCACTGCTTGACGGCGGCAGCGTCCATGTCGCGGCCGGAGGAGAACTTCACGCCGTCGCGCAGCGTGATGGTCCAGGTGTTGTTGCCGTCATTCTCCCAGGAGGTGGCGAGCCAGGGCTCCAGCTCCATGTTGTCGGTGTAGTGCACCAGGGTCTCGCCCACGCCGTAGCGGATGCAGGGCCAACCGTTGTAGGTGCGGTGCGGGTCGATGGTCTCTTCCCAGTTCTCCGCGTTGAAGGTGGTGTCGCCGATGATCATGGTCTTCTTGGCGGCAGGGGCAGGGGCTGCGCTCTGGGCTTCATTGCCGGAAGCGGCCGGCGCCGCAGCACTGTTGCTGCTACCGCCGCAGCCGGCCAGCAGACCGACCGCGAGAACCAGTGCGAGGATGATGGAGAGAGTTTTTTTCATGTTTCTTGTGTCCTCCGTATTCTTGCTTTTTCTTCCGCCTTACGCTAGAATGGAGGGTGACGGAGGCGGTGGTCCATCGCCCTGTCGACTTGCTTTTGCGGCTATGGGTGGCAGCCCGTGGCCGCTTTTTTATGTCCGCCCGCCGTCTGGCGGGAAAACATCAGGCTTTATAGGCCGCGATGGTGAAGATCGGTGTAGGGTTAAAGAACTCATCGATCTCCCGGTAGATGCGCCTGTACACGCCCATGTCCACCGTGACGCGCTCAAAGCCCGCCTCCACCAGCAGCTGCACGTCCCACTGAGGGCGCGGCCCGTGGTAGGCGCCCACCTCCATGGTGATGGCGTCGTTCTCGGCGTGCATGTAGTCGGGCACCAGCTTGTGGGCGTGGTTTTCCGGCAGTTCAACGTCCTCTTCGTTCTCCAGCGCGGCGGAGTAGTCCGCGTCAAAGTTGATGAGTACGCCGCCCGGCTTCAAAACCCGGAACCACTCCCGGTAGGCCTTCTCAATATGGGGCAGTGTCCAGGTGAGATTGCGGGTCACCAGCACGTCAAAGCTCTCTGCCTCAAACTCCGGCTCCTCGGCGTCCATGATGGTGAAGCTTGCGCCCACCCCCAGGACAGCGGCCATGTGCTCGGCGTGGTCGATCATCTCCGGGGTCAGGTCGATGCCGGTGGTCTCGTGCCCCTGCTCGGCCAGCAGGCAGGCGAAAAAGCCCGTGCCGGTGCCCACGTCCAGGATGCGCAGGGGTCTGCCCTGGGGCAGGTATCTGGCAAACTCCGCCAGCCAGCGGCCTTTCTTCTCACTCTCATATTCCCGCAGGCGCTGGGTCTCGAAGCCCTCCGCCCGGTGGGACCAGTAATGGGTGATGCGATGCTTGATCGGTTCCATGCTCTTCCCTCTCACAAAATTGAATCAATCAGACGTTTGGTATAGGGGTCCTGCGGATTGCGGATAACCTCGTCCGGCACGCCCTGCTCCACGATCTTTCCCTTGTAGAGCACAAGCACCCGATTGCAGAACTGCTGCACCAGGGCAATGTCGTGGCAGATAAACAGGATCGAAAGATTGCTGCCGTGCTGCCAGCGCAGTTCGTTTAACAGTGCGATGATCTCCTTCTGGATGGTCACGTCCAGAGAGGAGGTCGCCTCGTCGCAGATCAGCAGCTTGGGTTTGACCGCCAGGGCACGGGCGATGGCCGCGCGCTGGCACTGGCCGCCGCTGACCTGGTGGGGATAGCGGTCGGCAAATTCCGGCGTGAGGCCGCATTCCGTCAGCAGCCACGCCACCTCTTTTTTCGTGTCCGCCCGGGTCAGTCCCTGGTTTCTGAGACTTTCGCCGATACCGTCGCCCAGGGTGCAGCGGGGATCGAAGGAGTCCGTCGGGGTCTGGAAGACCATCTGCATGTTGGTATAGGCCCGGCGCAGCTCCCGGCCGCTGAGCTTGGTGATGTTCTCGCCGTCAAGGACGACGCTGCCCTCGGTGGCGTCCAGCAGGCGCGTGATCATGTTGACCACGGTGGTCTTGCCGCTGCCGCTCTCGCCGATGAGCCCCAGGCACTCGCCGGGGTAGAGCTCAAAGCCGACGTGATCCACGGCGGTAAAGTCCGGCTGGCCCTTGCGGGTAAAAATTTTGGTCAGGTTATCTACTTTTAAGATCGGCTGCGCCATTCTCTTCACCTCCGCAGTCTGGGCACGGCGGACATCAGCAGCCGGGTGTAGTCCTCTTTCGGCTCGTGCAGCACCTGCTGCGTGTCGCCGTACTCCACCATCTCGCCGTTTTTCATTACCAGCACCTTGTCTGCCATGGCGCCGATGACGCCGATGTTGTGGGTGACCAGCACGATGGAGGTGCCGAAGGTCTTGCGCACCAGCAGCATCTCCTCCACCACCTGCTTCTGGACGGAAACGTCCAGGGCCGAGGTGGGCTCGTCCGCCAGCAGGACGCCGGGGTTGAGCAGCATCGCCGCCGCGATGCCCACGCGCTGCTGCATGCCGCCGGAGAGCTCGAAGGGGTAGCTGTCCAGGATCCGCTGCCCGTTTTCAAAGCCGATCTTTCCCAGCAGCTCCACCGCGCGGGCGCGAAACTCCTCTTTGGTGACGTTCTCGTGCTCGCTCATGCTCTCATAGAGCTGAGCGCCCACGGTGCGGATGGGGCAGAAGGAGCTGCCCGCGTACTGGAAGATCATGCCGATCTCCGGGCCGTTGAGCTTTCTCAGCTCGGCTTTGGAGAGGTCGGGCAGGTTCTTTCCCTTGTACCAGATATCCCCCCGGGTGACCAGCCCGGTGTCGCCCAGCAGGCCCATGGCGGCCTTGATGAGCGTGGACTTGCCGGAGCCGGACTCGCCCACGATGCCGAGGATCTCACCCTCATCCACCGTGAAGCTCACGTCCTTAATGGCCTTTACGCCATTGTAGGAAATATCGACGTGTTCGTATCTTAAAATCTCTGCCATCGTCCTACCTCCCTCTGCTCTTCGGGTCCGCGTAGTCCCGGATGGTGTCGCCCAGGAGGTTGAAGATCATGACGGAGACAAAGATGGCAAAGCCGGGGGCCAGGGTGACCCAGGGCACCGAGGACAGCAGACTGCGGGCGTCGCTCATCATGCTGCCCCATTCCGCCGTGGGGGGCTTGGCGCCGAGGCCGAGAAAAGAGAGCCCCGCCAGCTCCATCATCATGGTGCCGATGTCCAGCATGCTCGTTACAAGGATCGGGCCGATGATGTTGGGGAGGATGTGTTTGAAGATGATCTTCCAGGTGCCGCTGCCGGAGAGGCGCGCGGCCTTGAGATAGGGCGTCTCCTTCTGGGCCAGGGTCTGGCTGCGGGCGATGCGGGCGTACTTGGGCCAGGAGATCGCCACCAGGGCGATGATGGCGTTTTGCAGACCGCCGCCCAGAACCCCCGCCACGGCCATGGCAAAGACCAGGCCCGGGAAGGCCAGGAACATGTCTGAAATGCGCATCAGCACCGTGTCGATCCACTTGCCGTGCCAGCCGCAGAAGACGCCCACCAGGGTACCCAGAGCGGTCACGATCGCCACGAGCAGCAGCGTGGAGAAGATGCTGGTGCGGCTGCCCACGATCACGCGGGAAAGCATGTCCCGCCCGTAGCGGTCGGTGCCGAAGATGTGCTCGGCGGAGGGAGGCGCCTTGGCGTTGGTCAGGTCCTGCAGATAGGGGTCATAGGGAGTCAGGTGCTCGGAGAAGATAGAGCAGACGAGAAGGATCAGCGCAAGCGTGCCGAAGAGGATCAGGCGCGTTTTGACCGTGTCCCTCTTGATTCTCTGAATTCTGACAGTCGGTTCGCTCATCCCTCGCTCACCCCCAGTCGGATCCGCGGATCCAGCGCGTGATACAGCAGGTCCGTGATGAGGTTGACCAGCACATAGATGATCGCCATCCAGACCACATAGGATTGGATCAGCGGGTAGTCGCGCATGGTGATGGCGTCCACGGCCAGCTTGCCCACGCCGTCCCACATGAAGATCGACTCGATGATGGCGGTGCCGCCCAGGAGGGAGCCGATGGAGAGCGCCAGCAGCGTGATGATGGTGAGCATGGAGGACTTGAGCACGCTCCGCCAGAGGATCACGCGTCCGCGCACGCCTCGCGCCTGCGCGCCGGCGACGTAGTCCTTGTTGAGCTCCTCCAGAACGGTGGCCCGCACCTGGCGCATGTACTTGGCAGACATGGCGATGGCGAGGGTCAGGGTCGGCATGATGGCGCTTCTCACCGTGGTGCCGTTGGAAATGACCGGCAGCCAGTTCAGCTTGATGGCCAGCAGCTCCATCAGCAGCATGGCCACAAAGAAGTTCGGCATGGAGTTGCCGATGAAGCTGAGAAAGCGGAGCAGATAGTCCGTGAATTTATCGTGCCGCACCGCCGCCAGAACGCCCAGGGGGATGGAAATGACGACGGTCGCAAGGATGGAGAGCGCCGTCAACAGCAGCGTCGCCGGGAGCTTGGAGGTGAAGGTCTTGAACACGTCCCGGCCGGAGACGTAGCTGGTCCCCATGTCGCCGGTGAGCATGCCGCCCAGCCACGAGAAGTACTGCTGGATAAAGGGCTTGTCCAGCCCCAGCTCGGCGCGCTTGGCGTCGATGACCTCCTGGGCCACGGCGCCCTTGTCTCCGTACATCTCCGTGATGGCATCGCTGCCCGCGATGCGCATCATGGCAAAGGACAGAAAGGTGATCCCGATCAAGACCGGGATCAGCTGAATGAATCTTTGAATGACATACTTTTTCATTTTTCTCACCTGTGCCTATTTTAGCCGCCGCGAACTTCTCTCACAAGCCCCCGGGGGGGATATTTCGACCTGTTTTCTCCAAAGAATTCCCGCCAGTCCCATCCCCCCGGGGGGCTTGTGAGTGGAAGAAAAGCATGGTACGGTACAGTCAATCTGTGCTATAATAGGAGAAAAACATGGCTGCAAAGTTGATTGCCGGGCATGAACTGACGCCCGGCAAGACTGTGAAAGATCATATCCACGTGGAGGGAACGGAGCTGCACGTTCCCCATGTGCTGCTCTGCGGCGTGCAGCCGGGGCCGACCGTGCTGGTCACCGCCGGCATCCACAACGCCGAGTACGTGGGCATCCAGGCGGCTATCGAGCTTTCCAATGAGCTGGACGTCTCCGAGCTGCGCGGCAGCGTGGTCATCGTCCCTCTTGCCAATCGCTCTGGCTTTGAAAACCGCACCATGTCCCGGGTCTTTGAGGACGGGAAAAACCTCAACCGGGTCTTCCCCGGTGACCGGGAGGGCAGCGAGGCCGACAAGCTGGCAGCCATGCTTTTTGAGGTGTTCATCCAAAACGCGGACGCCTACGTTGACCTCCACTGCGGCGACGGGTATGAGACGCTTGTCCCTTTCTGTTATTACCTGGGCGACACGCCCGCGGAGGAGACGGCAACGCAGATGGTGGACTGCATCAACGTGAAATACGTGGTGCGCTCCCGCTGCCGCACCGGCGGGGCCTACAATCTGGCCTCCGTCCACGGGATCCCCAGCGTGCTCATTGAGCGCGGACAGCTCTCGCTTTTCAGCCGGGAGGAGATCGAGGCGGACAAGGCCGACGTGCGGAACATCCTCCGCTGCCTAGGCGTGCTGGGCGGAGGCTGGACGGCGTACCCCAAGCAGGAGCTTTCGGAGTATAACGACGACGCCCCCTGCACCGGCTGTTGGTATCCGGAGAAAAAGCCGGGGGACTGGTTTCAAAAGGGTGAGAAGCTGGGCGAGATCCGGGACTACTTCGGCCGCAGCCTCTTTACGGAAGTCGCGCCCACCGACGGCGTGCTGCTGTACCAGTGCGCGTCGCTGAATATCATTGAGAAAGGCCCGATGGTGAGCTATGGGGTGCCGAGACACGATCCTTGAAGAAAACAGACAATACTGGACAGGCCGCGCCTCCGGTTACTCGGAGGTCAATCAGCTGGAACTGTCCACGGCCCAGCGGCAGAAATGGAGCGACTGTCTCCATACCGAGATCGCGCGGCAGTTTCCGGAGCGCGCGCCAGGCTCCCTGCGCGTGCTGGAGGTCGGTACCGGCCCAGGCTTTTTTGCCATCCTCCTGCGAGAGCTGGGCTATGACGTGACCGCCATCGACCTGACGCCCGCCATGCTGGAGGAAGCGAAGAAAAATGCCGGCGAGCTTGCCGACAAGATCTGCTGGATGGAAATGAACGCGGAGGCGCTGGATTTCGCGGACGGGAGCTTCGACGTGGTGCTCAGCCGCAATCTGACCTGGAACCTGCCACATCCCGACAAAGCTTATTCTGAGTGGTCGAGGGTGCTCAAACCGGGCGGGCTGCTGCTGAACTTTGACGCCAACTGGTACGCCTATCTCTTTGACGACGAGGCCCAGGCCGCCTATGACCGGGACCGCGTCAACAGCGCCGAGCAGGGCGTGTGGGATCAGAACGTGGGAGAGAACTTCGACGTGATGGAGGACATCGCCCGCCGCGTGCCGCTGTCGAACATCCGCCGCCCCGCCTGGGATCTCGCGCTGCTGCAGGGCTTCGGT
>Ga0247611_10002057_pt1 | contig 33963 bp, 28 predicted proteins | sample 177DNAGHGhighgp2_FD_192422 | JGI IMG/M metagenome (GOLD analysis project Ga0247611, IMG submission 192422) | Sheep rumen microbial communities from Palmerston North, Manawatu-Wanganui, New Zealand - 1770 DNA GHGhigh gp2 | ecosystem: Host-associated > Mammals > Digestive system > Stomach > Rumen... | reverse complement strand
AGCTTGACAGCTTTCTTGAAAGTCTCTCGAATTAGCCATTCATTCAAGTCCATTGATGAAGAAACAAACAGGAAAAACACTTTGCTGATATCCGAGTGCCAGAGTATGTTCTGGCACTCAGACATTCAGGGGAGCCTGAGAAATTTGTGAGACATTTTAAACTACTATGCAAGACCACTATTTATCGCACACAGATTCCACTGATTGCACAGATTTTTTTTCAAGCAGCAACATGATCTGTGGAATCTGAGAGATCTGTGTGACCAATTCCAAGTACCCTCTCAGAGCTAATATCTTATCTCACACTCGAATCAGCAGATCATGGTCACAAATGGGGACTAATCCAACTTTTGGCCATTTGCGGCCTTCAGCATTGCAACTTGCTGTAAGGCTTGCTGTCGCGTAGCATGCGATGATGGACGCCCCAATAAGAGGCGCGCCTCCCTTGCAGAGTCCTGCATGCTCTGGTAGATTGAATCGAGGAAAATCTTCTGTCCCATCTTGTATGTCTTTTATGAGGTTACTAAATGATTTGCTCGCAATAATGCAGCTACACATTTAGGCATGAATTCATTTCATGATTGCTTATCGAGCACAAAGTTACTCTTTTAATCCGAAAGGAAGCACAAAATGGGTTAAGTTTTAGCAAATAATCACATTTCGCTATTAATTATCCTCACTATTATCCCCATAAAGCAGAGTCAAATCATCATTCATCATTCATCATATGAACTCACTGCATCGTTCTGTTCGCTTTATGGGATGAGTAAAAAATGTGAATATGATGTTAAAATGGACCTCAAAGACGAATTTCCCATTAAAAAGTTTGTCTATTTAAACTAAAAAAACCTACCTTTGCACCACCAGAACCCGCCAAGCCTCTCAACGATGCTCAAATGTGCGGGTCGTAATTTGATGATTCAAATGTAAAAAAGATTTATATGAATTATAAAGTGTTATTTACGTCACTTTTGCCCCTCATTCTTTGCTTCGCCTTGGTCAGTTGCATCGTAGATGATATCGTCGTACCTGACAGCGAGCGGGTAGTGCCAGAGGATTATATGCCTTTTGCCGAGGAGGGGAAGGTGTGGGTGTATGGTTCGACAAGAATAGACTACAATAACATTCCAGAGCAGTATCGGTATCAGATCTGCGGCGACACCATCTTGAATGACAGGCATTATAAGAAGATGTTCATACGCGAGGAAGACCGATACGGCGACTCACAGATGCACTACATCGGAGCCGTTCGTGATACGCTTCTGAAGGTACAGTTTGTGGATAAAGGACAGCGCAAAGAACGCCTGCTCTACGACTTCGGACTGCAGTCAGGCAATATGATGCGTTGGTATGGATATACACTAATAGCTGGTTATGGCAATAACAACATCCAAAAGAATATCGAAGGAAAGTTACGTCATTATTGGAACGTTTATTCCTCCGATAATAAGTTTTCGGACACATGGATAGAAGGTATTGGCGGCGCTAAGTACCAATATACTGCTTACGAACCCACAGACAAAAGCCAATTTATGTCTTTAGACCCTATCAAAAAAAGGAAAAGCATCCTGATACGATGCGAAGACGCAGAAGGCTGTTGCTATGATTGTAGAACTGATTATCAAAGAGTAAAGTGATTATGAGACAAATACTGATGAGCCTCGCAATATTACTTCTTCCTCTCAGCGTTTCAGCACAGGAAGAGGTCAATAATGATACGTTTTGTCGCCATGAGATAGCCATAGGAACCGGCGGCGGAAGCCTTGCTCCTATGTTCTTTTCAAAAGCTTTTTTTGGCGCCACGGTAGAAGGCCTGCAAGCTCGTCATCCTATCACCATTCCCGTATCTATACATTATTTCTACCGCTTAAGCGAGAAATGGGCGGTAGGAGCGACAGCTCACTACGAACAAGCCGACAAGATGGATTTTTTCTATGGCGTGATGCCCCATGCGAAATGGACTTGGCTGAATCGCAAACATATCTGCCTGTACTCCCGCTTCGGGGTAGGACTGATGTATGTCTATAAAATCAATGAAGATAACTTCTTCTTTCCCGACTTCCAGCTCTCACCCATTGGTATAGAGGTGGGGTGGAAACATTTGTGGGTATACGCTGATGCTGGTGCTGGCTTGCAGGACTTTGCTCAGATAGGTTTCAAATATAGGTTCTAACGAGTCCCTGTATATTCTGATGCTCAACAGAAACGCATCAATCTCCCTCCCTGACGACATCAATGAAATGACCGCTATTGATAAAATCGAAGTTCAATGCGCAGCTTTTTTCAGTGGAGCGCAGCGAAACGGTGTTTTTGCCAGATGAAGAGGTGGTTCTGCAGGAACGATGGATGTGAGGGTTGAGCATCGGGGAGCTTGCTCACCAGGGCTAAGACCCTCACAGACATCAAGGCACGCAGTGCCCACCTCTTCAACTGGTGTTTTTTATGTTTTTGTCTTCATCCTCAATTGTTTTTGTTGCCTTTCGATAGGTATATCCCTGGTATATATCCCTAGTATATATCCTTGGTATATATCCCTGGTATATCGTAGGTTTATTTTGAGAATTGTTGTACCTTTGCGCCCGAGCGTTTGGCCAAAGCGTGAAACTTAAAACATGAAACTTGAAACATGAAACATGAACCTATGAATCGGGCATTTGATTTGGTGCGTCGGTCGGTGGCGGATCATGCCCTGATCGACGAAGAGAAGCAGCTGTCTGGCAGCTGTACGTATCTGCAAGTTCCAGCACTCAGTCAACAGCAGAGCCTGACCTTTTCGACCAAATCGCCGCCGACTAGGGCGTAAGCCCCTCCCCTTGGCCCCCTATATAAGGGGGGCCCTAGGGGGGGCTATGGCCCTAACCTTTGACGAGAGCAAACCTGCTCTTTCACACAAATGAATTGTTCTGAAACAAAAACAGGAAAAACCCCGCTTGTGATGGCTGAGCTCTTTGAGCTATCGTTCTGCACTTCCGGTCTTGCGCCTAAGAGCAAGCTCTTGCGCAGCCCAAAAGTACAGTACGGTTTCATCCTGAAACGCAGCCATCACAGCGGCAAAAACACCGTTTCGCTACGCTTCACTGAAAAAGCTGCGCACAGTAATCAAAACATAAACCTGCTCGATTTTCTCGTAGAGAATTAAACCTCATTTAAACACGGATCGTCGCATCCAAAAACAATCATCTAAATCTTTAAAATACAATGGAAAGGAACGATTATGGAAGAGTTCAAGATACGCGCAATGAGTAAGGCGGAGCTGGCGATGGCCTACGCTCCGGAGCTGACCACGGCAGGGGCCGTGAACAGGCTGATGCAGTGGATATACCACAACCCTGAGCTCACCGAGGACCTGCGGCGCACGGGCTACCGCAAGACGCAGAAGCTGTTCACCTCGCTGCAGGTGCGAACGATCGTCAGCTACCTGGGTGAGCCGTGAGGAAGGAAAACGAAAATCACGGATCACATGGAAACGCGATAGAACGTGATGATGCGCTATGATGCCTATGATTCGAGGTCTGCAATGTCATACTTTTGCACTCGCAAACCAAAAGGTCTGCCATGTAACATTTAAATCATTCATCATGCAACAGTGCACAATCAGGAAAGATCGACCGCCTCCGGCAGAGAAAAGCCTCAAGGGTTAAGCCAAAAACCTTCAAGGGTTTACGGCAAAAGCTATAAGGCTTTCAGGCAAAACCCTTAAGGGTTTTTGAACGATAACGAAAATAAAAACAATTCACAATTCATAATTCACAATTCATAATTCACAATTCATAATTCACAATTCATAATTCATGAAACGAAGACGGAGACGGAGACGAACAACAAAAAGACCCGCGAGGAATGAGTTCCTTGCGGGCCAGAATATTAAGGGGTTAATAATGTTTACTTGAAAATGCCATCGAATTAGTCGAAACGACCGAACACAGATGCGTTACTGACGATGGCTGCAATGACCATAATGGTGAATGCGATGGTAGATGCTAATGTAGTCATAATTCCTTTTACCTTTTAAATGTTATCCTAAAATGATTAATTAGATGGTTAATGTGTTCAAGATTGCTGGCCTCGCTTGGCCTCTCTTTTGCACTTCGTTATCCTCTGTTATTTCTCTTTTGCGCTGCAAAGGTACGGCGAAAAAGCAGAAAAGGGGTCAAAAATATGTTGAATAACATAGAAAACGCCCTTTTCTTTGACCTCAGTCAAGAAAATCAGCCGTCGCGCGACTTCTTGACTTATGTCGGGTCACAAAGGCTAATTTGCGTGCCAAAACGAAGTCTTTCGAGCTGATAATCAATGGCATACACAAAAGGCAAAAAAAAAAGCAGGCACGGCATAGGTACCGGCTGCTGTTACGAAGAAATGAAGCCCCACCGTGTATTGCTACGCGGCAGGGCTATAGATGCTGGGCGTTGACTTGGTCAAGCATTTCTATGGAAACCTTTTGAACATGACGGGCAGGTTGAAAACAGAGCGGACAGGCTTACCGCCTACCTTGCCTGGTTCCCATTTGGGCATCAGTTTGACGACGCGCAGGGCTTCTTCGGACAGAAGGTCGTTGGGCGAACGCTTGACTTCAGCTTGTGTGATAGTACCGTCCTTTTCCACGACGAATTGGACAAAGACGCGGCCTTGAACCTTATTCTTGACAGCCTCTTCGGGGTACTTGAGATGCTCAGCAATCCACTTGTACATAGCCTCAAAGCCACCAGGGAATTCTGGCATAACCTCTACGATGTAGTGAATCTTGTCTTTGTCGTCGTACACCGGAGTGGTGTCTTTATAACCAAGCGACAGCGTTGTTTCCTCGACGGTAAGGAGAGGAACAGTCTCGGTCTTCTGTTTGGCAAAGGCCACAACGGCCATAGCCATCAGTATTGGCAAGATGACTCCTTTGGTCATCAGCCAGCGGTTGGAATTCTTTTTGTGCATCATTGTGATTCGCTTTTTTAGTGAATGGTGACTCAGGTTGTTGCCAATGGTCTGCAGCCTACCAGCTACGGCCTTCGTCACGAGTAACAGTTGATATGTCTTTGCATCAATGCCAAGTTGCAGAACAGCGCTGTCGGCTTCGTATTCGTGCACAGCCTTGAGGTCGCGCCCTAAGAGATAGACGAAGGGATTGAACCACTGAACAATGGTCACGAGTTGCAGAATCATGAGGTCCCACGAGTGACCTAAGCGGATGTGAGCCTGCTCGTGTGCCAGAATGGGTTCACGCAGACGCTCGTAGTCCGCAGCGCTGATAATGATATAATGGAAAAAGCTATAGGGAGCGAAGTCGCCACCGCGAATGATGACGGTGTTGCCTTGCTCGTCCTTAGTGCGCAAGCCGCTCTTTGTTTCGCGCCAGAAGCGCAAGAGCTGAACGGCGAAGACCAAGAAAGAGGCGAACACACCAATGAGGTAAACTGCCTTCACCACAGACATCCACGTTAATGCAGGAACAGGATGTTCTGACGCCGGCGAACCCTCACCGGCTATAGTAGCAGTGCCCTCGCCGATGGCGATGGTAGCAGGAGAGTCCGCCGCTAATAGAGAGTTGAGAAATGCGGGCATATTCAAGCTCAACTGTACAGCGGGCAAGACTAACGAAGCCACAAGCACACTGAGCAGAGCCAACCTGTTGAAACGATGAAACGTCTCGCGGCTCAGCAGCAAGGCAAAGCTTCCGTAAAGGAGCGCCAGCAGTATTGTGGATTTCAGCAGATAGGTCAACATGACGATGTAAGTTTTACGATTTGTTTATCATCTCCATGATTTCGTGCAGATCCTCATCGGAGAGGTCTTCGCTTTGGATGAGGTATGAGAAGAGACGCTTGGTGGAACTGCCGAAGAGCGAATCCTTCACATCGTTGAGTACATGCGTGATATATTTCTCACGCGAGAGCATGGGCGAATAGTAGAAAGTGCGTCCTGTGCCCTCCTTGCGCCGATGTTCCACATAACCCTTGGCCTCCAGGATCTTCAGGAAGGTAGCCACGGTGGTATAGGCAGGCTGCGGTTCAGCATATCGCTCCACGATTTCATTCACCGTGAGAGCCTGCGGCGCATCCCAGAGTACGTTCATGACATCCATCTCGGCACGTGTGAGCGGTTTCATTGCCTTCTTTTCCATCGTTTCAGAGTTTTGACAATGCAAAAATACAAGGCTCACCTGCTTGCCTCAAAGAAAAAAACAGGAAAAAGAAAACAACCGCGCAGATTTTAACATTTATGTTTAGTTTGTCGCGGCCGTTTATTAGTAGTTAACAAGTAAGTAATGGGTTCAGTTGCCGATTGTGCGCTCTACGGAACGGCGGAGGCGGTCGATGGCACGGTTCAGGGACTCGGTGGGCTCGATAATGTTGTCAGGACCCCAGAAGTCGGGTTCGCCGAAGAAATCAACGTTGTCGTAGAGATTGTCGTGGCGACGGAAGCTGTCGCGCCCACGAATGGGCTTGGCGTTGCGGAGGACGTCGGTGACCACGAACTCGCTGACCACCGTGAACGACGAGGCAAAGAGACGACGGCGCCAGTCGCACTTGAAACGCATCTCGTTGCGCACATAGTTGAGATAGGTGACGCCATCCTCCGTGCGATAGTATATGTTGAACGTCAGCTCCTGCGGCGTGAAATACAGGCCCGTCGGACGATGAACGAGCATCGTGGCGGTGGCACGGGCACGGTTGCTCATGTCGAGACGCAGGTCGGCACGCGAGATGGCCAGCGTCTGACGATCGATATACAGCGTGGCATAGAACAAAGCATAGGGTTTGAAGCCTTCGGGCACCATACGAATCACGTAATGCGCGCGGTCGTCCAGACGCTCGTCGCCCATGTATTCGTAGCGGTAGCACGAGAGGTCGTCCTCGTAGAACAGCAGTTCCTCGTTCTTCACCACATCCGCCAAGATAGGCAACGTAGGCCCTCCACGGAGTTTCACCGCCAGCGTGTCGCGGGCTTTCATGTTCATCATCCGCCGTCCGCGCAGGATGGAAACGGCATCGAAAAGGATTCCGTTGTCGTCGTAGGGCGACTTGTAGAGCTCCACGACGGCCTCGCTGATGCTCAGGTATTGGCGGCGCTTCTGGATGACCTCGCGGTAGAAGCCTTTGTAGGAAGTGGAGGTGAGGCTGTAGTTATGGCTGAAGCGGCTGATGGCGGCTCGCACGATATCGCCTGCTGCCACGGATCGCACAACGACTTCGTTGAGCGTCACGGCAACGGGCTGCAGCTGAATCTCAAGTTCCTGCCCGTCGGCCTCGACCTCCACGTCGCGACTTCGGTAGCCTATCAACGAGAGCGTGAGCTTCTTCGTCTGCGGACTGATTTTCAACGTGAAACGCCCTTGCTCGTTGGTCACCGTACCTACCTGCTCCGCAACCACACTCGTGTGTGGCAGCGGGCGGTGGGTTTGCCGGTCTGTTACCGTTCCGCTGATGGTGATGTAATCCTGCGCCGCGACGGCCGAACTAATCATCACCAGGAGCAGTGCTATGAGGTGACGTGGACGATGCATTGTGTGTGTATAGTGTGTTGTGCTACAGTACCTGCGGTTACAGGCTGGCGAGCGTCTCGCGAATGGAGGCTATCTTCTGCTCGGCATCGGCCTGCTTCTTGCGCTCCATCTCGACAACGGCGGCTGGGGCGTTCGCCACGAAGCGCTCGTTGGCAAGTTTCTTCTGCACGCTGACGAGGAAGCCTTCGATGCGCTGAAGCTCAGCCTCGAGCTTCTTGCGCTCGGCATCGAGGTCGATGAGATTGCCGAGGGGTACGGCAAACTCCGTGGTGCCTACGAGGAACGAGGCGCTGCCGCCGCTCTTCTCGCTGACGACGTTGACGGCCGAGAGGTTGGCCATCTTCATCATTGGAGCATCGAAGTCGGCAAACGGATTGGCGTTGAGCACTTCCAGCGTGAGCGCTTCACGCGGTGCGATATTCTTCTGGCTGCGCACGGCACGGATGGCTGTAACCACTTCCTTGACGGCTTCAAAGTCGGCACACAGCTTGCGGTCGGCCTCTGTGGCTGCGGGCAGATGAAGTTCGGCGCGCATGATGCTCTCGCCCGGCTGACGCTCGTAGAGCGCCTGCCACAGCTCTTCGGTGATGAAGGGCATGAAGGGATGCAGCATCTTCAGCAGCACCTCGAAGAACTGGAGCGTAGCTTCGTAGGTAGCGCGGTCCACGGGTTGCGGCTTGCCATCGACATAGGCAGGCTTCACCATCTCGAGGAACCAGCTCGAGAACTCGTCCCAGAACAGCTTATAAACCGTCATGAGTGCTTCCGAGAGGCGATACTTAGAGAAATCGTCTGCCAGTTCCTCGGCTGCAAGGCGCAACTTGGCCTCGAACCACTGAGTAGCGATACGTGCGGCCTCGGGCTGCTCGCCATCGGCCACTTCCCAGCCCTTAACCAGACGGAAGGCATTCCAAATCTTGTTGTTGAAGTTACGGCCCTGCTCGCACAGGCTCTCGTCGAAGAGAATGTCATTGCCAGCAGGGGCAGAGAGCATCATACCCATACGCACTCCGTCGGCACCGAAACGCTCGATGAGGTCGAGCGGGTCGGGGCTGTTGCCGAGGCTCTTGGACATCTTGCGACCAAGCTTGTCGCGCACGATACCCGTGAAATAGACGTGGCGGAACGGCATCTGGCCTTCGTACTCGTAGCCTGCCATGATCATGCGGGCCACCCAGAAGAAGATGATGTCGGGACCTGTTACGAGGTCGGCTGTGGGATAGTAGTACTTAATCTCCTCGTTGCCCGGATTGCGAATGCCGTCGAAGAGGCTGATGGGCCACAACCAGCTGGAGAACCAGGTGTCGAGAGCATCCTCGTCCTGACGGAGAGTGAAAAGCCCCTCTCCTGCTCCCCCCGTGGGGGGGAGAGATTGGAGGATGGGGTATGTCTCGAGAGCCAGTTTGTATGCCTCTTCCTCGTTCTCGGCAACAATCACTTTGCCCCAAGGGAATCCCTCCCCCCCACGGGGGGAGCCGGAGAGGGGCTCAATATACCAAGCGGGTATGCGATGTCCCCACCACAGCTGACGCGAGATGCACCAGTCCTTGATGTTCTCGAGCCAGTGGCGATAGGTGTTCTTGTACTTGGCAGGATAGAATTGGATATCATCGTTCATGACAGGTGCCAGCGAGATGTCAGCCATATGCTGCATCTTCAGGAACCACTGCATGGACAACTTCGGCTCGATGGGCACACCTGTGCGCTCGGAGCAGCCGATCTTGTTGTCGTAGTCCTCAATCTTCTCCATGAGGCCTGCGGCCACCATATCCTCAGCAATCTGCTTGCGGCAGGCGAAACGCTCCATGCCGACGTAACGCTGCAGGTCGATGACGAAGGGAGAGGCATCGGCGGGGAAACCGCCGAGCACACTACCATTAGCGGCAAGGGCTGCCTGCTGGGCTGTGGCAATGCGCTCGCTGAGCGTAGCGTCATCGTTGAAGATATCAATGGCTTCGAGGTTGTACTTCTCGCCAAGCATATAGTCGTTGACGTCATGGGCAGGAGTGACCTTCAGACAGCCCGTACCGAACTCGATGTCAACATAATCGTCCTCGATGACGGGAATAACGCGGCCAACGACAGGCACGATGACCTTCTTGCCCTTCAACCACTGGTTCTTCGGGTCGTTGGGGTTGATGCACATGGCCACGTCGCCCATGATGGTCTCCGGACGTGTGGTGGCCACAACGGCGTAGTAGCCCTTCTCATCCTTGTGTACCACATTGCCTTCACCGGCGACGAAATCGCTTGGCACACTCTCTGCCAGATAATATTTCATGTAGTAGAGCTTGGTGTGCTCCTCCTTGTAGACTACTTCCTCGTCGGAAAGGGCGGTGAGGGCCTTGGGGTCCCAGTTCACCATTCGTACTCCGCGGTAGATGAGACCTTTGCGATAGAGGTCCACGAAGACCTTAATGACGCTCTCGGAGCGAGGGCCGTCCATGGTGAAGGCGGTGCGATCCCAGTCGCAGGAGCAACCGAGCTTGCGCAACTGCTTGAGGATGATGCCTCCGTGCTCTTCTGTCCACGCCCAGGCGTGCTTCAGGAACTCCTCGCGGGTGAGGTCGCTCTTCTTAATGCCTTGCTCAGCGAGGCGGTTCACCACCTTGGCTTCGGTAGCGATGCTGGCGTGGTCGGTACCAGGCACCCAACAGGCGTTCTTGCCCTCCATGCGGGCATGGCGAACCAAAATATCCTGAATTGTCTCGTTCAGCACATGACCCATGTGCAACACACCCGTCACGTTGGGTGGCGGAATGACGATGGTGTAAGGCTCGCGGCCGTCGGGCTTTGAGCTGAACAGCTTGTTGTCTAACCAATACTGATACCATTTTCCCTCGACTTCGGAGGGGGAATACTTACTACTTATTTCCATATTATTTTTCTTGTTTTTTTGCTTCTTCCCAAATCTTATCCATCTCTTCGAGAGTCATCTCGGTGAGCGGTTTGCCGATACGTATGCTGTGCTCTTCGAGATAGGTGAAGCGGCGGATGAACTTGCGGTTGGTGAGTTCGAGGGCCGTATCGGGGTTGAGTTTGTAGAGGCGTGCAGCGTTGATGACCGAGAAGATGAAGTCGCCCAGTTCCTGAGTGCTCTTCTCCTTGTCCTCGCGGTTGAGTTCGGCCTCCAGTTCGCCCAGCTCTTCACGCACCTTGTCCCAGACCTGCTCACGACGGTCCCAGTCGAAGCCTACGCCTCGGGCCTTGTCCTGAATGCGATAGGCCTTGATGAGCGACGGCAGGGCTTCAGGCACTCCGCTGAGCACGCGTTTGTTGCCTCCCTTCTCTGCGACCTTCAACTGTTCCCAGTTCTTGAGAACCTGGTCAACAGAAATCTCGCCCTTCTCGATACGCTCGGCCTCGGGGCCGAAAACGTGGGGATGGCGATAGATGAGCTTGTCGCAAAGTTTGTTGCAGACATCGGCAATATCGAAATCGTCTGTCTCGCTGCCTATCTTGGCATAGAAAACGATATGCAGGAGGACATCGCCCAATTCCTTGCAAATCTCGCCTTTATCATTCTTGATGATGGCATCGGCCAGCTCATACGTCTCCTCGATGGTGTTGGGACGCAGGCTCTCGTTGGTTTGCTTACGATCCCACGGGCACTTCTCGCGAAGGTCGTCCATGACGTCGAGCAGACGGCCAAAAGCTTCCAGTTTTTCTTCTCGTGTGTGCATACATGTACGAATTTGGGCGCAAAGGTACGGAAAAAGTGAAAAGTGAAAAAGTGAAAAGTGAAAAATTAGCGAAAAGTTTATCGTTTTTTGCGTTAAGGCCTAAAAAAAGCAGACTCACACGTTAGTGCAGGCCTGCTAAAACTATTCAAACGATCTTCTTCAGCTATACCAAATCGTGGCGTTGCTCGATGGTTCGTAGTAGCGATCATCGTCGTTCAGGTAGTTGTCGAGTTCATACTCTTCCTGAAAGTGCATTTTCTTTTTCGGTTTCATAGTCGTGCCCTCCTTTCTTTGCAAGTTAGGTTGTTAAGGATTCATTTCTTTTTGCAAAGATAGTCCATAAAGAACAATCTCGTTCCCCGCATCAGAAGAATGAGTCGTTTTTTAACGCTAATTAAAGTTTGATAGTGTGTTAACAACACCGATTAAGGGCATGGCAGAGCGGTGTATTCACAACGTGACACCCGTCTTGAAAATGGCAAATTCCGCATTACCATGAACTTCAGCAGTGGTTAGCTCACGCCCCGAAGCAACATCGATGACGTAGGCGATGAACCGCTGCAGGAGGTCGGGCATCGTAGTACCGTCCAAGAGCACGCCTGCATCGAAGTCTATCCACTGAGGCTTGCGACGGGCGAGGTCGCTGTTGGTGGACACCTTCAGCGTTGGCACGAAGGTGGAGAAGGGCGTACCGCGACCTGTCGTGAAGAGCACCAACTGACAGCCGGCTGCAGCTAAGGCCGTAGAGGCCACGAGGTCGTTGCCTGGGGCGGAGAGGAGGTGAAGGCCGTTTTTAATTGATGATTGAGGAGTGATGATTGAGGAGTGATGATTGAGGAGTGATGATTGATAATTAATTGATGGTAAACGCTCGCCGTAGGCCAACACGCCCACTACTGGAGCGGTGCCGGCTTTCTGTGTGCAGCCTAATGCCTTCTCCTCGAGCGTTGAGATGCCACCAGCCTTATTGCCTGGCGAGGGGTTCTCACCTACGGGTTGACCATGGCTGAGGAAATATGCCTTGAAATCATTGACAAGCTTGATGGTCTGCTGTAAGACCTCCTCTGAGACGGCACGACGCATGAGGATCGTTTCGGCTCCGAACATTTCCGGCACTTCAGTAAGAATGGCTGTGCCGCCTTGCTCTTTGCACAACCAGTCGGTGAAGGCGCCGAGCAGAGGATTTGCCGTGATGCCGGAGAAGCCGTCGGAACCTCCGCATTTCAGGCCTACGCGCAGTTTGCTGACGGGAACCGGCACACGCTCGTAGGTCTGCGCCTGCTCGTAAAGTTCCCTGACAATAGCTGCACCTACTTCCACCTCATCACCCTCCACCTCCTGACAGACGAGGAAGCGGATGCGCCGACGGTCGTAGTCGCCCAGCAACTTCTCAAACTCGTGAGGTTGGTTGTTCTCGCAGCCAAGACCCACGACCAGGACGCCGCCTGCATTGGGGTGCAGCACCATATCGCGAAGTATCTTACGCGTATTCTCGTGGTCGTCGCCGAGCTGGGAACAGCCGTAGTTGTGGGGAAAATGCTTAATAGTTGAAAGATGAGAGTTCTTCGAAGTGTCGAAGCAACCAAAGGTCGAGCGGAGAGTTGAGAGTTTCTCCACTATTTGCCTACATATGCCATTGACACAACCGACGGTAGGAATCACCCAGATGTCGTTGCGGATGCCCACTTGACCATCGGGACGAGGGAAACCCATGAAAGAAGCCCCCTCTAAATCTCCCCGTAAGGGGGGACTTGCATTTCCGCTTGCCTTCACGGCGAGGCCCTTATAGTCCAACGTGCCACTAAGGTTGGTTGCCAGATTATGGTGGTCCACCAACTCGCCTTTGGCAATGGCGCACGTGGCATGACCTATGGGATAGCCATATTTGATAACGTCCTCCCCTTCGGCAATATCGCGAAGGGCGAACTTATGGCCGGCAGGTATGCCAGGACGTGCCTGTAAGGCTACTGCCACGGTGTCGGCGGGATGGATCTGCAAGACATCTTTCATGATTGCTTCTCTTTTGCTTTTCTTTGGTTCTCGAGATGTTCCTTCAGCGTTTCCGGGGTCGTGTCCCAACGTTTATGGAACCACACCCATTGATCGGGGTAATCATAGATGATGCGTGACATAGCATCGTTCTGCAATCGGGTGTTGGCCATGATATCATAGCTGCCATCGGCTGCATAAACGGGTTGGAGTTCAGGATAGATAGCAAAGGTGTATGTATCATCGCTATTGCGCAGCGTGCACATCGGCACCACGGCAGCTCCTGTCTCTGCTGCAAGTCGCGAACAACCAATTGGCGTATAGGCTTTGATGCCCATGAACTCCACAAACTCGCCGCGAATGTTCTTGCTGTCCTGATCGGTCATGATGATCAGACACTCGCCGTTGCGCAACAGCTCTACCAACTGCTCATAGCAGCGATGACGGGTGATATTGCGCATACCGCGCGTTTCGCGAAGCTTGATCATTAACTTATTGAGTGCCGGGTTCTTGATGGCACTGCTCACCCCGGCGCTCTTGTAACCCAAGAGAGGCGGCATGATCGCCGAAAACTCCCAACCCGCAGTATGTGGAACCAGGCATAGGACGCCCTTGCCACGATCGTAGGCAGCACGAAGATGCTCCTCGCCCTTAACCGTAAAATAACGGCTGAAGAAGCTCCAGTCACGTTTGAAGCCCCAAAGCGCATAATCGGTAAAAGTCAGCGTAAGCTGTTGATACACGCGCTGACTGAGTCGGCGATACTCACCCTCACTTCGCTCGGGACCATACACTTTGGTGAGATTATCGTGCATGATGGCGGCCTGCTTTCTGGTGATCATATACTTGCACACCCTTTTACGCCATGACAGCAACAACTTGCGCGGCATGAGAGGTCCTAACAGAAGGATGGAATAGACAAAAGTATAAAGGATTCTGTCGCGAACAGGACGAATGATTTTCCTTTTACACCAGGAGGCCATGAGACAGGATGTTTATGATAAGTTCTTTACGGCGTCCATCATGCCGTGTTCCAGGATGTTGTCGATGCTCTGCGTGAGGAGGTCGGTGAGGCTGGGGATAGTGTTGAGGTCGCCGTGCTCGTGCCAAATGAGGTCCTTGGCAGCGAGAACGCCTTCAGCCACTTTGCGGGTGTCGCCCGTCTGCCACAGCTCAGCAAGCAATTGCATGATACGCGGGTCATCATTAGGCTGAATGGCCGTGCCGTCAGGTCGCTCGCCTCCACGATAATAGACACAGATGGCAGCAAGACCGAGGACGATGCCCTTTGGTAATGTGCCCTTGCGTTCAAGATAGGTCTTCAGCCCGGGCAGGTCACGTGTCTGGAATTTGGGGAACGAGTTGAGCATGATGCTCGTGAGCTGGTGATCGACGAAGGGGTTGCAGAAGCGCTCCATCACATCATCGGCGAAGCGGCGCAACTCATCCTCGGGGAGGTTCAAGGTCGGCAACAGTTCCTCGTACATCACACGGCGCACGAAGGGACCGATCACTTCATGCTGGCAGGCATCGCGCACGATGTTCAGACCGGCAAGGAAGGCGACAGGCGAGAGTACGGTGTGCGGGCCGTTCAGGAGCGTCACCTTACGCTCGTGGTAGGGCGACTCGTCGTGGGTGAAGATGACGTGCAGGCCGGCCTTGTCGGCAGGGAACTCCTGCGCCAACTGCTCGATAGGCAGGTTGGGAGCCGTCTCGATAACCCAGAGGTGGAAAGCCTCAGCCTGAACGACCATCTGGTCGGCATAACCCACTTTCTGCTGGATAGCGTCGATATCCTTGCGTGGGAAGCCGGGGACGATGCGGTCCACAAGCGTAGCACAGACATAACACGACTGCTCAAACCACTGGCGGAACGCCTCGAAGTCGTCGCCCAAGTCTTCCTTCCACAACTCGATGTACTTGCGAATACAATCCACGAGGTGATGCCCGTTTTGGAAGATGAGCTCACAAGGCATGATGATAAGTCCTTTGGCGGGGTCGCCGTTGAAGGCACGGAAGCGGTGATAGAGCAGCTGCGTGAGCTTGCCAGGATAAGAGGAAGGCGGAGCGTCGTTCAAGCGACAAGCAGGGTCAAACGCGATGCCAGCCTCGGTGGTGTTGGAGATGACAAAGCGTACGTCGGGCAGCGAAGCTAATGCCAGGAAGGCTGCATGGTCGGCATACGGATTCACGGTGCGGCTCACGCTGTCGATCATCTCCAACGAGTTCACAGCCTGACCGTCGATGAGCCCTTGCAAGTTCACGTGGTAGAGGCAGTCCTGGGCTTGCAGACGCTCGGCCATGCCTTGAGCAATGGGTTGGACAATAACGACAGAAGCATTGAAATCGGTTTTCTGATCCATCTGCCAAACAATCCAATCTATGAAAGCGCGGAGGAAGTTGCCTTCGCCAAACTGTATGATGCGCTCAGGACGGATGGTCTTAGGAGCGGTTGTGCTGTTGAGTTCTTGCATAATCTTTCGTTATTTAACGTTATTACGTTATTACGACAATTAAAAATTTACCAGTATTCTGAACACTTTACCTGGAGCGGAATCCCAAGCGGCCATAGCCTGTGCGGCCTCTTCGGGCTTAACAATGCCCGAGATGAGGCGGGCAGTGGGGCAGGTGCCACGACGCAAGTAGCGGATGACGGCGCGGAAATCATCGGGCAAGGCGTTGCGCGAACCGCGGATGTCCAATTCCTTCTGCACGAAGAAACGAGTGGGCAGAGGCACATCGCCGGGAGCATAGCCGATGCAGACGATACGACCCGTGAAGGCCACTTCGTTGACGGCACAATTATAAGTAGGTGTTGCGCCCACGGCCTCGATGACCACATCGGGGCCTGCACCGTTAGTCAGTTCCTGCAGGCGAGCATGTACATCCTCTGTGCCACTATTGACGGTAGCAGCAGCGCCAAGCTCACGCGCCAATGCCAGCTTCTCGTCGTCGAGGTCCATGGCGATGACCGTAGCGCCACGCAGGCTGGCACGGACGATAGCACCCACGCCAATCATGCCGCAGCCGATGACCAGCACCGTGTCGGCATCCGTCACCTGACCGCGATCCACGGCGTGGAAGCCCACACTCATAGGCTCAATCAGCGCGATGTCCTGCGGAGCAAGGCCTTCGGCAGGAATCACTTTCTGCCAAGGTACACAGATGTATTCACGCATGGCACCGTGGCGCTGCACGCCAAGCGTCTCATTGTGTTGGCAGGCGTTAAACCGACGACGGCGGCAACTGGGGCAGTTGCCGCAAGCCGTGTAAGGATCCACGGTAACAAGCTGTCCTGCCTGCAAATCAGCAGGCACGCCCTCGCCTACCCTCTCTACGGTGGCACTAATCTCATGACCAGGGATGACTGGCTTCAGAGCCAGTGCATTGCGGCCGCGGTACGTATTGAGGTCCGAACCGCAGAAGCCGACATAGTTGATGCGCAGCAGAACCTCGCCATCTGCGGGCTGCGGCATAGGGAGGTCGATGACCTCCAAATTGTGAATATCAGAAATCTGTAATGCTTTCATAGGTTTAATAGAGGTAAAACATGCGTTCCATCATCTGCCATTTCTCGTCGCTGGTGGCACCTTCGGCGCACTGCTGAAACATCGCCATGTAATCCTCCCACTCCTGCTGACGCGGCAGCGTGGCGAGGCGCGCCATAGCCGCGTCCCAGTCGAAGTCGAGAGGTGTCTCTACAATCATGAAGAGACGAGTGCCGAGGATGTAAATCTCCATCTCGAGGATGCCGACCTCGCGTATGCCGTCGAGGATTTCCTGCCACGCTTCCTCGCGGCTGTGGCGACGGCGGTATTCAGCGATCAACGCTGGATTGTCGCGCAGGTCCATGGTCTGGCAGTAACGCTTCACGGGCTGATGGTATTCTTTCACATAGTATCCTTGTGTGCTCATGCTTTCGAGAGTTTAAAGGTACGGTAGCCGTAAATGGTGATGAAGATGAAGCAGATGAAGGGGAGGATGAAGGAGACGTTGACGGCGGGCCAGCCGAAGATGACTTGCTGGTCGATGAGATGTCCCTGGAGGGGGGGCATCAGGGCGCCACCCACGATGGCCATGACGAGGAACGCAGCACCGAGGGAAGTGTCCTCTGTCTGCACGTTCTCGAGGGCAATACCGTAGATACTGGGGAACATGATGGACATGAAGAGGCTGATACACACCAACGAGTACAGGCCCATCATGCCTTCGATACAGATGGCACCGAGGGTGCAGATCGAAGCACCGATGCCGAAAATCATCAACAGCCGACGCTGGTTAATCCATTTCATGATGTAAGTACCAACGAAACGGCCCGTCAATGAGAGCGACATCGCCAAGATATTCCATCGCTGGGCCGTGGCTTTATCGATGCCAAGGTGGTCGGCATACTGAATGATAAAGGTCCATACCATGATCTGAGCTGCCACATATAGCACCTGAGCAAACACACCGTTGCGGTAAATCTTGTTATGCCATAGGCGTGAAAGCGTAGTGCGGGCACTGGTCGTCGCGTCATTCTCTCCTTTGAGCGAAGGCATCTTAGTGAGCGCGATGACGATAAACATCACGAGCACCACGAGACCGATGGCTACGTAGGGGTCGCGGATAACAGCCAAGTCATGAAGACGGATATCAGCTTTCTCGGCTTCGCTCAGTCCATGGAAAAGAATCTGTCCTGCAGCATCACGTTTGTCAGACAAAAGGTTCGGCAATACGATGAACGAAGCTACAGCCATGCCAGAGAGCGAGCCCACTGGATTAAAAGCCTGAGCCAGGTTCAGGCGACGCGTGGAGTTGCTCTTGTCGCCCAATGAGAGGATGAACGGGTTAGCGCTCGTCTCAAGAAAGGCGAGACCAAAGGTGAGAATATAAAGCGACACGCAGAAGAAGGTAAACTCCTGGAATTGTGCGGCGGGAATGAAGAGGAAGGCACCTACAGCATAAAGTCCGAGGCCAATCAGCACACCCACCTTGTACGAATACTTGCGAATGAACAATGCTGCCGGCACAGCCATGGTGGCATAACCACCGTAGAAGGCGAACTGCACCATCGAGGCCTTCGCCGCCGATATCTCCATCAGCGTCTGGAAGGCTGCCACCATCGGGTTTGTGATGTCATTGGCAAAGCCCCACAAAGCGAACAGCGAGGTGATGAGAATAAAGGTGAGAAGGTATTTCTTCTCTACCAAAGGTTTCTTTTCCATACCTTATTTATATATTGGTCCGAAATTCTGGCAGGCACGGTAGTCAGCGCCCTCCTTGTCCATACCGAAGGCATTCCAGGCTGCAGGACGGAAGATGTCGGCATCGGCGACGTTATGCATGCAAACGGGGATGCGGAGGATAGAGCACAACGTGATGAGGTCGGCTCCGATATGACCATAGGCAATGGCACCGTGGTTGGCGCCCCAGCAGTTCATGACGCTATAGACATCCTTGAAGCAGTCCTTCGATGGATCGAGACGAGGCACAAACCAAGTCGTAGGCCATGTGGGATCGGTGCGTTTGTCAAGGATATCGTGTGTCTTCGGGTCGAGTTCTACCGTCCAGCCTTCAGCCAACTGCAGCACTGGGCCGAGGCCAGCAACGCGGTTTACGCGCATCATGGTCATAGGCATACCGCCTTTAGTAACAAAGTGAGAGCTATAGCCGCCACCACGGAAATAGTCGCGGTCAGCAGGCATCCATGAGGTAGCCTTGAGGCAGGCTTCCACATCAGCATCGGTGATGTTCCAAGGCTCTTTCATTGTGGGCTTGCCGTCGGCAGCGGTCATGGCGCCGGTGGCATCGAGAGTGGTGGCACCACTGTTGATGAGGTGGATGAAGCCCTGGGCAGGCAAACCGCTCAGCACGGTACCCGTGACGCGCTCCACTGCTTCGGGGCTCCAATAGGTGCGGATATCCGAGAACATGACGCCGCGGTTGGTGAGCAGATGACCGAAGAGCATCGACAGACCGTTGAGGAAGTCGTTTTCTGTGGCTAAGACGTCGGCTTCGCGCACGCCATTCCAGTCAAACGAGGTGCAAAGCATAGATTCGGGGAAGTCGAAGTTGGGACGATAGTCGGTCCATTGGCGCTGGCCTTGTACACCACCGAAGAGGGCGTTATGACCAAGTGCTTCTTCCTTGTAACCCATCTCCAAAAGACGAGGATTGCCGTGCATGAGGTCGCGGATAATCATCATCGTCTTGACGGTGAACTCCCAGTCGGCATCTTTCTCTTCACGGTTCTTGCCTTTGCCCTTGCCGTTGAAGGTGGTCATGGGAGTGCCAGGGAAGAGCGGACGGTCCTCGTTGTAGTCGTGACCTTCCTGGGTCTTGCAATATTTCTCCACCCACGCCATTGCTTTCTTGAACTCTTCAGGGTCGAAGATATTGAAGTCGACGCGACGCAGGATCTCTACGAGCGAGACATACTCAGTGCGCATGCCGAGGTAGTGCTGCAGGAAATCGGCATCAACGATGGAGCCTGCGATACCCATACAAGTGTTGCCCATCGACAAGTAGCTCTTGCCCTTCATCGTGGCCACAGCCTGAGCCGCACGAGCGAAGCGAAGAATCTTCTCTGCTACGTCAGCGGGAATAGTGTTGTCGTCGAGGTCCTGAACATCATGACCATAGATGCCGAAAGCGGGCAGGCCCTTTTGAGCATGGGCGGCAAGCACGGCAGCCAGATAGACAGCGCCAGGACGCTCAGTGCCATTGAAGCCCCAGACAGCCTTCGGATAATGGGGATTCATATCCATCGTCTCGGAGCCATAGCACCAGCAGGAGGTCACGGTAATGGTACTACCTACGCCTTCACGTTCGAACTTCTCGGCACAAGCGGCGCTCTCAGCCACGCGACCTATCGTCGTATCGGCGATGACACATTCCACTGGCGAACCGTCGCCATTGTGCAGGTTCTTGGTTATTAACTCGGCCACAGCCTTAGCCAGTGCCATTGTCTTCTCTTCAAGGCTCTCGCGGACGCCACCTTGGCGACCGTCGATGGTCGGACGAATGCCGATTTTTGGGTAAGTACTCATAAGTTTATAAGGTTTTATTCAGACATATTCTTTATATAAGGTAATTCTGGTAAGTTCTTGAATCCATAGAACCGCTTGGCGTTCTCGCCGAGGAAGGCGGCTTGTTCATCAGGTGTAAGGAGTGTGCTTCGGAACAGGAAGTCATAGGACATGCGATAGGTGATGGCGGTGATGGTGCGAGGGTAGTCGGAGCCCCACATCAGACGGTCCACGCCCACCCAGTCGGCTGCCTGACGGATGCTGCGAACGGCTGAAGGATAGGGGTAGAACTCAGCATTATAAAGCCAAGTAATGCCGCCACTCTCAATCATAACGTTCTGGCCTTCGAGGGCCAACTTCACCTGACTTTCAAAAGCCGATGTCGTTACCATTCCGAAATGACCAATGGCCACTTTCAGTTCGGGGCATTCTTGTATAACCTCAGCCATTTCCGCTATCTGTCTCGGGTCTTCACCTAAACACATAGACAGCACCATATCTTGCTCTTCCATAAACTTGAAAATAGGCATAAGGGTATGGAGCGATTCCTTCATACGATGACCAGGGAAAGCAATGCCACGCAATCCTGCCGCCAGCACCGCCTTGGCCTCCTCCAACGTCCAGGCCATACCCATACAGAAGAAGCTTTCTGGATAGGTTGCTTGCACTTCTGAGAGGTATGTATTTTGGTTGCCATCGATGACTTCCTGTACCACCACGGCAGCACCCACCTGCGCGTAATTCATATTACTGAGGAACACCTCTGCCGTGTTGCGACCGTCAATCATGAAGGGAGGCAGCATCTGTCGCTCCTCACCAAAGAACACTGAGCGACTGCCGTTTGGTTGAAGAGTGCGGATAGCCGAACCATCCACCAAAGTGTCTTGCCGTAGCCAAAGATGGCTGTGCGCATCGATTATGAGTTGGCCCATGTCACACGTTTTTGATCACCTATAATATCTTGCACCTCCTTGACCAGCTGCCAATCGATAGGCTCGCTGATGTATTCAAGGTTGCGACGGACATTATCGGGGTTAGCAGAAGAGAACAAGGTAGAAGTAACACGTGGATTACTTACGGAGTACTGCATCGCAAGTTTCTCAATGGGATAGCCCTTGGCTTTGCAGTGCTGCGCGGCTCGTTGACAAGCCTCAACCAATGGTTTCGGAGCCGGGTGCCAAGCAGGCACTCCGCGTTCGGAAAGCAAGCCCATCGACAGCGGCGAAGCGTTGATGATACCGATGCCGTGACTCTCGAAATAATCAAGATGGTCAGCCAAAGCATCATCACAAAGGCAGTAGTGACAGAAGTTGAGCACCGATTCCACTGTGCCTTCGGGACTGTGGTCGATAACCCAGCGCAGGTTAGGAATCTGAAGGTCCGTGATGCCGACATGGCTCACCAATCCTTTCTCTTTCAGTTCCACAAGCGCCGGCAATGTTTCATCAACCACCAGCTGCAGACCACCCGGCAGCGCAGCCTGGAACTCGATATCGTGGACATTAATGATATCTATATGCTCAACGCCGAGGCGCTCCATGCTCTCGTAAACACTTTCCTGTGCACGACGGCCGCTGTAGTCCCAGGTGTTGACACCGTCCTTGCCGTAGCGCCCGACCTTAGTGGAGAGGATATATTTCTCGCGAGGCAGCTGGCGCAAAGCACGGCCCAATACACGCTCGGCACGATAATGACCGTAGTAAGGTGAGACATCAATAAGGTTCATGCCGCCTTCGAGGGCTACGCCCACCGTTTCCACGGCCCGGCCTTCGTCGATCTCATGGAACACACCGCCTAACGACGATGCGCCGAAACTAAGGGCTGACACCTTCAAGCCCGTCTTTCCTAAATTGCGATATTCCATCTTCAAAAAAGCTAATCGTCTTGTTTCTGCCGACAAAGGTACACAAAAAAATGGCGTCCGCTGCAAACAGACGCCATTATTTACGCATATCGTATCAAAAAAAGTCGAAATATTAACGAGGCTACCACCTTTCAAGGTTCTTCGGCCTTCTTTTTTTGTTCTATGACAGGCTTTTCCTCCTCGTCAAAGGTAATAGGGATGCAGAGGTGACGCGAGTTAGCCAAACTATGAGGCATCCAAACGTCAGCCATGAAAAAGAGATCCTCGTTCTGCACACTCGTCTGATGCCATATCCATGTTCCCTGACCGCCAAAGGTGCGTTTGGCATCATCACCTCGCATCGGCGACTCATGCTGCGTCCAAGGTCCGGCGATGCTTTTCGAGGAGAACATGCGTGCCTCATTCGGTGTCCATCCGGTGCAACCGCTGCAGATCAGCCAATAGGTGCCATTGCGTTTCATCAAACAGGGAGCTTCATTCTGCCCGCCCGGTGCGATGCGGTAGTAGCGGCCTGTATAGCCGAGATAGTCAGGGGTGAGTTCAGCTGCTTGAATCGTAAGGTTTTCCTCGGATGAGAAGATGTGCCAGGCCGTGCCATCGTCGTCCACGAAGACCGTCATATCCCGACTCATTTGACCAGCCTTGAAGTCTCTTGCCAGGAGCAAACCGTCCTTGATCGCCACACGCCAAGTCGGCGTCCACCATTCGGGGTAGTCGCTTTCCTTCAGCGACGAGGCCTTTCGGACGTCTGCCTCCGTGAAATCAGCAGGCCAATGGTTGGCATTAGGGCGCTGAGCATGGTGGAACGTAAAAGGTCCTTCGGGCTTCGGACTCGTTGCAAAGCCCGTCATCGCTGCGGCATAGCCCTGCCCTTTCAGCTCAAGATGGAAGATCATCACAAACAGCTTCGTACGCTCATTCCACACCACCTTAGGCCGTTCGATGATGCAACCGCGTTCGATGGGCGATCCAGCCTCATCGACCACCGAAAGCACGAGGCCCTGTTTCGTCCAGGGCAAGGACAAAGGCGCGTCAGATGCCTTTGTCTGCGAATCGGCAATGGGCGCGGTATAAAGGTTCACGCCCAACGACGTGAATCCGCGTTCGGGACGTGCTTCGCCATACCACAGCCATTGTCCGTCATGAGCGATGATGCAACCGCCATGAGCGTTGACATGATTCCCTTCGGTGTCGAGCGTCGCAGCCGGCATCGCCCGTTGCGGATTACGGCTGCGACCACGGGCGCCCCAAGGTCGTGATGGTGAGTTCTCTTGCGCAAGGGAGGCGAGACTGAACGTGAACAGGACGGCAAAGGAAAAGTGACGTGACAGCTGAGACAAATGCATAGGAAAAGGTTTTTTTAGCTATGGCCTGTAGTTTTTGTTTCGACATGCCATCCGTTAGAAAGTTTAAAATAAATGGTAGAAAACGTAGCTATTTGCGACTTTTTTTGTACCTTTGCCGCAAATTTTAAAACCAACGAAGATGCAAATAGGTGATAAAGTAAGATTTCTCAACGAAGTAGGCGGCGGCCGCATCACAGGTTTCCAAGGCAAGAATATCGTTCTTGTCCAGGACGAGGACGGCTTCGACATTCCCATGCTTCGCTCTCAAGTAGTGGTCGTTGACACCAACGCCAACAATTTCGCCGTCAGGCAGAAGGAAGAGGCGCCCAAGCCTCGCGTCCGCCTCCTCGAAGACGATGCCAGCGACGATCCGTCGATGCGTCCGACAACCTACCAACCCAAGCCTCAGGAGCGCAAGGGTGGCGACCGGCTGAATGTCTGCCTGGCCTTTGTACCGGAGGACTCGCGCGAGCTCACCAACACCCGGTTTGAGGCTTATCTGGTCAACGATTCCAACTATTATCTCAGCGCACTGTTTGCCAACAACGAAGGTGCTGCTTGGCACGCCCGCTGGCAGGCCACGATAGAGCCGAACACGAAGCAGCTCGTAGATACCTTCGACCGCTCGGCACTCAATGACCTTGAACGTCTGAGCGTGCAGTTCATCGCATGGAAGCAGGATAAGCCCTACCTGTTCAAACCTGCCGTCAGCGTTGAGCTGCGTCTTGACCTGGTGAAGTTCTATAAACTTCATGTTTTCCAGCCTTCTCCCTTCTTCCGTGAACCCGCCCTGGTCTATGACATCGTTCGCGACGACAGACCCATCAAACAGGTCTTCGTCGAGGCGGAAGAGGTGCTCGAAGCTTTACGGGAACCTGAACCGGAGCCGGAGCTGGAGCCAGAGCTGGAGCTGGAATCGGAGTCTGAACTTGTGTCGGAACCTGTTGTGCAGGAACAACCTGAGAAGCCCCGGGCTAATGCCGTGCCTGGTTATATCGAAACACTCGAATCGCTGAAAGCACCGATGAACGCGGTGCCGCAGCGGACGCGTGAAGAGGAACGCGAAGCGCTGAAAGCGGCGAAGCGTGCACTCAAGGCCGAGCAACAAGCGCTCAAAGCCAAGGAGCTGGCTCAGAAAGCCGAGGAACAACGACGTGCGAAGGCACAGGCTGAACCGCGGAAGAATGTCATCGACGTCGATCTGCACATCGATGCGCTGCTCGACAACACCGAGGGGCTATCCCCCAACGTATTGCTGAACACACAGCTCACGGAATTACGCATCCTCATGGATCGCCATATCCGGAAAAAGGGTCAGTGCCTCGCTTTCCTGTTTGACAAGAACGACATCGTGCTTCACGAAGCGATCATCAAAGAATTGCAGCACCGCTACCGTTCCTCTACCATCGAAGATTCACCCTCCTATCGTCCGGGTCTCGGAGCCATTTTGGTTACCATCTGAATGAGGAATGAAGAATGAAGAATAAAAGTAACTATAACGAAGACGATAACGATAACTAACAACTCGTCAACTCGTCAACTTGTCAACTCGTCAACTTGTCAACTTGTCAACTTGTCAAGGTTATGAGGAATCCTAAAGACATACAGATTGCCGACTTCGCTTACGAGCTGCCCGACGAGCGTATCGCCAAATATCCGTTGGCAGAGCGCGACAGTTCCAAGCTTCTGATTTACGACCACGGCACGATTACACATCGCCATTTCCGCGATCTGCCCGAGCTGTTGCCCGAAGGTTCGCTCATGGTGATGAACAACACGCGCGTCATCCAAGCCCGTCTGCATTTTCGCAAGGACACCGGTGCGCTCATCGAAGTGTTCTGCCTCGAACCGGCTGAGCCGCACGACTACGTGCTGATGTTCCAGCAGACAGAGGCCTGCGCGTGGCATTGTCTGGTGGGCAACGCCAAGAAATGGAAGGTCGGAGCATTGGAGCGCGAGATCGTTGTCGAAGGCAAGACGCTGACATTGAGCGTGGAGCGAGGCGAAGAGGACCTCATTCATTTCTCGTGGAACGACAGCACGGTCACTTGGGCGCAGGTACTCGATGCCTGTGGCGAGTTGCCCATTCCGCCTTACCTCAACCGTGCCACGGAAGCCAGCGACCTGAAGACTTACCAGACGGTCTATTCCAAAGTGAAAGGCAGCGTTGCAGCTCCTACGGCAGGCCTCCATTTCACGCCTGCCGTGCTCGAAGCCATTGACCACCGCGGCATCGAACGGGCGGAACTGACGCTCCATGTCGGCGCCGGAACGTTCAAGCCCGTCAAGAGCGAACGCATCGAAGGCCATGAAATGCACTCCGAATGGATCTATGTCCCTCGGCGCGTCGTCGAGGCTTTGATCCGTCACAATGGCGAGTGCACAGCTGTCGGTACCACCAGCGTCCGCACGCTGGAGTCATTATATTATATAGGTAAGAAGATCATGGCACACCCTGATGCCACCGAGGACCAGCTCAGAGTGGGGCAGTGGGAGCCATACGAGGCGGAGGAGACGGACGAACAGTCGTCACTCCCGCAGCTGAGGGCCATCATCGAATGGATGGATCGCAACCACATCGACGCCTTGCACACGGCAACGCAGATCATCATCGCTCCCGGCTACCGTTATCACATCGTGCGTCGTATGATCACCAATTTCCATCAGCCGCAATCCACGTTGCTTTTGTTGGTCTCTGCCTTTGTGGGCGGCGACCGTTGGAAGGAGATCTACCGCTACGCCCTCGACCACGACTTCCGTTTCCTCAGCTATGGCGATAGCAGTCTGCTCATACCTTAGGAATTGGTTTATTCCCGTTTTATTTGACAAGTTGACAAGTTGACGAGTTGACAAGTTCTTCGCAGAGCGAAGCGAGCAGAGCTCGAGCGGACGAGTTGTTAGTTATCGTTATCGTCTTCGTTATAGTTACTTTTATTTTTCACTTTTCACTCTTTCACTTTTCACTCTTATATTCTTCATTCTTCATTAACTTGCCTTATGAGAAAGAAAACGTTGTTTTATCTGTTGGCGCTTGTGCTCATTCCCTGCGTGGCAATGGCAAAAGAGAACGTCCCCGACGAACCCGCACGTCTGCACTGGATAGGCAAGACACCTGTGACCGACCGTCCCGTCAGTTTCGGTATCCCGTTCAATAAAGGTGAGATGAAACCAACTGACGGCTTTGCACTAACCACCACCAGTGGGCAGACCATCGCTGCCGACTTCTGGCCTACGGCCTACTGGCCCGACGGCTCTGTCAAATGGGGAGGTTTTGCGGCTGTAGTACCTGCGGGCACGGAAAGTGTTGCTTTCGCGAAGACGAAGAAGGGGAAAGGATCGTCTGCCGCAGGAGCACTGACGGTCAACGAGACCGATCGGCAAATCAGCATCAACACAGGCAGCCTGCAGGCTTATATCTCAAAAAGCGGAGCGGCCTTCATCGACAGCCTCGTGCTTGGCGGAACGAGAGTGGCCGGTTGCGGGCAATTGGTCTGCACTACGCAGGATAAACCCTATGCCGAGGACGCAGGAAGTATCACGTTTCACAACTACATTTCTTATATTGAGAAGGCTGAGGTGGAGCGCGCAGGCAACGTGAGGGCGGTGGTGAAACTTGAGGGTTATTGCCTTTACAATATCAACCAGCTGAAGATAGTGTCCACATCTGCCGGCTTCGGAGAGGAAAAGACGCCTACCCAATGGTTGCCCTTCACCATCCGCGTGTATTTCTACGCAGGTTCCAACCAAGTGAAGATGGCCTACACCTTCACTTACGACGGCGACCAGAACCGCGACTTCATCCGCTCGCTGGGTGTGCGCTTTGAAGTGCCGATGCGCGAGCAGGCTTACAACCGCCACGTGGCCTTTGCCACACAAGACGGAGGAGTTTGGACAGAGAGCGTGCAGCCGCTCAGCGGTCGTCGCATCTTGACAAAAGGTCGTGATATGAGTTTCGAGTTCCGTCAGGTGGCAGGCGAGCGCATTCCGGAGCCCGATTCCTTTGATCAAACGGGGCAGGATCTACTGCATCACTGGGCAAAATGGAACACCTACCGCCTCACACAGCTCTCCGACCAAGGTTACGCCATCAACAAACGCGCCCACGCCAACAACCAATGGATTGGCACACACACGGGTCAGCGTGCCGCGGGTTATGTCTTCGCCGGTGATGTCAGCGGCGGCCTTGGTTTGAGCGTCAAGGACTTCTGGCAGAGCTTTCCCGCCTCGTTACAGGTGGATAGCGCCACGCACGACACGGCCTATATGACCGCTTACCTGTGGAGCCCCGAAGGCGGAGCCATGGATTTGCGCCACTACGACAACGTCGCTCATGACCTCAATGCCAGCTACGAAGATGTGCAGGAGAGAATGTCCACGCCTTACGGTATCGCGCGTACCTTTATTATATCATTACTCCCCGAGAGCACCTATCCGGGCAAGGCGGCCGTGGCACAGCGTGCAGCCATGATGGCTGAGGATGCTCCGCTCGTCTGCACACCCGAGTATCTCCACTCGCGCCGTGCCTTCGGCGTGTGGAGCCTGCCCGACAGCAGCAACGAGCGTCGCGCGGCCGTCGAACGCCAGCTCTCGGAATACCTCGATTTCTATGCCAAAGCCGTTGATGAGCGCCACTGGTATGGCTTCTGGAACTACGGCGACTTCATGCACCAGTACGACGCAGCCCGCCACGAGTGGAAATATGACGTTGGCGGCTTCGCTTGGGACAACACCGAGTTAGGCAGCATCTCGTGGCTGTGGTATTCGTTCCTGCGCACGGCACGTCCCGATGTCTGGCGTATGGCTGAGGCCATGACACGCCACACCTCGGAAATCGATGTCTATCACCTCGGACCCTTTGCCGGCCTCGGTTCACGTCATAACGTGAGCCATTGGGGTTGCGGTGCCAAGGAAGCGCGCATCTCGCAGGCTGCCTGGAACCGTTTCTACTACTATCTCACCACCGACGAACGCACGGGCGACCTAATGACCGCTGTGCGTGATGCCGATCAGATGCTCTACACCATCGACCCCATGCGCCTGGCACTACCGCGAGAGAAATATCCTTGTACGGCTCCAGCACGTCTGCGCATCGGACCCGATTGGGTCGCTTATGCCGGCAACTGGATGACAGAATACGAGCGCACCCGAGATTCCAAGTACCTCAAGAAGATACAGGCGGGCATGAAGTGCATAGCAGCCTTGCCTAAGGGAATGTTCACGGGGCCTGGCGTACTGGGCTACGATCCCGCCACGGGCATCCTCTCCTACGAAGGCGACACAGCTATCACCTCAACCAATCACCTGAAGCTGATCATGGGTGGCTTTGAGCTCATGCACGAACTCTTGGAGATAGCGCCGAACAAGCAGTTCGAAGCGGTCTATCTCGACCACAACGCCCGCTATCATCAGATCACCAAGAACCGCTTCCGCATCAGCCGCCTCAAGGGCTATGCAGCCGCCAAGCTCCACGACAACGAGATGGCGAAAGATACGTGGCGCGATATGTGGCAATACAGCGACCCGCAGCAGCACTACCGCTTTGATCCTCATCCGCTCCTGCCGCCCGAGGTGCCCCAGCCCCTCACCGAGAGTATCGCCACGACGACCAACGACTGCGCCCTTTGGAGCCTCGATGCCATCTATTTACAAGAAGTTATTCCACAAGAATGAAAAAGATTCTCCTCTCTCTCATTGCCCTTCTGCCCCTTGCCGCTACGGGGCAGACCTTCAGAGTGACTGTTACCAATCCTTCCGACACCGACCGCAAGGACGTGCCTGTCGTGGTGGACCTTCACAAGACACTGAAGAAGAAAGCTTCCAACGTCCTTTCAGCAGAAGTCATTGCTCCAAGCGGTTCCTCCCTGCCTTCACAGCTCGACGACCTCGACGGCGATCTCATCCCCGATGAGCTGGCCTTCGTTGCCGACATCCCCGCGCGTTCCACCCTCTCTTTCCGCGTTCAGTGCTCGGCGGTTTTATCGCAGAGTTCCTTCCCCCCTCGCACAGCTGCCTTCATGAAGGTTTGGGATCGCAAGTACCGCTACCCTTACATCAACAGCATTGAATACCAAGGGCGCAACGAGCCGCTCGCCACTTATGACGCCATCTATGGTCACGGCGCACAATGGGAATCCGAGCTCGTCGGTTTCCGTGTCTATATGGACCACCGCCAGAGCATCGACATCTACGGTAAGCCATCGCCGCAGCTCGTCCTGGACAAGACCAATTTCTACAGCACGCGCGAAGACATCGCCGCCGGCCTTGGCTGCGACATCCTCTTCGCCGGTCCCAGCGTGGGCGCCGGCTCCTTCCGCGGCTACGTTGACGGTCAGCCCACTTACGTCGATAGCGTTGAAGCCCGCGGGCAGCGCGTCATTGCCTCCGGTCCCGTCCGTGCCATTGTCGAGGTGACAGACAAGAATTGGTACTACGCCGGTCATACCCTCCAGATGCGGCAGCGATACACCATCTATGCCGGGCACCGTGACGTTGAAGTGGACATACAGCTGTCTGGATCCGATGTCAACGGCCTCGCCTTCTGCACCGGCGTGCAAAAGCTGGAACTCGACAACGAAGGTCTGATGGATGCTGCCAACGGCCTCGTCGGTTCTTGGGGACGTAACGTTCCCGACAAGGCTGCCGAAGACCTCGTCGAAGGCGTAGGGCTCGGCGTCAGCGTTCCAGCGCTTTATCTCACCTCGAAGAAGGAGGATGCCTACAACTACCTCGACATCCTTCACCCCGTCGATGGCCGGATCCGCTACCACCTCGCCATCTGTGCGCTGATGGAACTTGGCGGCTTCAAGGATGCAAAAAGCTGGTTCAACTGGCTGCACCAATGGCAAGCCGAGCTGAACCAGCCTTGTATGGCTAAAGTCAAGCGTTAGAAACGATAGGCGATACCGACGCTGACATTGACGCGCGGACCCACATAGTAGTCATGACCTCCGTCGAAGTCGTCCAGACAACGCTTGGCGCTGTACTTGTACACGCCTTCTGCCATCACATATAAATGCTCGGTGATGTCATATTGCAGTCCGGCACCGATGTTGAGACCGAAGCAGCCTTCACGGTTGCTGTAGTTGCCATCATCGTAGTGACCGTGCATGAAGGTGGCACCGGCAATAGGATAGAGCGAGAAGCCTTCCTTCAAGTAGAACACATAGTGGAGGTTCAAGTTCACGTCCCAGAAGTTGACGTTGCGGCGGTTGATGAAGCCGTTGAACGAGCCTTCGAGACGGAAGGCATGAGTGGCATAGAACTGCAATTTTGCACCGAGACCCCAGTTGAGCACGGGGTTACGTGTTCCGTTGTCGAGGTTAATACCTAAAGCGAAGTCACCGGATTCGGCTTCGGTTTCGTAGTCATAAGCACTTGCCGTGAGTGACAGCAGTGCCATACTGAAGAGTAAGAAGATCTTTTTCATAATGCTTAATTTTATAGTTAAAAAGACGTTTTTCCTATTTAAAGATGCAAAAATGCTCTGCAAATATAGCGATTTATCGTTCTTCTTGCACACTTTAAACAAAAATAATGCAGTTTTTGCCTCACTTTTCACGTTTTCTTATTACTTTTGTGCCAAAGAAACTCATAAATGGACACTAAAACGTAAGAAAAATGAACTTAGGAACTCCTGAAATTATTCTCATCGCCCTCGTGGTACTGCTGCTCTTCGGCGGCAAGAAGATTCCCGAACTCATGAAAGGTCTTGGCAAGGGCGTCAAGAGCTTCAAGGATGGCGTGAAAGGTCTCGACGACGAGGTCAACAGCGTGACCAAGGACATCAAGGACGCTGCTGAGTACAATAAGGACGAGGCGAAGTGATGGAAGAACAGATGACCTTCTGGGATCATCTCGACGTCCTGCGTGGAAGCATCATCAAGGTATTGGTGGCCGGCGTGGTCATGGCCATTGGCGTCTTCTTCCTGAAGGACTATCTCTTCGACATCGTCCTCTGGCCGCGCGACAGCGACTTTCCCACCTACCGCCTGCTCGGGGCTGATCCCTTCGAGCTGAAGCTTGTCAACACCGAGTTGACCGAGCAGTTCATGATCCACATGAAAGTGTCGTTGGTCATGGGCTTGTTGGTGGCGTCGCCTTACATCATCTATGTCTTGTTCCGCTTCATCCAGCCTGCCCTCTACGACAACGAGCGGCGCGCCAGCTACCGCCTCGTGGGAGCGGCCTACGGCATGTTCATAGTCGGCATCGTCGTCAACTACTTCCTCATCTTCCCGCTCACCGTGCGCTTCCTTGGCACCTACAGCGTCAGCTCCGAGGTCGAGACGCTGCTCACGCTCTCCAGCTATGTCGATACGCTCCTGTTGATGAGCCTCGTTTTCGGCATCGTCTTCGAGATTCCTGTCATCGCCTGGCTCTTGGCACGTTTCGGCATGTTGAAAGCCTCGTGGATGAGCGAATATCGGCGTCACGCCATCGTTGCCATACTCATTGCGGCGGCCATCATCACCCCGACAGCCGACATCATGACGCTCATCGTCGTCTCCCTGCCGATCTGGTTGCTCTACGAGATCAGCATTTGGATCGTTAAACTTACCAACAAAACACCTCAAACTGAAGAAGAATGCTTAGAAGAATCCGTATCGCACTCGCCCTCGTCGTCATCGTCCTCCTGACGTGGCTCTTCGTGGATTTCACGGGCACCGCAGCACCCATTGCCGGTTGGCTCGCGAAGATCCAGTTCCTGCCTGCCGTCATGGCCCTGAATGTCGGCGTCGTCATTGCCCTTGTGGCGCTGACGCTCATTTTCGGGCGCATCTATTGTTCCGTCATCTGCCCACTGGGCATCCTCCAGGATTTCCTGGCACGCTTACGTCCGCGTAAGAACAAGAAGGTGGGCCGCTACTCGTTCTCACCCGAAGTCCGTTGGCTGCGCTACCCCGTGTTTGTCCTCTTCGTCATCGCTATGATTGCCGGTGTCGGTTCCTTTGTGGCGCTGCTCGCCCCCTACAGCAGTTTCGGACGCATCGCCTCGAACCTCTTTGCGCCGCTTTATGAGTGGATCAACAACGGCTTTGCCGCCATCGCCACCAAGCACGACAGCTATGCCTTCTACCACGTCGATGTGTGGATGCGCAGCCTGCCTACCTTCATCATCGCCGTCGTGACGCTCATCGTCCTCGCCGTGCTCGCCTGGATTGGCGGTCGCACCTATTGCAACACCATCTGTCCCGTCGGCACCTTCCTCAGCTTCCTCTCACGCTTCTCGTTCTTGAAAATCAAGTTCGACGAGGACAAGTGCCGCAACTGCTCGGCCTGTGCCAAGAGCTGCAAGGCGTCCTGCATCGATTTCAAGAGCCACAAGGTTGACTACTCCCGTTGCGTTGTCTGCGGAGACTGTATTGAAGCCTGTAAGTTCGATGCGCTCCACTATGACAACTCACGCTTGCATCGCCGAGCACTACTCCGCAACCAAGCCACCGTTCCCGATGCTTCTGCGTCGGGTCAAGCCTCCCCCACTCCCGACGAAAGTCGTCGCTCCTTCATCATCGGAGCCGCGTTGGCAACGACAACAGCCGCCTTCGCCCAACAGAAGAAGAAGGTTGACGGCGGTCTGGCTGACATCGAAGACAAGGTAGCCCCCGAACGCAAGACACCCCTTACCCCTCCGGGCTCCCTCTCGGCACGTCACTTCGCTCAGCATTGCACGGGCTGCCAACTCTGCGTAGCCCAGTGTCCCAACGATGTCCTGCGTCCATCCACGGGTTTGCTCACGATGATGCAACCCGTCATGTCCTACGAACGCGGCTACTGCCGACCCGAATGCAACCGCTGCTCCGAGGTCTGCCCAACTGACGCCATACGTCCCATCACCCCCGAAGAGAAGTCCAGCACGCAGATTGGACACGCCGTGTGGGTGAAGAAGAACTGCATCGTGCTCACTGATAACGTCGAATGCGGCAACTGCGCCCGCCACTGCCCCACAGGTGCCATACAAATGGTTCCTCTCGACCCCAACGACGAACTGGGCGCCTACATTCCTGCCGTCAACGAAGCCAAGTGCATCGGCTGCGGAGCCTGCGAAAACCTCTGTCCCGCCCGTCCCTTCTCGGCCATCTATGTCGAAGGCCACGAGGTGCACAAGACAGTGTAGCGTTGAAAATTGATAATTGAAAGTTGAAGCATTCCTATATGAATAGACGTTCCTTCCTCAAATACATGGCTGGCGCCACCGCCGCCACCGCTCCCGCCGCAGCCCTCGTCACCGCTTGCCGGTCGGGTGAGGCGCCTAATCGCGCCGACTCTTCCTCCATGACCACCCGCGTCAACCCCAACACAGGCGATGTCGTCTCGCTCCTCGGCTACGGCATGATGCGCCTGCCACAGCTCCCCGAAGGCACACCCGACGACCCCGTCACCGGACCCTTCGACCAGGAGATGATCAACCGCCAGGTGGATTATGCCCTCGAACATGGCGTCAACTACTTCGACACCGCGCCCGTCTATTGCCGCGGTCTCTCGGAGCGCTGCACCGGCATAGCCCTCAAACGCCATCCGCGCGACAGCTACTTCATCGCCACCAAACTCTCCAACTTCGGCACCGAGCAATGGG
>Ga0247611_10002056_pt1 | contig 33970 bp, 58 predicted proteins | sample 177DNAGHGhighgp2_FD_192422 | JGI IMG/M metagenome (GOLD analysis project Ga0247611, IMG submission 192422) | Sheep rumen microbial communities from Palmerston North, Manawatu-Wanganui, New Zealand - 1770 DNA GHGhigh gp2 | ecosystem: Host-associated > Mammals > Digestive system > Stomach > Rumen... | reverse complement strand
CCTTTCTTTACAGAAACAGAAATTTTTCATGGTTTTTTTGGAAAAACCACAATAAAAACCTATAAAACCCTTTAAAACACTGTGAAAACAGTGTTTTTTCTTTGCAAAAAATGAGAGAGGGTCAACAATCGCAAAATGAAATGAAAATTTGGGGGTGCGATATGACAAAAAAGAATCTAAAACAACAAGCCAATGAAATATTGAAACTTGCAGAGGAGTCTGGACTCCAATCTAACTATTTTTTTGTGACCACATTCAAAAGATACCAAGTTCAATTGGAGATTTTGGATGAATTGGAGCAAGCCATCAAAGATGAGGGGATGTTGGTGTCAAAGGAATACGTTAAAGGCAGAAAAAACCTATACACCAATCCTGCGGTGAGTGATTTCAACAGAACAACTGATTCAGCAAACAAAACTGTTGCCACACTTCTTAGAATCCTCAAGAGTTTTGATGGTGACACCACTCATGAGGAAACTGATCCATTAATGGACATCATCAATGGTGGTGATATGGATGGCAAACAGTAAAGCATATGAAATTTGCAAGAAATCAGTTAGGAGAAAGAGCACTCCAAAATATGTGAAACTCCAGATGCGTGAGTTCATCCGCATGTGTGAGGGAAAAAGCAAGAAATATGTTGTTAGTGAGAAGAAATTCAAACAGATTGAAAACATATTAAAAATCTTGAGGATGCCAAAAGGACTCAAGGCAGGTCAATCCATTTATGATTGTACAACTGAATATCAGTGGGTTTTCTATGAGGGCATTATCACTGTTGTCTATCGAGATAATGAGGAAAAGAGAAGATATGAGACAGGTCTTTTAGAGATAGCAAGAAAGAATTTCAAAACATTCACCATTGCAGTCTTATTTATCATTCTTTTTCTAACAGAACCAAAATTTTCAAAGTTTTATTCTGTTGCTCCAGATGGATCACTTTCAAGAGAAGTTAGAGAGGCAATTTCTGAGATTATCAGATCATCTCCACTTCTTTATGAATGGAAAGACCAAAAGAGATTCAAGATTTTAAGAGATTATATTGAATTTTTGCCAACACAAACAAAATATATTCCTCTGTCTTATTCAACAAGCAGGATGGATGGAAAATTACCAAATGTATTCATTGCGGATGAGGTTGGAGCATTGCCAACATCATATGCCATTGATGCAATGAGATCAGGGCAATTGAATATCTTGAACAAACTTGGATTCATTATCTCAACCAAATATCCAACCATTGATAATCCATTTGAGGATGAGGTTGCCTATTCAAAAAAGGTCTTAGATGGATTGGAAAAGGATGAGACAAGGTTCTCACTACTTTATGAGCCAGATGATACAAAGAATTGGGAAACCAATGATTTGATTCTAAAACAAGCCAATCCTGTTTCATTGGAAATCCCAGAGATTTGGGAGGACTTGAAAAAGAAAAGAGCATATGCCATTGCAGTGGAATCAGCAAGGGAGAATTTCCTTTGCAAGCACTGCAACATTATTTATCAAGGAATTGGCACTGAGACATATATAGATGTCAAAGATGTGCAAGAGTGCAAGGTTGCTCAAATAGATTGGAGAGGCAGAGTTGTTTATGTCGGTTTTGATTTATCAGAAACCAATGACAACACCTCTGTTGCAATGGTCACTGTGGATGATGACAACAACATCCTTGCAGAATCTTTTGCATTCATTCCAGAGGGCAGGATTGAAGAAAAGCAAGCATCAGAAAAAGTCAATTATAGAGAACTTTTGAAAACAGGCAAAGTCATTGCATGTGGGGATAAAACAATTGATTATCCTGTTGTTGAAAATTTCATCATGGATATAGAAAATAGATTTGGAGTTCAAGTGCAAGCAATTGGATATGACAGATGGAATGCACTTGCAACTGCTCAAAAATTGGAAAGAGGCAGAGATGGTGAGCATGGATATAACTGTGTAGAAATTAGACAACATTCAAGTGTCCTGCATCCACCAACAAAACTCTTAAAGGAGAAAATCCTTGCTCATGAATTTAAGTATACAGAAAATAAGCTACTTGAAATTAATTTTCAGAATGCAAGATGTGTCTATGACACCAACAAAAATCAATATGTGAACAAAAAGAAATCCAAAGGAAAGGTTGACATGGTTGTGAGTCTCATCAATGCAGTGTATTTGCTAGAACAAGATGTGTTTCTCAATCAAATGGATTTCACAATTCAAACATTCTAGGAAAGGAGAAAATCAATGGGATGGTTTGATTTTTTATGGAAAAGAGATGTTGAGAGTCCTCAACAGGTTACTCCAGATCAGACATCAATTGTTGATGATGTGCTCCTGCAAGCATTACTCAATGGAGAGACCATCACAAGAGATAAAGTGATGACACTGCCCACTGTCAATGGTGCAGTTGATTTCATTTCAAACTGCATTGCCTCAATGCCTGTCAAACTCTACAAATATAAGGAGGGCAGAGTTGAGGAGGTTGAAAAGGATGACAGGGTCAAGATGCTGAATGGAGACACAGGTGACACTCTGGATGCATTTCAGATGAAAAAGGCAATGGTGTCAGATTTTTTGCTTGGCAAAGGTGGTTATTGCTACATAAGGAGAAACAGAAATGATGTGACAGGTCTTTTCTATGTTGAGGATAGATTTGTTGAAATCATGAAAGTCTATGAGCCAATTTTCAAGACCTATACACTCCTTGTCATGGGGCAAGAATACAAGCCTTGGCAATTCATCAAGTTGCTGAGAAACACAAAGGATGGTGCAAGTGGTGTTGGACTTACTGTGGAGGTGTCAAAGGCACTTGAAACTGCTTATCAGACATTGCTCTATCAACTTGGAATGGTCTCAACAGGAGGCAACAAGAGAGGATTCCTCAAGTCACAGAAAAAATTGGGGCAGGATGAGATCAACACATTGAAAAAGGCATGGGCAAATCTCTATGCCAACAACAATGAGAATGTGGTTGTCCTCAATAATGGTCTTGAGTTTCAAGAGGCATCTAATTCAGCAGTTGAGACTCAGTTGAATGAGTCAAAAAAGACATTGCAGGATGAAATCAATGCATTGTTTCATCTTTATCCAGATGATTTTGAAAGGACATTCAAAGAGGCTATCTATCCAATCGTGAAAGCCTTTGAGACTGCACTCAATAGAGACTTGCTCCTTGAGAAAGAAAAGAAAAATCATTTCTTTGAGTTTGATGTCAAGGAAATTGTCAGAGTCTCAATCAAAGAAAGATATGAGGCATATAAACTTGCAAAGGAAACAGGATTCATGACCTTGAATGAAATCCGCAGGAGAGAGAACATGCCATTCATTGAGGGTCTTGATGTTGTCAATGTAGGACTTGGAGCAGTTTTATATGACACAAATAAGCATGTTTACTATACACCAAACACTGACACAATCGGTGACATTGGTGATGGTGGTTCTAATGAGTCTCTTGAGGAAAAAGAGGCAGAGGAGAAAAAGACACAGGACATGTTGCTTGGTCATGTTCTTTCTCAAGAATTTGATGAGAGCGGAAATTCCTCTGCTAGAGAAATAGAGGAAAGATACAATGATGTGCATGACCTCAAAACAGGGAGATTTGGCTCAAAAGGTGGATCTGGAGGTTCATCAAGTGGTGGCTCTGGAGGTGGAGGCACATCTCCTAGTAAAATGCCAAAAGGATATAACTATATAAGATTTGGCAAAGTGCCAGAGGGTGAGCAAAGTATAAACTACACAGAATTAACAAATGAACAAAAAAGCTTGTTAAATGATGAGGTAGATATATATGGTGCTAATCCGATTGAATTTATTAAAAACAAAATAGCAAGTGGAGATCCTACTTGGAAAAATCTTGATGAATCAAAAGTCTTTGAAAAAGGTGTAAGCGTTTTCAAAGCAGATAAGAATGGACTCCCTATTTTGGAAAATAAAAAACAAGTTAATTCACTACTTATGAGATTAGATGATGAAATGTTTGCAGTTAGCGGAAAAGAAAAAGGAAAAGGGCAGGATGGAGAGCCTATTCTACATGGAACAAAATCTAAAAAAATGAATCCAAGCAAGCAGGATTTAATTGCAAGAGTTGAAGAAACTCTAAAAGCAAATTATAAGGATTCAGTTGAAAATGATGGTGAAAAAAACACAAGTAGATTATATGAATTCGCTGATTGGAGAACCGGTGAAACAGAGTATATTTTCAATGGTGTTTCATACAAAAATCCAAAAAGCAGTGAATGGGAATAGTGATGCATAGGAGGATGTGATGGAACTAAAAGAAACAATTGATTTGATGAATAGTGCAGATTATAAAGACAGATTCAAAGCAGAATATCTGCAAACAAAAATCAGATATGAAAAACTGCACAACATGATTGTCAAGTATGAGGCAGGAACATTGGATTTTGTTCCAGATTGCCCACTTGAACTTTTGAAATCTCAAGCATCTATGATGGGCAATTATTTGTTTGCTCTTGAGAAAAGAGCAGAGATTGAAAAAATAGAGTTGCATTGATAGGAGGTGAAGTGATGCAGATAAGGGTCAAAGGTGACAGTGTTGAGATAGAGGGTTATGTCAATGCGGTCGAAAGAAAGTCAAAACCTTTGATGTCTAGGATGGGTCAGTTTATTGAGCGGATTTGCAAAGGTGCTTTCAAAAAAGCACTAGGCAGGAATGACAATGTTAGATGGATGCTCAATCATGAGAGAGACCTTGGAGGCATTAAGGATGGAAACCTTAAATTGACAGAGGACAATATAGGACTCTATGCAAGAGCAGTTTCAAAGGATCCAGAGATTGTCAAGAAAGCAAGAAATGGAGAATTTGTTGGGTGGTCATTTGGATTCTATGACAGGGATGTTGAGCAGAAAAGAGATGAGGATGGATTCCCTCTGAGAAATGTCAGAGATTTAGATTTGGAGGAGGTCTCTATTCTCGATAAAACAAAGACACCTGCCTATGATGGCTCTCTTGTTGCAGTTAGATCAGAGGAAAATTCAATTTTCTATGGTGACACATTCTCTGATGGTATTCAGCTGAGAGAACTGTCAGAGGAGAAAGATGATGAAGTGCCTAAACAACAGGAAACTGTTGAGGAAAATATTAATTATGATGAGTATGAAAAACTCATCTTAGACATGAAAAACTAAAGGAGGAAAAGCCATGTCAAAGTTATTAGAAGAAAGAAAGAATGATTTAATCACACGAGCAGAGGAGGTTCTCAACACTGCAAAAGCAGAAAAGAGAGAATTGACAGATGCTGAGGCACAGGAACTTGCAGAAATTAAGGATGATGTCCGCAGAATCAAGGAGACACTCAAACTTGATGATGATTTTAGAGAGATGCTTGACTCTGAGAAAAAGCCAGATGCAGAGCCAAAGGAGGATGTAAATGTGGATGTAAAGACAGAGGACAGAGAGTGCAAGGAGCAGGAAAAGAGAGCACTTGCAGAGGAGAAAGCATTTGAGGCTTATATCCGCAACACTCTCATGAACACAAGAGATGGTGATCCTGTCAACCTCACAATGGAGGACAATGGTGCAGTTGTTCCTCAGACAATTGCTGACAAGATCATCCGCAAGGTATATGACATTTGTCCAATCCTTGAGAAATCAAGCAAGTACAATGTCAAGGGAACACTTACAATCCCATACTATGATGAGTCTGAGACTGCCATCAATGTTGGTTATCAGGATGAGTTTGTTCAGATCACATCATCAGTTGGTCAGTTCACAAGCAATGTGACTCTCACAGGTTATCTTGCAGGAGCACTTGCTAAGGTTTCTCGCTCTTTGATTCACAACTCACAGTTCAACATTGTTGACCATGTGGTTGATATTATGGCAGAGCATATTGCAAGATTCATTGAACATGAGTTGTTAATTGGAACAGAGGGCAAGGTCACAGGTCTTTCAACACTGACAAATGCAGTGACAACTGCATCTGCATCTGCAATCACTGCTGATGATGTTATCAAGTTACATGATTCTATCAAGGATAGATTCCAGGGCAATGCAATGTTCATTATGTCTACACAGACAAGAACTGCTCTCAGACTCTTAAAGGATGATATGGGCAGATACATGTTGCAGGATGACATCTCTCTCCCATTTGGAACATCTCTCCTTGGCAAGCCTGTCTATGTTTCTGACAACATGCCAGAAATCGGTGCAGGCAACAATGTCATTTTCTATGGTGATTTCAAGGGTCTTGCAACTAAGTTCAGTGAAAACATCAACATCCAGATCCTCAGAGAGAGATATGCTGATGAGCATGCTGATGGTGTTATTGGATGGTTTGAATTTGATTCCAAGGTTGAGGATGCTCAGAAGATGGCAGTCTTAAAGATGGCTAGTGAATAAGAGGGAGTGATTAGAGATGATGTATAAGGCATTAGTCTCTTTCACAGGTCTTATTTCCATGAGTGAGGGGGATGTTAGGGAAATCTCTGACACCTCCCTTGCTAATGATTTACTCAATGCAGGATATATTGAGTTGGTCAAGGATGTAATTCCACACAATGTGACAGAGAAAAAGACCAAGTCTCCAAGCAGAAAGGGGAATAAAAAATGAATATCAAAGCATTAATTCCATTTACAATGCGTGACAGTTCAACAGGTGAGCTGACATCAATTGCCTGTGGAGCAGTTGCAACTGTGACTGATGACTTAGGCAATCAGTTGATTTCTGATGGATTGGCAGAGGCATATTCACAGATTGTGCCAAAGGGATCCCTCAGCATCTCTGCAAATGGCTCATATGATGTGAGTGCCTATGTATCTGCAACAGTTAGTGTTGGAACACTCACTGTGACATATGATGCTAATGGTGGCACAGGCACACTTGATGCACAGACAGTCATTGCAGGAAATTCAATCAATCTCTCTGATGGAACAGGACTCACTGCTCCAGAGGGCAAAGAGTTTGCAGGATGGGCACTTGAGGCAACTGCAACAGAGCCAGATGTGACAAGCCCATACACACCAACAGAGAATGTGACTCTCCATGCAGTTTGGGTTGATCCAGAGGCAGGAGAATAAAATCCATGATGTTGTTTAGGCAAATTCCTCAAAAAAGGGGGAAAACATTATGAATGAAATATCAGCGGTAAGTCAAATCACTGCTCAAGATGTTGCAGACTACTTGAGAATTAGTGGGGTGACAGAAGATGATTTAAACACTCTCAATACACTTTTGACAGTTGCCAAGGCATATATCACACAATACACAGGGCAGACTCTTGAAAATCTTGACACTCTCCAAGACATCATCATTGTTGTTTTGATTCTGTGCCAAGATATGTGGGATAATCGAACACTTTATGTTGATTCAAGCAATTCCAACAAAGTGGTTGAGTCCATTTTGGGTCTGCATTCGGTGAACTTATTATGATTAATGCAGGAAAATACAATAAAAAAATCAGCATATGTCAAACAACCATTGTCACTGATGAGGCAGGATTCCAAACAGAAGTACCAACAGTTGTCTTGCAACCTTATGCCAATGTAAAGACTACAAGGGGCATGACTCTCATCAAAAATAATACGGATTTTGAAAAAGCATTCACCAATTTCACAATCAGATTTCCTCAAACACCTATCAATAGAGATATGTGGATTGAGTTCAATGGCAAGACATACACCATTGAATATCTCAACAATGTGGATGAGGCAAATGTGGAACTTGAAATCCAAGCCAAGGAGGTCACTCACTAATGGCTAAGTTTGAGATGGAATTGCCAACAGAAATCATGAAAGATTTTGAAAAAATCTATAAGGATTCCGAAAAAATTTTTGGTGAGATGACAAGAGCAGGGGCAGAGGTTGTGAATAAAAATATTCAAGCCAATGTGCCTCAGTCAATCAGACAGTCCAAAATGATGGATTGTCTCAAAATGACAAGAACATACAAGACACCATCTGATGATGGAATCAATACAAAGATTGGTTTCTATGGATATTTTGTCAATGAAGATGGAAAGACTGTTCCTGCTCCCTTGGTTGCAAATGTCTTTGAATATGGCAGAAGTAATGCACCATTTCCAAAGCAACCATTCATGAGAAAATCATTCAAAAAGAATGAAATTAAGGATGCAATGCTCAAGGCACAGAAAAGAGCAAGTGGAGGATTATTGGAATGAATGAATTAATTCAATCTATCTTATCAAATTTCACAGTGAATGGAGTGCAGATTCCTGTTTCATTCATGTTTTACAAAGGACATGGTGAACCATATATCACTTATATGCAACAGGATGCAGACAGTTCTCTTTCTGGAGATGATGAGTTGATTGGATATGTTGATTATTATGATTTTGATGTTTATTCCAGAGGCAACTATCTGGACATTATTGAGAGTTTAAAAGAGGTATTGAAAGAAAATGGTTTTGTGTGGCAACCAAGCAGATCATCTCAAGATTTTTTTGAGACTGACACAGGTTACTATCACAAAACCTTAAATTTTGCGATTTTTAAGGAGGAAAACTGAAATGGCAAAAATCGGATTGAAAAATTTCCTTTTCGGTGTTCTGACCGAACAGGAGGACGGCACTGCAACATATGGTGTTGGACAGAAACCTGCAAAGGCTATTTCCTGCAATGTTTCCATCACAAACAATTCTGCAACTCTCTATGCAGATGATGCACTTGCAGAATCAGACACATCATTCCAGAGTGGCACAGTGACCATTGGAATTGATGATGAAAACCTTGCAATGATGGCAACTTTGCTTGGTCATGAAATCACAGATGGGAACATGGTCAGAAATGCAAATGATACTGCTCCTTATGTTGGTTTGGGCAGAATCATCACAAAGATGGTTGGCGGTGTCTACAAGTACAAAGTTGAGTTTCTTCACAAAGTAAAGTTTGGAGAGCCATCACAGGATGACACAACCAAGGGAGAGTCTCTTGAATTTGGCACAACGGAAATTGAGGGAACTGTTTCTGCATTGGCAAATGGTGATTGGTCTATTGCTGAGACTTTTGATTCCATGTTAGAGGCTCAGACTTATCTCAATAGTTTGTTCAATACATCTCCAAGTCCTGCCACAACAACCTACACAATCACCTACAATGCAAATGGTGGCACAGGTTCAATTGATCCTGTTGAGGTTGATGCAGGTGAGTCTGTCACTCTTTCTGATGGCACAGGACTCACTGCTCCAGAGGGCAAGGAGTTTGCAGGATGGGCATTGTCATCCACTGCACAGAGTGCAACAGTGACAAGTCCATACACACCAACCTCTGACAAGACACTCTATGCAGTGTGGGTTGATGCACAGAATTAAATAAATGGAGCGGATAAAAGTCCGCTCCATTTTTAATTGGAGGAGAATGAAATGAAAGATATTAATGGGAAAATCCAATTAAATGATAAGGAATATCCGCTTGTTTTCAATTTGAATGTCATGGAAAGTATTCAAGATGAATATGGTTCTCTGGATAAATGGGGAAACCTCACAGATGGAACAGAGGGTGAACCAAATGCAAAGGCGGTCATCTATGGATTCACTGAAATGATTAATGAGGGCATTGACATTCAGAATGAGGAGCAAGGCACAAATGAGCCATTCCTCACAAAAAAGCAGGTAGGCAGACTTATCACACAGTATGGTCTCATAGAGGCAACCAAGACTCTCAATCAAACAATCATTGAAAGCACAGAGTCAGATGAAAAAAACGCATAATCCATGATGAAGATGAAAGAGATCCTGTCATTGACTTCTCATGGTTTTATTTTATCGGAAAGACAAAACTCAATTTGTCATTCCAAGAGACAGGGAGATTGACTTTGACAATGTTCTATAAGTTGTATGGACATTACAAAGACAATTTTGATTTTGAAATGAGATTGAAAAATGCCAATGAGACATATAGAGAGGCATTTCTTAAATCTCAACAAGATGAAGAATGGTTTTAAGGAGGTGAAAAGATGGCAGGATTCGGTGGTTCTGTCAAGCTGACAGGAGAATCTGAATATAAAAAAGCACTTTCCCAAATCACTCAGAGTTTAAAGGTTGTAAGTGCTGAGATGAAAGCAACCTCCTCAAGTTTTGCAACAGGAGACAAATCAACCAAAGAACTTGCATCTTCCTCAAAACAATTGAGTGCAGACTTGGAAAAGCAAAAGTCTGCTCTTGCCTCATTAAAGGGGCAAATGGCATCCATGCAAGCAGAGTATGCAAAAACAGGTCAAAAGCATCAAGAATTGCTCCAGAAATATGATTCTGAAAAGGCAAAACTTGATGAAATAGGCAAGACTCTTGGAACATCATCCACTGAATACAAAAATCAACAGAAAGTTGTCACAGACTTATCTCAAGAGGTTGATAAGAGTTCAAAGTCATATGATGCTCAAGGGAAAGCATTGAACACTATGAGGATTCAGACTGCTAATGCAGAGACAACTGTCAATCAGACTGCAAAGGCTCTTGATGATCTTGGAAAAGAGGCAGAGGATGCAGGAGAGTCTGCTAAAAAAGGCGGTGATGGATTCACTGTAATGAAAGGTGTTCTTGCTAATTTAGCAACAGAGGCAATCAACAGTGCCATGAATGGACTGAGGAATCTAGGTTCTGCATTTGTTGATGCAGGGAAACAGGCACTTGATTCCTATGCAAGTTATGAACAGTTAGAGGGCGGTGTCAAAAAGATATTTGGTGATGATATGGCAGAGACAGTCAAAAAGAATGCTCAGAATGCATTTCAGACCGCAGGAATGAGTGCAAATGAGTATATGGAAACTGTCACAGGTTTTTCATCCTCATTGATTCAATCTCTGGATGGAGACACTGCCAAGGCAACAGAAATCAGTGACAGAGCAATCAGAGATATGTCTGACAATGCAAACACCTTTGGAACAAGCATGGAGTCAATCCAATATGCTTATCAAGGTTTTGCAAAACAGAATTATACCATGCTAGACAACTTAAAACTCGGTTGAAATCAAAACACCATAGCCGAGTAAAAATCGGGCAAAATCGGGGAAACCTAAACAGAAATGCAAGGCGATCCCGAGATAATCACATAGATTGCGAAAGGCTATGTGACATTGTAGAGCATAGGAGTTGAATAAATATAATACTCCCAAGAGTGTCCGACAATCATTAGATTGAAAAGATATGCCGAACTTATGAGAAATCATAAGAACTAGAGGATAAAAAGCCTCTAGGATAACAAGTGTATGGTGGCACAAAAGAGGAGATGCAAAGACTCATTGCTGATGCATCCACCATGACTGATTCAATGGACAAATTGGGAGTCACAGTTGATGCAAATGACATGTCATTTGCAAACATAGCAAATGCAATTTCTGTCGTGCAGGATAACATGGGCATCATGGGAACAACTGCAAAAGAGGCAAGCGGAACAATTGAGGGTTCAACCAATTCCATGAAATCAGCATGGCAAAACATGCTCACAGGCATGGCAGATGAGAATGCAAATTTCACTGAATTGGCATCCAATTTTGTTGGAACACTTATCACTGAGGATGGAAAGGGCGGTGTCCTTGGAACTATTGTTCCAAGAATTGCAACAGTTATCACAGGCATGAGTGAGGCTATTCAGACAATGTTGCCTCAGTTGATTCAATCGGTTGTGCCTCTGATCCAACAGAATATTCCTATTATCATGGATGCAGTGAGTTCAGCACTTGAGACAATTCTGTCTGTCTTGCCACAAGTCATTCCTGTGATTGCAGATTTGATTCCTCAAATCGTTGAGACATTAGTTGGACTTTTGCCAAATATTATTGATGCAGGTATTCAGATTTTGCTTGGACTGATCCAAGGAATCTCAGATGCAATTCCTCAGCTTGTCGGAATGTTGCCAGAGATTATTGACAGTATTGTCACAGTGCTCACAAATAACCTGCCACTCATTATTGAGACAGGACTTGACTTGCTCTTGGCACTAACAGATGGAATCATCAATGCAATTCCAAAATTAGTTGCAAAGTTGCCACAGATTATATCAAACATTGTCTCAACATTACTTGGCATGTTGCCACAGATTATTGATACAGGTATCAAATTATTGACATCTCTTGTGAATAATATGCCTGCAATCATCAATGGCATAGTGAAAGCCTTGCCAACACTCATCACAGGACTTGTGAATGGATTGTTGCAGAATCTGCCTGCCATTATTAGTGCAGGAGTGCAGTTGTTGGTGGCATTAGTGCAGAATATCCCTGCAATTATTAGTGGACTTGTGAAAGCAGTTCCACAGATCATCAATGGACTTGTGAAAGGCATTGTTGATTGTGTTCCTCAATTAGCAGATGCAGGTCTCAACCTCATCAAAGGACTTTGGGAGGGCATCAAGAATGCAAAGGATTGGATTATGGGCAAAATCAAGGGATTCATGGATGGAATTGTTGGTGGAATCAAGGATTTCTTTGGAATCAAATCTCCATCAAGACTTTTCAGAGATGAAATTGGTGACAACCTTGCCAAAGGTATTGGAGTTGGTTTTGAGGATGAAATGAAGAATGTAACCAAAGAAATGCAGGATTCCATCCCAACAAGTTTTGATGTAGATGCCAATATCAATTCAAATCTGAGTTCAAATCCATATGCATCTCAAGCCAACATGGTTGAGGCATTCAAAGAGGCTCTTTATCAAGTCAAGATTGAGATGGATGATGAGGAAATGGGCAAATTTGTTGACAAGACTGTCACAAGATTAGTTTACACATAGGAGGTGGAGGCATGAATTATGTCATCTTAAATGGTGTAAAGAGCACCACAGTCAAAGGATTGCTGATTCAGTCCTTGCCTCCAATCTCAAAGCCTCTTATGAGGACAAGCATTGAGGAGATTGATGGCAGGGATGGTGACATTGTGACCAAGTTGGGATATTCAGCTTATAACAAGCAGATGTCTATTGGTCTATTTGGTGATTACAATGTGGATGAGGTCATTCAGTTCTTTTCAAGTTCTGGAACTGTGATTTTTTCCAATGAGCCAGATAAATATTACAACTATGAAATCATAGATCAGATTGATTTTGAGAAATTAATAAGATTCAAAACTGCAACAGTGACATTCCATGTGCAACCATTCAAATATTCAGCAGTTGATGATGTTTTCACACTGTCTCAAAACTCTTTGACAGTGAAAGATTATTCAGCAACCAAGAATGGAGTGACAATCAGTGCTCAAAATGGGGTGATTTCCTTGAGTGGCACTGCCACAACTGCAACTGAGTTCTATGTGCCTGTGAATGCATTGACTTTGGATCCAGGAAATTACACTCTGCAAGCCTTGACAGATGGCACAGGTGAGAGTTGTTGTTCAATCCGCTTGATTGGCTCAGTTCCATCCAATGCAGATTCCTTTGGAGGCACTTATTTGCCACTTTCAAACAGTGGTTCAGCATCAATGCCTGCAACACTGTCTGCCTCAAAAACATTCAATTATGTTTGGTTCTACATAACAAGCGGAACTGCAATGAATTTCACACTTGATGTGCAGTGTTTGAATCAAGCAATTCAAAGTTTGTCTATTGTGAATAGAGGAAACACCACTGCAAGACCTATCCTCACAATCTATGGATCTGGAACTGTCAATTTGAGCCTCAATGGAGCACAAATTTTTGTGATTGACATTGGAGATGCAGGATATATCACCATTGATTCTGCTCAGATGAATGCATATCAAGGTGATATTCTGATGAATAGGTCTGTTGTTGGAGATTATAGTGATTTGGTCTTGAATATTGGCACAAACACAATCTCATGGACAGGAAATGTGACCTCAATTGAGGTGGAGAATTTCACGAGGTGGTTATGATGAGAAGTAATTTTAAAATGGAGAATAAAAATATCACTATGGTCAGAGGTGACACTCTTTCTTTCAATGTTGAGGTCACTGATGGTGAGGGTGAAATTATTGAGGTTGATTCTGCATATTTCACTTGCAAAAAACTCTCAACAGATGAATCAAACATCTTTAGAAAGGCACTTGGCAGTGGTATCACACAATTTGATGATTGTTTTGTTGTGAGGGTTGCTCCAGAGGACACAAGAAATGTTGATGCAGGTCAATATTTTTATGATTTGCAGATTGGTGTTGGTGCTGATATTTTCACCATCATGAAAGGTGTCCTTGAAATAGAGCAGGATGTCTCATTCTAAGGAGGTAATTATGAGTAGACATGATTCAAGAGAAATTGAAAATGTCAAAGTCATGCTCTTAAAAGGTGATAGTGGCTCAACTATTGAGAGCATTGAAAAAACAGGCACAAGTGGTCTTGTTGACACTTACACAATCACCATGAGTGATGGTTCAAAGTCCACATTCACTGTGACAAATGGCAAGGAGATTGTTTCTGTTGAAAAGACAGGCACAAGTGGTCTTGTTGACACTTACACAATGACTTTCAATGATGAGTCCACTGAGACATTTGAGGTTGTCAATGGAAATGGCATTGCATCAATTGAAAAGACAGGAACACAGGGAGCAGTTGACACCTACACAATCACTTTGGATGATGGCACAACATACACATTCACTGTGACCAATGCAACAGGCACAGTTGATTCTGATTTTTCAGAAACATCTGAGAATCCTGTGGAAAATAGAGTCATCACAAACAAAATCAAAGCTATGGATGACAATATTGCAGGAACTGAGAATGGAGCAACTGCATCACAGACATATGTGGCAGGTGAGTTCATTCTTAGAAATAATCAGCTTTACAAGGTCACAACTTCCATTGCAACAGGAGATGCACTCACTGATGGTGTTAATATTTCAGCAGACAGTGTTGGTGAGGAACTTAAACAGGTAAATAACGATTTATTAGTATTAAAAGATACTAATAATGTACAGGGTTCTATTTATTCTAATAGCGGTAGTTTTGCAGGAAATTCATCAAGTACATGGAAACGCATAGCTACATTGAACACATTATCTTCTGGAACATATATATTCTCTGGTTTTTGTGACCTATCATCATCATTAAATATTCTGTTAGCTATGGAACTTAGGGTAGGAAGTACGATTGTAGAAACCGTTAGAGGGACTGCTAATGGAGGTGGAGGATTGACGATTACTTACCCTATTCAAATCCCTGATAATGCTGATGTTAATATTGTTTGCTATGATGATTTCTCAAATGCGACAGCTAGAGGCAAACTTACTGCAATTAGAATTAAATAGCGATTTAATCATGTAAAAAAAGAAAGGAACAAAATATGAATGAAAGATTTTATGTGGTTGAGGTGACCACAAATTCAACAGGAACAGAAACAAGGAAACTCACTCCATATGATAACAGTGAGACTGCTTATAGAAAATTCTATGAGATTCTCACAGGCATTGGTGGAGGTGCTCTCAAGATTTGTGCAGGTTTATATGATTCTAACCTCAATCAGATCAAGAGAGAGGTTTGGGTCAAGGCAGAGGAGGAAACTCCAGAGGAGACACCATCAGAAGAATAAGAAAATGAGGTGAGAGCATGATTAAAGTTTTCGGACAAGCTGACACATCTTTCTCATCAAATGGTGATGTTGTTTTAAGACCACTCAAGGCAAAAGTTCACAAAGAGGACAATGGAGATTTCTATTTGAATCTTGAGACAGGTCTTGATTATGTGGATTATCTTGTGGAGGGCAACATTGTGTTGCCAACACTCCACAAGGAGATCAAGCATTCAGAATTGGCAATGTCCAAAAGACAAAAAGCAAGCTAACATCCAAGTGTTATCATGTTTTTTACGATTCCAAGAATTATCTCATTGCAGATTCCTATGTTGTGGACAAGACCTGCAATGATGCTCTTGACCATTTAAACAGTGCCACAGAGCCACAGAGCGAATTTGAGACACTCTCTGATGTTGCCACAGTAAATTCCTTTAGATGTGTGAGAAAATCACTCTATGAGGCAATTCAGACTGTGATTGAGCGGTGGGGCGGTCATCTTGTCAGAGATAATTTCAACATCCAGATCAGGACAGAAATTGGACAGGATAATGGGGTCACAGTTCAATATAAGAAGAATCTCAAGGACATCACTTGTGAGGAAAATTGGGATAGTGTTGTGACAAAACTCCTGCCGGTTGGCAAGGATGGAATCCTGCTCAATGCAATTGATCCAAATGCAGACATTTATGTCACAAGTAGTATGCAGTATGATTTGCCATACACAAAGACAGTCTCATTCACGCAAGATGACATAAACCAAGAGGATTATCCATCAGAAACTGCATATCAGCAAGCCTTGGTCAGTGATTTAATGATGCAGGCAATTGAATATCTTGAGATTAATAGTTTGCCACAAGTGAACTACACTCTCAAAGCCAACATTGAGAAAATCACTGATGTTGGTGACACTGTTGAGGTGATTGATGACAGGCTTGGCATTAATATGCTCACTAATGTCATCAAATATGATTATGACTGCATTTTGGAGCAATACACAGAGATTGAGTTTGGCAATTTTAAGCAGACTCTTTCTGGATTGGTTGGAAATATCACTGCATCTGTTGATAAGACTGTCACAGATCAAGTGCAGGGAATCTCTACATCATTGAGTGAGCAGTTGCAACAGTCTCAAGAGACCATCATGGGAGTTATGGGAGACTCTTATGTCATCTATGATGGAGACCAAATTCTTGTGCTTGATACACTGCCAAAAGAGTCTGCAACTTATGTCATTAGAATCAATAATGGTGGCATTGGATTCTCTCAAGGTGGAATCAATGGAACATTCACAAGTGCATGGACTATTGATGGCACTTTAAACATGCAAGCAATCAATGTGATTAATTTGGTTGCTGATATGATTAAGGGTGGCACTTTGAAACTTGGCTCTCATCTGAATGCAAGTGGAATCCTTGAATTATATGATGATGCAAACAATGTTGTTGGCATCATGAACAGGGATGGACTCAAGATGTTTGGTCTTGATGGCTCATATGTAGTGATGAATGATGAGGTTGGATTTGCAGGATATGACAGAAACGGAAATCAGATTTATTGGGTCAATGGGGATGAGTTCCACATGAAAAAGAGTGTGGTTGAGGAGGAAATCACTCTCTGCAATCAACTGAGATTCATTCCAATCCAGATCATGCAGGGAAATACAGTGGTCAATGAGGGCATTGGTCTTGTCTCTAGTGCAACAGGAGGTTCATGATGGCTAGTGGTTCATTCAACCTGTCAAGGACAGGCTCAACAAGTTCATATATAACATTTAAGTGTGCATGGAGTTCCACTCCAAATCAGTCTGCAAACACATCCACTGTGACTGTGACTGTCACTGCATCCAAGTCCTCAAGTTCGACTGCCAACACATATGGCAGTCAGAACACATCTGTCACTGTTGGTTCTGCATCGCAGAGTGCAAGCGGTTCATTTACTCTTGCACCATCAAAGACTATCACTCTATTTTCCAAAAGTTTCACAGTGGCTCATGAATCTGATGGAACAAAGAGTGTTAAGATTTCAGTCAATGTTGGTGGCAATGCCATGTGGGGCAGTGGCTCTCAAACAGTCACTCTTGATAAAATTCCAAGATATGCAACTGTCAATCAGTCTCTTTCTGCAAAGACAGAGACCACTGCAACAATTGCATGGTCATCAGATGCAGTCATTGATTACATTTGGTATTCAACCAATAATGGCTCATCATGGAGTGGCATCAATGTTGCTGATGGCACAAAAGGAACATATACAATCAGCGGACTGTCTGCCAATACTGCATATAGTATCAAGACTAGAGTGAGGAGAAAGGACTCTCAGCTGACAACAGACTCCTCTGCAATGTCTGTGACTACATATGCATTCCCATATGCCAATTCAATGCCAAATTTCACTATTGGCAACAAGTTGACTATTGGCATTTATAATCCATTAGGCAGGACTGTCACAGTCAACATTCTTGGAGCGGATAACAGTCAAGTGAGCAATGACACAACCTCTGGAACATCCATCACAGGATATGCAGGGAGCGGTGTTGTAAATGCCTTATATGCATCCATTCCAAATGCTAAGAGTGGCACATATAAGGTCAAAGTCACATATGGCACTCAAATCAGCACCAAGACAGGTGGCACATATTCTGTCAATGAGAATATGTGCAAACCATCAATCAATGCAGTGGCATATCAAGACAGAAATTCAACCACAACTGCCTTGACAGGCAATAATCAAGACATTGTGAGAAATCAGTCTACTTTGAAATATACTGCAAGTGGACTGACTGCCTTGAATGGAGCATCTGTCAGATCTTGCTCTGTCACAGTCAATGGACAGACAATCAATCTGACTGTGAGTGGAAATTCTGCCACAGGAAATGGTGGTGTCATTGATTCTGGAACTGACATTGATGCAGTTTTCACTGTCACAGATTCAAGAGGGTTGACAGGCACTAAAACTGTGACCATATCAATGCTTGATTGGTCAGTGCCAAGTGCCATCATCACTCTTGAAAGACAGGATAATTTCTACACTGCAACCAATTTGACAGTTGATGCAAATTTTGCATCTATCAATGGCAACAATAGAATCACAATCACATATCAAGCTACAAAAGAGGGTGATTCATCTGCCTCTGTGAGTGGTTCTGTGCAGGACAATGTCACAAGTGTTGTTCAGCTTGATAACAATTATGCATGGACAGTTGCAATCAAACTTGTGGACAGTTTGGGCGGTCAAACAACCTACACTGCATATATCTCCAGAGGAATGCCAATCATCTATTTTGATAGGCTCAAGTCATCAGTTGGCATCAACTGTTTCCCAAAAGATGAGGAGTCTCTTGAGGTCAATGGAGTGAACATGGAAAGAAATGTGATGACTGCATCACTTTCTGCAAATGTGACCAATCTTGTGGTGAACACTTACACCAAAGTGCCTCTTGATTTATCCAATGGAGTTGGTTCAAAACTGACTCTCCAAAGTGATGGGGGAATTAAGATTGGAGCAAATGTGAGCAAGATCCTTGTCTCTGCAAGGGCATCCATCCAAGGTTCTGCAACAACAGGCAGGAGACATCTGAGAGTCATGAAAAACTCATATACCAACAACAACACAATTGCATGGTCACAGGATGACTTTCCTGCAAGTTCAACTGAGGATATTGTCATCACACCAACAGTGGGAAATGTGTCTGAGGGTGATGTTGTATATCTTTGGTATTATGTGCCAAACTCTGCTGATGCTCTTGGTGGAAATGCTTATGGATGCAGAACATCAATGACAGTTGAGGTCATTGGATAAGGAGGGGATTATGGAGAATTTAACATTGCAGGACATTTCCCTTGCAATCACATTTATGGTTGGATTTATTGGAGGAGTTGGATTCCTTTATAAGTCCATCAAAGGATTTCTTGAGAAGATTATCACAGAACAGTTTGAGCCATTTCAAAAAAGCCTAGATGAATTGAAAGATAATGTTGAAAAGGTTGACATGGAATCCTGCAAGAATTTCCTTGTCAGATGCCTTGGTGATTTTGAAAATGGCAAAGTCATCAGTGATATTGAACAGGAGAGGTTCTGGGAAGAATATGAACATTATCTCAAAGCAGGAGGAAATTCTTATGTCAAACATAGGGTTGAAAAACTCCAAGCAGAGGGCAAATTGTAGTATAATTTAAGTAGATACAAACTCTTACTAATTTAATTCTTTCCCTCAAAAAAAGCCATTTCTCATATTGAGAGATGGCTTTTTTCTTTTTGTCTTTTTATATATGAGAAATAAGTCATGGTGACACATGGCTTATTTTTTTACAATCTTGGGTATTATTGATATATTAATTTAGCAAGTCAAAAAATGACATTTCTTGGAGGTTTTGGTGATGAGATTTGAAAGAATCAAAGAGGAAAAGAGAGATTCTAAAGTAAACAAACTAATTGATGAATTTATCAAGACCAATTATGACAGAGTGGAAATCATTAATGAGGATGATTACAAAGATAATCATGCCATGGTCTCTGCATTGAGATGGGTTATAAAAAATGATTATCCAGAAAAGGTCAAAGCATCCAAAATTAAAGAGAGAGTTTATCTCTCCAAAATTAATTTTGACTATAAATAAAAAGACAGGAATGATCCTGTCTTTTATCTAAATTGAGATGCTTTGATGCTTAGATGTATCAATTCAATTGTTTCCTTATTTTCAACTATCTTTGCAAAGTGGCATTTAAGAGCTATGGAGCATTTTAGGATGGTTTCAAGTTTGGCATTGTCAATCACTTTAGAACCTTGCTCATAATGTCTTAGAGTGCCAATGTTGATGCCTGTTGCATCTGCCAACTCATTTTGTGACAATCCTTGTTGCAGTCTCATATCTTTTAATCTAGTCATTTTCATCATCCTTTTAACTTTAGTTGTAGAGCCAAATTTGGCATTGAAATTTCCATGCAACCAAAGTTATATATACCATTTCCAACTGAAAAAACTATGTAGTATACATGTAGTATACAAAAAGCCTTGCAATCCTTGGTATATCAATGTTTTTCACATTGGTATACAATTATTTTTATTGCAATGGTGGTGGGAAATGTCTTGCTATTAGTGCATTCTCTGACTCTTTGAGAATCTATAAAAACCTTTTTGTAATATACACAACAATATACAAGACTATAACTTTGATTGGGGAAATATATGTGGTTGTAGTGTTGATTATAACATGAGTTATACTTTTAGTTGTATTCCAATTTATTCATCTGCAACTTTAGTTGTTCTATTTCAATGTGATTGTATCTATCTGTTATATCTCCTTTATGTCCAACAATCCTCTGAACAAGGTCTCTGTCTGCTCCACATTTTAGAATGTGAGTGATGAATGTGTGCCTTGTTGAGTGAGGAGTGTGTTCAAATCCAATGTCCTTTTTGATTGTGTTCCAGAATCCTAAAAGATAATTTCTATAAGAAATTCTATATCCTCTATTGTCAACAAGGAGGTATTTATTCTCTGAATTATAGAGATCCTCAATGATTGGCTTGATTTCCTCATGAATAGGGATTGTTCTGTTTCTTCCTGCCTCTGTTTTAGTGCCTCCAATCATATAACCATCCTCTATATATACATTTTTTGTCTCCATTTCTAGCAGTTCAGAGATTCTCATGCCTGTGTACAACAATAGTTTTATAGTGTGAGAGAGCGGATGTCCGTCATATGTCAACACCTGCTTTATCTGCTCATTGGTAAATGGTTGCCTTTGCTTGCTTTGAACTGATTCAGTCTCAACCAATTCAGCAACATTCTTGGTTACATAGTCATATTTGAGTGCATATTTATAAACTCTATTGAGCATGCTCTTGACATTCTTTTGGGCAGATGGAGTGTGCCTCGCCAAAATATCCTCAATGTGTCCTGCCTTGATATTTCTGATGGGCACATTTTGAATTTCTGCACATTTGCGGAATGCACTGTGATAGTTGTTTGTTGTGGTTTCTGCAACAGGATTTGTTTCCATAAGTTTTTCATAGACTGCCTTGAGTGTGATGTCTTTGTGTTCCAGATCGAATGGATCAACAAGATACTCTCTCAAGGCTTTTCTTGCATCAGAGATTTTTGCATGATATGACAGGTATTTGAATTTTTGCTTGCCATCCTCAGTCCATCCAACTGTCACTCTGACTGCAAATGGCTTTTTTCTGTTACCTCCAAGGGTAACAATTGAGCCTGTTCCATTTCCTCTTTTGGATTGTTTACGAGCCAAAAGAATCACTCCTTTAGATTTATTTCATCAAGCAGAGGCATTTAGGTGAGTCTCTGTCATTTTGTGGGTATATGCATCAGTATATGTAATACACAACTTGATTACAATAACTTTTATACACATTTTTATGGTTGTGACTATTTCTCTAAGGCTATATATTTGTTTTACAAGAATTATAAGACAATTTATGGAAAGAGGGATTATTCTATGACAGTTCAAGAGTGTGCAAGATTATTGGACAAGTCTCCACAATTTGTGAGAATAGGCTTGCAAAGAGGAATCCTGCCATTTGGATATGCAATTAAGATGTCTAGTAAATGGACTTATCACATCTCTGAAAAAAAAGTTCATGAATATTTAGGAATTATGAACAAATAGATTTATTATATTTTATGCATATTTTTCAAAGAAATATAAAAATTTATATTGTATCAACAAATTATTCAATTATAATTAAATGTAAATAAATGGAAAGGAGTCATTTCAAGTAATGCGTATTAATTTATTACTCTGGGAGGAGAAAAATGGATTTAAAGGCTCATTTGTTGCAAAAAAAATTGGTGTTAGTGATACCACTTGGAGTCAAATAAAAAATGACAGACAAAATCCAACATTCAAACAATTAATGACATTCAAAGATGTTTTTGGACAGGAACTTGATATGGATGTTTTGGAATTATTCAAATCTGTGGATGCAGATACCAAATTATAATCACATCTATTTTTTCAAATGATTTTGGGATATAAAAGACAATCATAAATAAAAAATTGTTTTTTGTTTTATATAAAAATCAAATGGGGGAGGTTAGATCATGAGTAATGAACTAGATTCAAAAGGATTGCAGTCTGCAAATTTCATTGATTTAGTAGTTTTAAAAAATCATCCTCATGTATTTCAAGCACCTGCATTTTCTCAGTTAAAAGATGGTGACAAGGTGGTTATTGAAAGCACAAAAGAGGATGAGACTGCAATTGTTGAAAGGGTCTACACTGCAAGAAAAAGCGGTGATGAACTAGATTTCATTTTGATTGCAAGTGGCACATCATTGCCACTCAAGAAGATTCTCAAGAAAATTGATTATACAGATTTTGAGTTTGAGGGCATTGCCTATGAGAAAAGCTGATCTGATTCCAAAACTTGATGAGTGGATTCTTGAGCAGAAATATCAAGAATATGCTCAATCAACCTTGAATCAATATAGAGCCAATGTCCAAAAATTCATTGATTGGTTGCCAGAGGATGAGGAAATCACAAAGGACACCATGCTCAAATACAAGATGCATCTTGGAGAGGTTGCAGGGTCAACATCATCAATCAACACTTGGATTGTTGAGGTGAACAAATTCCTCAAGTGGCTAGATCAGAAAGATTTGTGCCTCAAGAAAATTAAGATGCAGTCCAAGCAGAGCAATGAGGAGATTTTGACTATTTCCGACTATAAAAGACTTTTGAGATTTGCCAAGAGGAATGGAGACCATCAACTCTATTACATCATGAAAATACTTGCCATGACAGGCATCAGAGTCTCTGAGTTGAGATATTTCAAGGTTGAAAATCTCAAAAGCAACTATATAGATGCATTCAACAAGGGCAAGGAAAGAACAATCATTGTCAGACAGGACTTGATGAGAGAGTTGAGGCACTATTGCAAGGATCAGGGCATCAAGAGTGGATATATATTCCCAAGTGCCATTGTTGATGGTCAAATGGTCAATGTATCTACCATCTGGAGACGGATGAAACGGATTGCAGGACTTGCAAGAGTCAGAAAGAGCAAGGTTCATGCTCATTCATTTAGGCATCTATTTGCACAGGTATTCCTCAACACATACTCCAACAACATCACAGAACTTGCAGACATACTTGGACATAATTCTCTGGACACAACAAGACTCTACACAAGGACAAGTGACTCTCAAAAGAGAGAAAAATTGGAGCATATGAGGTTTGAAAATAATGAAAAATAAGGGGTGATTTTTTCAAAAAGTATTTTCAAATAAAAAAGAGACTCAAACCCTTGTGAAATCAAAGCAAGGGCGGTCAAAGTTGGGTGCAATATAATATTGCGGTTATATTGCGGACAGGAAAGGAGAAAAAGTGAGGACAAATTTGATAGAAAAAGTAATGAATAAGCTAGGATATTATAAATCTAGTCAAATTATTCAACCTCCTGTTATTAAGCAAGATATTTACAAATATAAAACTTTGAGAACAAAGCAAGAATTTTTGCCAGAGGAAATAGTGGATGTACCAACATCATTATTAATTGAATCAACACTGAGACCATTGGCAAGTCAGTTGTCTGAGATATGTGAAATTACTCAAACAGAAACTAATAGAGGCACATATGAGATAGAGGCAACTTTGCGATTTTTAGAAAGGGAGGAGAAAAATGACAGATAAACTCAAAGACATAATTGATAATGCAGAACATGCAAAAGAGGGAACTTTCTATAATGAGTTTCTGATTATCCCAACAGGTCAGAAATATGATGGATTTTGGGGAGTGAATGGGTTTGACAAGATGCTCATTCTTGCAGGACATCTTGAAAATGATGAATGGGCAATTGTGACTGATTATTCAGATGCATTCAACATTATTAATCAAGGCAGAACCATCAATTTTGATGTGCCAAGCAAATATGACTGCTTGAGAATCTTCTTTGATGAACCTATTGAATTGACATCAGTTGGCTCATCAGTTCTATCAATAGAAAAGATTGTTGGTGAGGAAATTTAAGCATGGATATTGGTTGGGTTTTTATTTTTTCACTAGCAATCATTGCATTAGTGATTAGTTGTTTTGGAGATGACAAATAAATTATTTGGAGGGAAAGAAAAATGGATTTTAAAGAATTTGAGGAAATGAAAGTTGAGCCTGCAAAAATTGAGTCAACAGTTGATGAAAATGGTTTTGCAAGAACAAAGATGGAGGGCAGAGGAATTGAATTGCTTGGACTTTCAGTGGAAATTGCAGTTAATTGCATGAAACAATATGATATGCCTGTTGATATTTATTGTGAAATGCTCAAATCACATATGAATATTAAACAACGCAAGAATGATGTGGAAAATATAATTAAAAAAATGTTGGGGGATTTGTAAATGAATAAAGTGATTTTAATGGGGAGACTGACAAGGGATCCAGATGTGAGATATTCACAAAATGGAAATGAGCACACTTGTGTTGCTAGATACACATTAGCAGTGGACAGGGCAAGGAAAAAGGATGGAGCACCAAGTGCAGATTTTATCTCCTGTGTTGCCTTTGGAAAGAATGGAGAGTTTGCTGAAAAGTATCTCAAGAAAGGCACAAAGATTTGTGTCTGTGGTCATTGGCAGACAGGCTCATATCAAAATCAAGAGGGGCGGACTATTTACACAAATGACTGTGTGATAGAGTCTCATGATTTTGCTGAATCAAAGAGAGCATCTGAGGCAGAGCATCCAGAGCCACAACCAACAGATGATGGATTCATGAATGTGCCAGATGTGGCAGAGGATGAATTGCCATTCAGCTAAAGTTGGAATAAGGCAATTAGATATATTTGACTACTTATGAGGCAAAATGAAAAGAAATAAAAGAGGTAATAAAAGAAATGGAAAGAAAAGATTTTTTAATAATAAAGAGAGATTGCTCAGATGACAAAAGAATTTCATTAGATGCAAAAGGGTTGTTGTTATCCATGAGTGAGAATCCAAATGGATCACTCTATGATCTGGACAATGATTCAAGAGAAAACATTGACAGTGCTCTTGATGAATTACTCAAAGCAGGTTATGTGATGCCAATGAAAGATGCAAAAAATTATGTCGAGAGTGTTCTCAGCTTAAAAACGAAAGATGAAAATTTTTGCTTTTCATTACCAAATAACAGATTTCTTGGATTTGACAAACAAATCAGTGATGTATTAGTGGCAGTTTTTAAAGATTTTTTAAGCAAGGAATAGGAGAGGGAAAATGAGTAAAGTGAAAAATGAAAATTTTTATAGTGTCCAAGGGTGGATGGTCAATGAGTTAGATCTGAAAGGAACACAGTTGCACATTTACGCAATTATATATGGATTTTCACAGACTGATGACCAATATTTCACAGGTAGTTGGCAGTATCTTGCTGATTGGACTAATTCAACAAAAAGAAGTGTGAATAACGCACTAAAGGCTCTTGTTGATAAAGGTCTTTTGTTGAAAAAAGATAAGGTTGTCAACAATGTGAAATACTGCGAATATAAAGCACTTAAAGAACCATTTAGAGAGGAAAAAAGTTCACTAGGGGGTGGTGAAAAAATTTCCCTAGGTGGTGAAAAAAGTTCACTAGGGGGTGGTGAAAAATTTTCACTAGGGGGTGGTGAAAAAATTTCCTCTAATAATATAGATATAAATAATATAGATATAGATAATAAAGAGAATAAAAAGAAAGAAAGAAAGAGCACCACCTATGACTCTATTCTCTCATCCATGGATTTAGAACCAAGACTCAAAGAGACACTCATTGAATTTATCAAAATGAGAAAGTTGATTAAAAGTCCAATGACTGACCATGCTCTTGAATTGCTAATAAAAAAACTTGAAAAGATGTCCTCTGATGTGGATGTTCAAATTGAGATATTGAATCAATCCATTCAGAACAGTTGGAAAGGAATTTTTCCAATTGATAAGAAAAAGCAAGTGAACAATGCATCCAATGCACTAGAGGATGATTACCAAAGATATTCTGATTGGAGCAAAAAAAGAATAAGAGATATTGTTGACTCAATGCCAGAATGATGAAAATGATTTTTGGGGGTAAAACATGAATGAAAAAGAGTTTGCAACATTTGCCATGGCTCTTAGATCATATTATCCAAGAGAAAAAATCCTGCCATCTGATGAGGCAATGGATTTGTGGTTCATGGAGTTGAAAGATATTCCATTCAATATTGCTCAAGCAGGACTTAGAAAATGGGTCAGTTCTAATAAGTGGTCTCCATCTATTGCAGAAATAAGAGAGATGGCAACATCCATCACACTTGGTGAAATTCCAGATTGGGGAGAGGCATGGAAAGAGGTTCAGCTTGCTATCAGAAGATATGGACGATATGAGGCAAGAAAAGGAATTGAGAGCCTGTCTCCACTTACAAGGCAAGCAGTTGAAAGAATTGGGTTCAATACTCTATGCATGAGTGAGAATGAATCTGCGGACAGGGCAAATTTTCGGATGATATATGAGCAGTTGGCAGAGCGAAAGAAAAAAGAGGCTCAAATGCCAATGACACTCAAGATGTTGATTGCAAAGGTTCAGAATCAAAATTTGATAGAGGATGAAAAATGATTAAAATTATAGTTGGTACAATATTAAGTTTGTTTTATTGCTTTTTAGCATTCGTGATTCTATATGTTATAAAATCTGAAAATTCAGAAAATATGAATCATGAAAAAGGGGAGAAAGATGAGGAAAAGAATCATTAATGCATCCATTGTGCTTTCATTCTTGAGTGCTCTGTCCATTTCATGTGCATGGATGGGAAAATGTATGCCTAAAGATTTAAAAGCCGAAAATGGAGCAAATATGGCGGTCACAGACATATGTGTGAAACCAATAGAGACAATCAATGATGTTGAAATTGTGGAAAATGAGGTTGAAACAGTTGGAAATGCAAATGATGAGATTTTCTGTGATTCTCTGGAAACCTTAGCCATCTGTGTTGAGGCAGAGGCAGGAAATCAAGACCTGTATGGCAAGAGATTGGTTGTTGATGTCATTTTAAACAGGGTTGATTCTGAAGGATTCCCAGATAACATTGAGGATGTCATTTCACAGAAATATCAATTCACTACCTATTGGGATGGCTCAATGGGGAGAGTGGATGAACCATCTCCAGAAACATATGAGGCAGTGAGATTGGAATTAGAATCAAGGACTGATGATTCAATCCTATTCTTTACCGCAGGCAATTATAACACATATTGCATTCCTGCATATAGGTATGGAGACCATTATTTTGGTTATTAGGAGAAAAGAGATAAGAAAAAAATGATAACCAATACTAGAGAACAAAAGATTTGTGATAAGTATGGCAAACGTGATGAACATGGTTTTGTTCATTGTTATGAATGCCCTTTAAAAAAAGGGAATCCTGTTCAATGGGATTTCAGATGTAAGGCAAATAGTCATTATGACAGAAAAACAAAAGAGTGGGAATATGATGAGAGGAGAGAATGAATGATAGAGATAAAAGACACTGATTTGCCAATCACAGTGGCTCAAAAGATTATATGTGGAACTAAACCTGCAAATAATTCACCACTAATAAAAGGCATTGCAAAGGCATTGACCAATGATGAAAATGCAGGAGAAACCATGGACATGTTCAGTATTGAGGAAATTGGGGAAATCGCAAGTTATTTAATGACATATTGTGAATCTCACAAAAATGGAGATTAGAAAATGGTATTGTTCAGTGAAAGAATGGTAATTGAGAAACAATTTCTTGCATGGTGCAAAGAAAATGGTGTTGCATAGAAACCATGTTCTCTTGTTGGATTTATGCAGGCAAAAGGATGGCTCAATGAAGAAAAGATAGCATGGGATTTAATAAAGGAGAAAAAATAATGGATTTTATAACATCAGCAGAATGTGCAAATAAATGGCACATTTCTCAGAGGAGAGTGGCAATATATTGTCAACAAGGAAGAATAAAAGGAGTAGTTCGTGTAGGAAAAATGTGGTTGATTCCAAAGGATGCAGAAAAACCACAAGATCCAAGGAAAGATAGAGGATAAAGAATGAAAGCATTATCAATATTTTCACTATTAGTATGTTCACTTATGCTGAATATCATTCAACTTGGTTTTACTCTTTGGGTGAATAATTCTTGGTATAAGAAAACAATGGAACTAAATAAAAATTGGTATGAAAAATCAATAAAAATAATTAATCAGTTGAGTGACAGTGGGGAGGAACAGAATGAAAATCAAAATAATGGGATGCTCCATGCAGGAGATACAAGAAATTGAGAAATATGGTGTCAAAGTCAATTTTGGCTATGGACATGCATCTGTTATTGATGTGAGGTCAATTCAAGATATGAAAGACAGGATTTTGATATATCTGAATGATAGCAGATTTTTCTATGTGAAAAAGAATCCAAACTTGATAATTGAATCAAATTTTGATGATTACAGAGGTTGAAAATATGTTTAGTGATTTTGACAGATGCCCAAGATGCAATCACAATGATGCTCCAATGGTATGGCTTGGAGAGGGCAAAGGATGGTTGTGTGAGGATTGTTTTGAAAAAGAGAGGAGGAATGAAAATGCCAACATCAGTGATGATAACGTTAATCATATGCGTGACAATAGTGATTCTGGTATTCATCAACAATAAAAAGGAGAGATGATAACATGGGGGGAGTTTACATTGATTATGAAACGTACAAAAGAAAATATATTGAAATTCAGAATAAATATAATGAGATTCTGACAGAAAAAGAGTATCTATTCACCAAGACTCAACCAAATGCCATAAAATATGACAAGGTTCAAGTGCAGGGTGGTACATATGGCAATGGGTTTGATGAATATATGATTGCTAAAGAGCATGACAAGATTGATGAGAGACTCTGTGAGGCAAAGCAACTCTTAGAGGACAGGGAAAGACTGCTCAAGTTGAAAGAAAAGGAACTGAGAGCATCTAAGGACAAGCTAGATCAGATCTATCTCATGAGGTATGTGGACAACAAAAGACCATATGCCATTGCCAGAGCATTGAATTATTCTGAATCTCAAATATATAGGATTTTAGATAAAATTCAAAAAAGTTTAAGAGGTTAAAGAAGATGAAAGAGTTAGTATTTGAGAAGAAAAAAAGTTTAGGAAGAAGAAAAAGTGGAAAAGATACAAGCATTTTTGTATCAATTTCAAAAAAAAGTAATAAAGCAAGGCTGACATTTTATAATAAGTGGGCACAAGCCATTTCAAAGAGTGGTTATATTGTAATTGCAGTTAGTGGAAACAGAATGTATTTTAAAGAGGCAGATGAAACTGAGGGATGGTCTCTGTCAAAAACAAATTATGAAAATACCAAAGTTATATCAGCCCAGAATGAAAAAATATATAAATGGATTGAGAATAGTGGAATTGGATCATATCAATTTAAGCATGATGATGAACTTGATTTGTACTATATCGAGAAAATGAAGATTAGGGGAAAGAAAAATGATTAGTGTGGTAATTTGCCTAGTATGCACATTGGTGAATACTGCATGGGCAATCTATTGGATTAATAGATTAAACAAAGATACAAAGATGTATAAAATAAAGGTTATGTGCAGAAAGAGCATTGCAAGCGGTGTTTGCCCAGAGTGTTGTGATAAATGTGCATGGAATATTGAGAGGTATGAGAAAAAATGGAAAAAGAAGAAATAAAAAGAAAAGCAGATAAAATGGCATGTGATATTTTTGAGTTTTTAGAAAGTCAAGAGCCAGATGAGGAGGAAAGAAATGAAAGATTTATAGAATTAGCTTGTTCATTTGTGACTGCCACATTAGATTTTGATAGTGATAATATTCTCAATGATATTAGTGATCGGTGTAAGGATATTATGAAAATATCAGTTGCAGGTGCAATGAGATATAAGATGGGAAATAAAGATAGAGTTCTAAAAGAATATTTTCATAAGGAGTAAAAAATGGTAAATGATGAAACACTTGAAAATTTTGAATCTATGAAAATAGAGGCTCTAAAGAGGATGAAAAAACTTTCTATTGACCAATCTGTGATTGATGACTTTCAAAACAATAATGAATTATATTGTTCCGGAAATGGAAAGATTGATAGTGTTCCATCTGAAATAAAGGACAGGGCACTAAAATGGCAACAAGAGTTTGGATGCCTTGTGTATCACATCATTCATGCGTTTATATTTGGTTGTGAAACCTATGAATTTTTGCATGTATCATGTTATAAAGAGGATTGGGATTTTGAAAATGAGATATTAGAGGATGGATGGGTGATGGTGAGGAGCGAAAATGAAACCATTCCAGAATATAGTGAATCGGGATCCATTAGGGTTCAGAGTCTAAATGGCAGTTTAATCAGAATCAACTAATAAAAAAGAGGACATCAATTGTCCTCTTTTTTAATGCGTACAATATGCGTATTTAATGCGTACACAATACGCACAATCAACAGTGTTCATCTATCCACATTTGAATCAATACAGATGCAGACAGATGCTTGTCTTTTGCAGTTGCCATGAGTCTCTCCTTGGATTCACTTGGCAAAGTGATATTCATTTTGACTTTTCGCTTGGACACCTTTTCTTGCAATCCAAGTTCACTCTTGATGCTCTCTTGTGATTCATGTCTTTTCTTTGCATCAAGGGCAAATATATTTTCTCTTTTTGGCATTTTATTGTGTTCTCCTATCTTTCAAATTTAATTCATATTTTACAGAACTATATATGTATTCAATCTGTTTGCATCCAATATTATTGGACTGAAATTCATTGATTGATATGCCACATGCACCTGCTTGATTAAATGCAGTTGTATCTGAGATGATGGCAGTCTTTAGATCAGGATATTTGGCATTAAACCAATTGATGAAATCTCTTGAGATGTTGAAACGATTCCAACGATTAAATACATATAGTGTTGGTTTAGTTCCTTTGAATGGCTCTAAAATCTGAATCATTCTCTCAAGAGGTTTCATGTCTCTATTGCTCATCATGGTTGGCACAATGACAAAATCAGCAGATTCAATCCATTTTGTCATATTAGCTTGCAGAGCACCTGCGGTGTCTACAACTTGGACAACTGCCTCTGGATTCTCATTTGTTTGGTGAATGGCAGATCCTTGGTCATCCAAATCATAGAAATTATAAGGGATTTGGTCTCTCTCCAGAGCAAATGCAAGTTCATCTGCAATGAGTGTTTTTCCAACACCACCTTTTTGATTACAAATTAATACTGTTTTCATTCTTTTCCTCCTTTTGCGTACACTATACGCATTTCATGCGTACTGTATGCGTTTATTATGCGTATTGTATACGGATATTATGCGTACACTATACGCACATATATTTTTATCAGTTTTAGGAGGTTTTTGCAAGTCCAAAAAAAACATGCGAAAAAATGCGACAAAATACCATGTATAGTTGGAGTGTAGAATTGTAGGATTCAACAGGAGGGTTTTGCCATGGATATTGGTCAGAATATCGAATATCTGTTGACACCTGTTGCACAGGTGGCACTTATCATTGGACTTGCTGAATTATTCAAACAAATAGGATTGAACAAGAGATGGATTCCACTTGTAGACATTGGACTTGGGTTGGCAAGTGGCATTTTTATTTATGGGATTGCAATGAGTTATGGATTGCTTGATGGAATTATCATTGGAATTGCTCTTGGTCTATCTGCATGTGGATTATTTAGTGGATTTAAGAATGTAACAGGACAATAGGGGGAGATTCTATGAATGGCATTGATATTTCAAGGTATCAAGCATCAATGAAATTAGAGGATGTAAAAAGAGCAGGATATGGTTTTGCAATCCTAAGAGGTGGATATACAGGATATGGAGCAAACAGGGTCAAATGTGTTGATTTTGCTTTTGAAAATTTTTATAGACAGGCAAAAGAGATTGGTTTTCCTGTTGGTGCTTATTATTACTCATGTGCAAAGACATATGCAGAGGGTGAGGCAGAGGCATCATATTTTTATGAGCAATGTCTTAAAGGTAAACAGTTTGAAATGCCAATATATATTGATGTTGAGGATTCTCATTGGCAAGCTGACAACAAAACAGGTGTGACAGATGCAATCATTGGATTCTGTGAATATTTGGAGGGTAAAGGATTCTATGTGGGAGTCTATGCAAGTCTCTCATGGTTCAACACCAAGATTGATGTCTCCAGATTGAAAGATTATACAAAATGGATTGCAAAATGGTCTCCATCAAAGCCAACAGTCTCATTCAATGCCTTTGATATGTGGCAGTACAGTGACAATGGAAAGATTGGAGATCATGTTGTTGACCAAAACATTGCTTTCATTGATTTTCCATCTATTATCAAAAAGGCAGGAAAAAATGGATATAGCAAAGGTCAAACATCTCAACCGAAAAAGACCACAAGCACCACAACAATCTATATTGTCAAGGCAGGTGACACATTGAGTGGCATTGCTAAAAAGTACAACACCACTGTGGATGCATTGGTCAAGAAAAATGGCATCAAAAACAAGAATAAGATCTATATTGGACAGAGGCTCAAAGTCTAGGGGGAGGTAAATATGGATGTAAGATATATCACTCAACATGAGGGTTATAGATATGAGGATTTAAGCGAAAAATCAAAACATGAGATTGATTGTTTCAACTATATTTTGGATAAGGTTGATGAGGTCAGAATTGAAGATGATGACATTCTTGCAGAGAATACTATTGGAAAGATTAAGCAGGAGATGGCAGAGGATGTGATTAATGCAGTCAAAGAACATTTGGAAATCTGCATTCTTGAAATGCAGATCTGCCTTGCAGAGCAGGACAAGGAAGATTCAAAGGAGTAGATATGAAAGATATTGAGTTTATTGCATTATGTAAAGAAACAGTAAAAAATTATTTTAATAGCAGAGTTGAAAAGACTGATGATGCGAATATAAGCACAGATGATGTTTATATAGTTTGGATATGCAAGTCATTACAGAATTGGAAAGCACTTGTGAGCACTACTGTCTCAGATGGAATGTATTATGAATTAACATTCAATGGAGATAAGAGTGAATTATATTTAGATGCTTATAAGAAATGGGAGAACAAGTGCATTCATGTATAAGTCATGCAGTAAATGTGGCAAGATTCATGACACCAGATTCAAGTGCAATGCAGGAAATGACATCTATAAGAGCATGCAGGAGAGGAATCTGAGGAGCAAGAATGCTTGGACAGAGAAATCAAAAGAGATCAGAGAAAGAGCAAACTATTTATGTGAGGTTTGCAGAGATCTGGGAAAAATCACATATGATGATTTAGAGGTTCATCACATCACAAAAGTGAGAGATGATGCATCATTGCTATTAGATAACTACAATCTGATATGTCTCTGTCAAGAACATCACAAAAAAGCTGACAAAGGTTTGATCGATAAAGACTATCTATTGAGTCTTGCTAAGAGGAGAGAAGATGAATAAAGTTGGTTGGTTCATCTTCTCTTTTATTAATTTATCAAATTTGTTTGAAAATTAATAAAAATAAGCGGATAAAAGGCAGGGAGAAGATCCCCCGTGGGTATATTGTGTCTCATTTTCAGACAATTTCAAGAC
>Ga0247611_10002055_pt1 | contig 33986 bp, 57 predicted proteins | sample 177DNAGHGhighgp2_FD_192422 | JGI IMG/M metagenome (GOLD analysis project Ga0247611, IMG submission 192422) | Sheep rumen microbial communities from Palmerston North, Manawatu-Wanganui, New Zealand - 1770 DNA GHGhigh gp2 | ecosystem: Host-associated > Mammals > Digestive system > Stomach > Rumen... | reverse complement strand
AGATGTCTTTTACAGTAATTTAAAAGAATCTCTACTTGAAAATAGATTACCTGTTGCTTTGTAGATTTAGTATAAAATGAATGCTGCAGCAATGCATAATTCTAAAGAAACCTTTAATAATTTTAGGCTAGCATTAATTGAATCTTATAAAAGACGAAAAGATCCAAAAACAAAGCAACTGTTATATCCAGATTTAAATAGTGATAATTTAGAAGCAAGAACAAAAGCTGAATAGAAATTTGCGTCTGAAGTACTATCTAGTACATCTACAGCAACTATATCAAATATTATGCTATTAAGTTCTGGTCCAGGATTCGGTAAATCTACATATATTCCAGAATTAGTATTATTATTAGAAAAAATATTCAAAGATTTTAATAAAGAAACAGACTTATGGATTTCAGGTCCAGATAATCCAAATTCAAGTGATAGAGTAGAAATGGCGAAAAAGATGCGTGATGATATTGGTGCTAAAGAAACTCCAACATTTAATCGTGATACTTTAATGTCATATATATTAAAGGACTTTAATGACTATGAAAATACATTTAAAGTAGTAAACGGAAAACTACGTACAGATGCTAAATTAGAATTAAATTTAGATGGTTCTATTAAATTTCCATTTGAATTAAATGATAATATACAAAATATACCTAAAATTATCATAGTCGATGAAATTTCATAATTTTCTACATTTGATATAGCTGTCCTAGATGCATTTGCTAAAAAACATGATATTACTGTTCTTGCTCATGGTGATTTTACATAGTCTGGAATCTATGGACAAGTAAAAGTTAATGAATTTGGTGAAGAAGCTATTCACGAATTAGGATTAAAGGATACATAGTTTATAAGAGGATTTAAGAGTCAGTTATCTTTTAGGTCTACAAATAAACAAACTGATGTAAATAATGCTGCTCTTAGAGTCTTTGTGGAAGAATTATTAAACTATTATAGAGACCCTGAAAATAATCCTAAACCAAACCCATTAAATGTATATCACTATCGAGACAAGGAAACTGGAAACCTTTATGGCATATATATGCAGCACAGAGATGCATATGCAGATGGAACAACTGCTGGTTTGACTAAAACAACAGAGGAATACATTGATGGGTTATATAAATCTCTAGAAGATGGAGAAAAAGTAGTTCTTGTTTATGGGGATGAAAATAGTGCAGCTTATAACTATATAAAAAATAAAGGTTTACTAGAAAAAACAGAGTAGGTAAAAGGATCAGTTATTAAGAGTACAGAAAATAAATACTATGTTATAGATTTAAATGTTGGACAGTTTGATAATGTAAATTTAACGAATGAATAGAAGTAGGAAGCAATTCATTATGTTAGAGAATATTATACAGCTTTAACTAGACAAAAGTAGGGAACCATTCTTATTGACCATATCAATAAAAATATTCCTGATATGACAATACAAGCATAGGCACCAGAAACAAATACAACAAGAATAGAATTACCAACAAAAACTATTTAGAAATTATCTGCATAGTTTGCTAAACTCTTAAATGAAATATACCCTGAAGTAATTCCAAACAAAAATACAACAAATAAGAAACCAACCCCAAAACCTAATACATCTGAAGGTTCAAAAGACGAAGATAAGAAAGTAGACCCTGCTACAATAGAATTAGATGGTGATATACCAAAATCAGATGATTTTGCAAGATTTGCAAATTACGGGTCTGCACGTTTACAAGAGTCTTAGCCATTAAGATTAGGAAGAAATGATGGCTCTATACAGGCAAGAGGAGTTACTGCTAATAATAATCCTTATCCAATTCCAGATGAATTTGTTGAGTTCATCTTAAATACATTTAATGTTTTGCGAACAGGTTTAACAAAAGATTTGAAGTATTCTAAGTATGCAGAGTAGCGTAGAGATTGTATTAATGGCCTACGGTATATTCAAAAAACATTACTAAAAAACAATAATTTAGATATTCCTGACCTTGATAATCCAAGTGTAGATACTGATTAGAAAGTAAGGGAATACATAATAAGAATTCATCATTTAATAAAATCAACAAGAGATAATAATGAATTACGTCAAGAATTATATAAATTACTGAAATTAAATGAAGTTTTAGAATTAAAAGATTTTGATATTCGGTATGCTGTAATATCATATCCTGAAAAATGGACAACGAAAAATGGAAGAAGATTAGATAATAATCCATGGTTATATGTAGATAGGGAAAATGAAGAATGCTGGGGAGGTAAAGGTACTGGAGAAAAAAATAATACTATAATGAGAAAAGAACTAGTACTAATTATGGGTAAAAATGGAGGAAATGCTTCTGATGAAGTTTATTTAACTGTACCCATACTATCTCTTCCTAACTATAAAACTGTTTATAATAGGGGTAGAAGTAGTCTTTCTGAGGTAGTTACTAGAACATTAGATCATATTTTTGAAACAACATAGGCTGGACATGCACAAGACATTGAAGTAGCAAAAGCACTAAGAGATATTTTATCTGTTTAGCCAGATGCTGCAGGGGCTGCTGCTCTTTTAAAAATATTGGAGTATTATTGTTTTACTGGAAATGATATTATTTTCTTAAATTCTGACGTTTAGTTAACTAAAACAGAAAAAAATCCAAATGGACTATTTAATTTCTTAGGATGGTTTGTATCAGCGTCAGATAGAGGCTTTGATTATGATACAGAAGGATATGAATAGACATCAAGAGAAAACGGTCGATTAATTCTACATAAAGTTAGTGATTTACTTCTAGACGGAGATAAAGATATAACTAGAATATATACTGCATATAGTACAAGTAAACCAAAAAATTTCACAGACAGTAGACGCCCAGGATTTACAATTCAAAATGGTGCTTATTATGTCTTTGTAGCAGATAAAAAAGCTTTCAAAGATGCTTATGGTAATTTTGTTGAGGAGGATATGTTTAAGTACTATTAGGAACAACTTGATAATCCAAATCTTCCAATATTAGTTACTGCTTTAGCTGTTAGACCACCAGAAGCTACTTTTGAAGAATTTATAAATTCAGAAAGAGACAGCTTATTCGCTCCGAGAGGATCAGATAAACGTAGACAGGATATTGGAAATTAGTTTACTATATATAGAGTATTACAAAAAGTAGTTGCAGCTAATGCAGGAGACAAAAAAGTTGAATCTATAGCTAATCGAATTATAGCTTTAAATAATGGTAATAACTAGGAATATGCTAAAGTTGAAAAAGAGATTCTTAAAATGACTTATGCTGAAGGGACTATTTCGCCAGAAAGAAAACAAATTTTAGGAGAAATATTCAATATTGCTCAAAACACTCTTAGTAGTACTGAGAAAGCTGCAATTGAACAACAAGTAAGATCATATAGTGGTTATGTTCCAATGATTGACTCTATGCTAAGTAACTTAGTAAAATAGGGTGATCGAAATATATAGCTTAGAACAAAGTTAAGACGATTCTTATAGATACTATTTGATCCAAAGAGTATGTCTAGTTCTGAATTTATTAATTGGAGAAATTATGACTTAGAAGAATTTTAGAAATTTTTAACTGATGTAATATCTGAACAAGCTCTAGTTTATAATCCAGAATTTATAAATGTTAATTCCTCTACTAATGCTGATATTAATGCTGCAAATTATGATATAGTATTTAAAACAGAAGATGGAGCTACAAATACTATTACTTTTTGTTCAACTAAGACAGATTCTTTAACTGATATAAATAAAATGTATTAGTATAAAGGTAAAGACTTTATGTATGCTTCCACACTATTTAGTGGTCCATTTGTTGGAAACATAATGCAAATTATAGATAAAGTAATTACTTCAAAATCAAACTCAGGAGGATTTAGACCAGATGCAGAAAGAATCAACGTATTCAATAAAATGAATCATAAAAAAACTATACTGTTTTTTGATAATACGCTAGAAGACGTTTATACTTCCTTAAGGATTTAGTCAGAAAAAATAGATGATATTCGTGATGCTTTAACTCCACATAATCTACAAATAAAGTATATAGGAGACTATAAATATTTAGTATTCTCTAATGAGAATCTTCCTGAGAAAGACTCAAAAGTTCTGGATGTTAAACCGTATAAGACTTTTAAAGATAAAGATAAACTTAATGATTTAGCTCAATTTAATGAAGATACTATTATATTTAAATTGAAGTCAACTGATGGATTAACTAAGTATTATGCATTAGATAAAGTCGATAATCAATATAAATTTACAAATGTAACAAAAGCAACTGCACCAGATCCTTGGACAAAATCATATCCATTTACAATTAAATCAGATTATTTAGGAATGATATTCCACTACGCTCCAGAAGAAGGTGGATTAGTTATTTTTGAGCAACCAGTTAATATGTTAGGAGGCTTTACAAAAATATTAATTATAGGTGAAGATGGATGGATTGAAAGACCTTCTGGAGAAAGAATAAAATTGGAAACAGAAGAGGATAAAAATATAATAGGAGATATTATACATAAAGGAACAGAATCTGTTAAAGAAGCAATTGATGATAAATATCATTATTATGTTAATAGCAAAGATAACGTTGTTATAGTACCTATTAATAAGAAGACAATAATAGATCATAGAGAAAGAATAGTTAATTCTATATCACTAGTAGATAATAAATTAACTATAAATATTGATGGAAAAGAGTATTCTGGAGCATTAGCTTTATCTATTGTTAAAACTTATTTTCCAGATACAAAATTAGACCTAGAAAACGTTATTATAAATGAAGGAAACATAGACAGTCCATTTAGAGTATCAGAAGATCTTCATAAAGCTTTAAATAATATGGGAGGAACATATGAAGGAGAAGAGATTACAATTAGAGAACTCTTAACGTATGTAGCAGAATTTACAAATAGTAGTTTAGATGAAGCTAAAGGTTTTTTACTTGAAAATGTTGATTTAGGAAAAGATTTAAAAGAAAGTCTAGAAAGAACTGATGTAGGTTGTTTTTAATTAAATAATATTATGGGAAAATCAAATTGTATAAATACATTTGAAACTTTAATGACAGGAATTAGATCAATAGAATTTGGAATTAAGGTTATGGGCCATGATCCTAAGAAAAAAGTTGATTAGAAAATTAAAGATTTCATTGAATTAGGAAAAAATAAAAGTATAGATGAAAGTCTAACTTTTGATTAGATTCAAACGCTTGCTAATGCATTAAACACTTTGTATGGGGATAGAACACCAAGAATTACACCAAGTGAGTTAGCTGCGAATTTATTACCTGATAAAAAATTTGAGGACACTAGAGAGTCGAGACCAAACGACTCTCTAGGTGATCCATTAGAAGATTATGAAAGTACCAGAGGAAACTTTGTTGATTTTATAGAAAGAGTTTACCAAAATAGTGCAGTAACTTCTACAATGTTACGTTTCTTTTAGAATGAAACTATAAGTAAAATTATGGTAGATTTAAAAGCAAATCAAGAAATTTTAGGAAACTCAGAGTCACTAAATGAAGAACTTAGAAAATTACAAAATACTTTATATGAGAAAATATTAGTTTATTTAAATTCAGTAGACCCAAATAATAATCTACCGAATACATTATATGATGAAAATCATGAATCAAATCTCGATAAACTAACACAATATTTTAAAACTTCTCAAAACCATGATATTAATTTATTTTATGAACATAGACATGATCCAGTAACTACATTAGCAGATTGGAGAAATAAAATGGTTATAGGATAGGAAGAATATAAAGAAAAATTAGAGGCATATAATTCTTACTTCATTTTACGTCATTTTGATTCTATGTTAACTAAAGTTTTTGGTTCATTGATTCTATATAAAGAATCTCAAAAGAATAAAATGGTATATCCAGAAGAAAAATATAAATATAATTTTGACGATGATCATAATAGAATTGTTTCATGGTAGCAAGAAGACTTACAATCTAAAGGTGCATTTGATTTAATTCCTAAAAGTCTATAGACATTTATAGAATCTTGTGAATTATTAAATTTTGATCTTGGAAAAGAATCTGGAACTGGTACATATTTAAATAAAGACCATTTAACTTATATAATTTCTAAAATAAAGAATGACCTTAGGTCTAAAGAATATAATACTAAAGAATTAGTATATATAGAAGATTTTAATCCTAATTTAAGTGTTAAGGATATTAAATAGAATATGCGAATTTCTAATTTAATAGATGAAACTAAATTATCTGAAAAAGACAGAGACTAGTTAGCTCTTTTATTATCTTAGGATTCAGTTCCAGTTATTGATGGTATAAAAACACTTAATTTTAGAGACATTATTAATTCTATTAGACACGCTCCAATACAAGTTACAAAATTAGTTTTTGATTTAAGAGGAGCCTACAAAAAGGAATTTTCTACAGATCTAGAAAGAAGAATATTTGAAAATGTAAAATACTATTTTTTTAATGAAAATCAATCATTATATTCTTCATCAAAAAGAATGTATAATTAGTTAGCTTAGTTGTTTGATACAACATCTATATTAACTTATACACAATATAAAATTGATACAGATGGGTCTTTAGCTCTAATTAGATTAAATCCAACTAGACTTTCTTAGGAAGTAAGATTACTACGAGGAAAGATTAATAGTAGGGCTGTTGCAGGTGAATGTGATAACTTATTAAGTAAATATAATGTTACTTCTAGACATGAAACTAAGGATGGTCAATAGATAAGAACTGTATCATTTGATGTTTCAGCTTGGGGACGTACTTTGCATTTCGATTATAATACTAGAGTTTCATCAAATATGAATAGATGGACACTGACAAAAATTGAAAGAAATGGAAAAAAATCTGTATTCAATTCTGAAAATCAACAAAACGAAAAATTTACATTACTAAGTGACAGCGATTTTAATTTATTATGTCAATTAGCAAAAGATGTAATAGGTATTGATTTATTCAATAATAAAGAATTATAGACTGCATATTTAAATCAATTTAAATCTCAACACGAAGCTGCTTTAAATCTTATAAATTGCGTAGTTCCTATTTTAGCTAATATAAAAATATTTAGAGAAAATCCAGTAGATGTAAAGTTTCTTGATAATGTTTCTAACTTGCAATCGGATTATCCGTACACATATAGAATAAAGAGAAATGGATAGTACATTAATAACAGATTTTACTTAACTGCTGATGAAAAGCCTTATACTAAAACTAATAAAGAAGGAAAAATTGTTCCAAATGTAGAAGTTATTAAAAGTAAACTAAAAGGTTGGCTAGTTCCACATCTTACAAGAGAACAAGTATAGAATTTAATAGATCAGGGAGCATAGATTGGGACAGCGAGAGCCAGTGCTTTTAAGGATGATATTGTTGACTGGTATGCTAAAAATGATGCTCTTAGAGCTTCTCCAAGGTATCAAGGAGTGGATATAGTCTCAGACTTTGTACAAAAAAGACTAGAACCTTTAGTAAATGCAAATTCTCTTATTAATGGTTCTACATTTAAAACACAGGTTAGAACAGCAGAAAATACAAGTATAACAGTAGGACAATCTTCTATTCTATTTACAGAAAGGTTTAATAGACTAGAAAAGTATAATACTGAATTAGTTCCTATGCATGTAGTCTATGATGAATTAGCTGGAGCTCTAGATAAATACGAAATTTCTAGAGAAGGATCTAATGATTCTAACACAAAACAACATAAAGACTTTAACTTTAAAGAAAACTTTTGGAGTAGTTTTGTTATTGATTATTTTATGCCTATATACGGTGGTGCAAAATGGAATCCAAGATTTACTGAATCAGTAAATTCAGACAAAAATTCTGTACCAAAATTTATTATAGAAGCTGCTAAAATATTACAGACAGCCGAAGCTACTACTAAGATTCATGAAACATTAGGTGATGCATATAGACTATGTTTTTAGAATATCGAAAGTGATCTTAAAAAAATCCAGGATGAATATAATGAGTAGCATGGAACAAATATTGTTTTATCACAAGAAAACAATTTTAGAGAGTTTAATCAATGGTGTAGGGCACAAGAGAAACCTATAAATCCATTAACATAGCTCAATGAAATGGTCTTATTCTATAACACCAGACACTAGAGTGAACCAATAGCCGTTGCTGAAAATATACATTATCATGTTAATAAGAAAACTAAAAACTTAGAAATGGTATTTTCATTTATAGAAGCGTTAGCTCGTTATACTATTATAACTGATTCTGAATATAATAATAGAATAAGTACATTAACTACAAGAATAACAAATTTAAGAAATAATAAAGTAGAGGAGCATAGACTAAAAAAATTAAAAGACTCATTTGAAAATTCATATAAAACCTCTAATGGTATAAAAACTGTAGTCGGTTGGAATAAAAAGATTATTGATATTATTCAATCAGAAAATACACGTTCTCAACTAGGTTTAGCCTACGATGAATTTAAAAATAAATTTATTAAAGGAGATTCACTACAAGATTTATAGTATGCATATGCCGGTGGAGATCCATTAAATCGCCCTTATAATGATTTTATTCACACTAGTAATCTTTCATTCATATCAGATCTTCTTAAAAATGATGTAACAATCGATTTAAAAGATTCTGAAACTAAAGATACTTAGTTATTTAAGCATTTCGATAATGTAGTTAAGAAATTATCAGAATATTCTTCTAAACTAAAAAAAGATAATTCAAATTTAGAAGATGTTTTAGAAGAATTTTCTAAAGTCTGGTTAACTTATAATTAGGACTTACTACTTAATTCTAAAATTAAATTAGAACCAAGGTATTGTGATAGAATGGCTTTAGGAGTATTAGAAGTATACAATCCTAAAACTAATCAATATGAAATATTGTATGATACACATACTATTGAAACTACAGGAGAAGAAAATAAGAAGATTAAACAAACTATTAAAGTACCAGTACAAATAGCAAGTAGAGAAGACTTAGCGTTTATTAAGGCATATGATTCTAATAATAAAGAAGTTAAATATTATGATAGTTCTTATGATTTAAGTAAATTAAAACTATTTTATAAAGGTAAAGAAGTTAGAATTAGAATTAATCCATTATTAGAATAGTATAATCTCAATACATTTTACTGGACAACATTATCGACTTTTGCAACCGCTGGTTCACATATCTGGAATGACGCAAAGGGAGGAACAAACACATTAAATGAAGAATGTTTAAAGTGGTTTGATAATAATAAAAGAAATGTTATTATGACTGCAACAAAATTACAATTTGAATTAGGTGATGCTTGGGGAGTTCCAAACGAAGCTAAAATTGCAGTTATTGATGATATTACGGCAACTTGTTCAGGTATATTAGGAGACACTCCTTCAGTAAAACCTTATGATGGAGCTACATTCGTCAATGCTTTTATGTACTATTGGGAAAACTATTCATTAAATAATCAAATTACTGGTACTACTAAAAAACCTATTTATGAGTTCTACGATGAACGATTAATGGCCGGAGGACTTATCAAAACTGCTACATTTGCACTTACAAATGAGATGATGAGGAACTCTATATGGGCAGCAAGGGCAATGTGGAAATCTTCTAACATGACTTGGGAATATCAAAGAGGTATAAAAGTAGACGATGATCATGCAATAGATTTAACTCTTGGATTAGGAGTAGGAACAGTTGGATTGTAGGTAACAGATGGAAAAAGAGGACCTATGTATTTTGAATACATTAATGGGAAAAGATATGTTAAAGAAATCATGGGTTTTACATCTTTAGGTAAAAATAAATATAGAATTAGTACAAGAGTTATTGATCCTGAAACTAATAAACAATTTTATGAAGATTCTTATGAAACAACTATAACAGACAATTATACTTTCTGGAAAGTTTTAGGTAAATATAATAGTTGCGAATGGAATGATAAGACTAAGAAATATTAGTATTCAGAAAATTCAATAAAAACTGTAGCTGATTGGGCAGCAAAAATAAAATTTATTAGGACTAAAGATGAAAAAGGTGAAAGTGTATGGAAACAAGTAACCGTTGGAGATAATATAGACCAAAGTCAATTATCTTTTCAGAAGGACTCTTATGAATTAAGAGATACCAGATTAGTATATTGCCCACTTAAAGAAGCTAATATTCATTACTTAGTAACTAAGGGTGCTATTAAAAAATATGCAGCAAACGTTAATTCTAAAGAAGCATACTTTTCAGATAAACCACTAAACTTCTTTAAAATTAAGATGTTAGAAGCAGGAATTCAATTAGATCCCACCCATGATGCTGATCAATCGGTTGTATCTATGATGACTTAGGTAATTTCTGCATTAGCTGAACGTGGATACTCTCACGAATAGGCACAAGAGGTTTATTCAGCTTTAGGAGAATTAACTAGTTTAGCTATTGCTGATGGAATGAAAGCTTTTGATACTTATTTTGCTACTAAAGATAGGGCAGATTTATAGACAGTTGTTTCTAAACTAATTGTAGAAGAATTTGCATTTAGTCAAAGTTAGCACAAAGGAAGTAATCTAGCTGAAGCAATAACATAGAGACTAATTAATGAAGGAATTAAAGGTAAAACATTAACTTTTAAAGACACTCAGGGAGTTTATCCATTTAGTGATCCTTCGATGTTTGCTATCTTACAAACAACTATTACTTCAGCACTTAATAAAAAAGCTATTAAGGCTCAGTTATTTGGTACATTAGCTGTGTTGAATCCATCTCATGAAATTCATAAGATGCTCGGCCAAAAAAGATTAAGTGAAATTCACACATTAGCTGATCTTGAAAATGAATAGAAGTATTTAGACACATTAACATCATTGAGTCAAACTGAAATAGGTAGAACATATTAGGTAGTATTAGATAAAAGTGAACTTAAAAAGGAGAAAGAATTAAATATTCTTCCAGAAAATTCACTAAATGGATAGTTGATAGAATTAAAAGATTCTGACTACTATTACTTATGGAAATATAAATTAGCAGGAAGAAAGTATACTCTTAAAGAAATTATTTATACTAAAGGTAATACTTTTACGGGTACTTTAGAGAACGTTAAGAATGAAATAAAAAATTCAAATAATCAGTTTGGATTTTTTAATATATCTTATGGAAACAAGCAGCAATTTGTAAGATTAGATGATGTATCTGATTTAGATAGATTAGTTGGATCTACTACTCAAAATGTTTCAGTAGAAAAAATTAATTTATACGGAAGAAATTTAGGTTCTTATAATATTCATATAAAATCTGATAAGGGAAGTTTTAATCGATATGATTTAAGACCTGTATAGGATGCTGTATTATTTAAAATTAGTAATCAAATTAAGGATTTTTCTAAAAATTTAGGGGAAAAATTAATTGGACCAATAGAAGAATCTAAATATTGGACAAGCCTATTAAGTACTTTAAAAGTTAATCCAGAAAAAGAAGAATTATATCGGTATGTTGCTAGAAATCTAGCAAACGTAAACACAACCTTACCTGAAAAGGTTTAGATAGAAAAGTAGCTACAAAATGAATTGATACAACTTTCAAAATATCAAAAAGTAAATATCTACAACAGTAATAATGCTTTAACTACCGCAACAGTTGGAGGATATGCAGTAAAGAAATTTGAAGCAATTTTACCTAGAATTTATGCTACATAGTTTGGATTAAGACAAGGAGACTCAATTAAAGATGTCTTAAGTAATAGTTACTTCTTCTATGATAGAATGCTAGAAAACTATATTGGAGAAAAAGCTCCAGATGCAAGAATGTATGATCTATGCTTTAGACGTAATGACGGTGAACATGTATACGTATTATACTCATAGGATCCAGAAAACACAGACTTATTATCAATGTCTAAAGTAGCCATAGATAAATATACTGATGATAACGGAACCTATCGTATGGATCCTTATAGAACTAGGAAAAAATTATACCCAATTTCTAGTCATAGTGATCAAGTATTTTATGATGATGTAAGTAAATGTGAAGTAATTGTTACAAATAATCTTAAATTTTATATTGATAACTTAAATTATACAGATATTAATATAAGTCGTCAAACAAATAACTAGAATTTAATTTAGACGGCAGTAGCAGAAAATAAGAATAAATTTATCTGTCGACAATTAACAAATAGAATTAATGCAGCTGGAGGGGTGGATAAATTTATTGAAAATCAAGATAAATTATAGACTTATATTACAGAATACGTTAAAGGAACATCAAAAAGAACTAAGGCTGAAATAGATATAGATATTTAGAAAACTGATCAAATCTTTTATGATTATATTAAAAATTTAAGTGATAAATAGAAAACAGCATTTAAACAATCGCTTGAATTTACAGTAGCTCGTATTCCGGCTCAAGGCATGCAATCATTCATGGCTATGGAAATTGTAGGATTTCATGATTCGAATGTAAATGATTGTTTTGTTAGTGCTGAGCAAATTAGATTGTAGGGATCAGACTATGATGTGGATAAAGCAACATTTATGGGATTTGCCTTTAATAAAGCAGGAGAATTTGTGAAGTGGAGTCCATTCTTTCAAGAAAAAACTATTACTGATTTAAAAATTTCTATGGATGAACTTCCTTACCCAACAGGAAGAAGAATAACCATAACTTAGGGAGATACTAATAGTATTGACTATTCTAAATATGAAAAACTTTTTATAACAAAAGAAATTAAAAGTAATAGTGAAGAAGACTTTAATAATGAAACAAATACTGTTAAGCAATTAAAAGGTTTTAGAAATAGATCAGAACAAAGGCTTTTAGGATAGTTAATTAGAGAAATTAATGCTTTAGTTAAAGAAAAAACCAATATAGACAATAATATAACAGATGTTGAATTAACTTATAGCGACGAGTCAACTAAAGAAACTGCAGAAGCTATTTAGGCAATTGTAAATAAACATAATCTTTACATTAGAAGAGTATCTAGGGAAGATAAAGAAAATTTACTTAAAAACTTTGTATCTTACAAAACATTATCTATTTCACAAAACCCTGTAAACGCATTGGCTGGAGAAACTCCTGTAGATGAAAGTGCTTAGCCTTTTAAAGATTTAGCAGACATTTCTCCATTTGGTAATAAACCAGAACATAGTCGACCAGGTAATAGTGCTATTTTATTCTCTGCATTACTTCAAAATCAAGGAGGTAAAGATGTAATTAGTATTGCTGCTTCATTGGGATTAAAAACATTACATGCTGTAACTTAGGCATATAATAACAGTATTGCACATAAATCAGATATTTCTAATTTATGGTTTAACGTAAACTTAGTTGACCCAAAAGGCCAAAATGATAAGTCTTATCACTTTCTTGCAGATGCATAGCTCGAAGTTAAAACTAATTTATCTCCAGCAGAACAACGAACAGAAGTAATAAATAGATTAACTAGTAAGGGATTAACATATGATTAGGCCAATATGTTATGGGAATCTTATGTAAATCATTCGGAATGGGCCGGTTCAAACGAATCAGGTATATTAACTCTTGCTACAGATAATGCAAAAGAGTTAAGACTAGATCGTTTAAACGCAGGACAAGACTTAGCTCCTATATACTTATATGGAATTCTTATAGGAATGCCAAGAGAGGACATATTTAAAATTATGACTTCTCAAACTGCTCAATCATTAGCTAGAATTACAAAGGGTAATTTATTTACAGAACCTCATAGATTCTTAGATTCTATGAAATCTGCTATAGGATTTTTGGAAAAAGATCCAAATTTACCTAAAACTGGAATAAGCTTAAATGTATTTAAGCGAATGGAAACATTAACTCCAATTGATGGATTAGAGTATGATGGAAAAGATATAAAATCATTCTTAGCCTTTAAAGATTCTACCATAAAGTAGACAGTTACTAAGTTAACTTAGGAAGGTAAATTTGATATATATTTAAAACGATTAAAACTCCTACAGTAGAGAATCTAGGCAACTGAACATGCAGCAATAACAGATAAAAGACAATATAATGACTATGCAACTAAGTATAGAGTAGGTTTATCTTATGATGAAAAATATGCAAGAGATACAATTTTAAGATTAATAACATATGCTAGTGCGGTTCATGAAATTATTGATAATCATATACAAATAACAAAGAGTAAAGATATTATAGGAAATCCATGGGCCGATTTACAGAATATTAAAACTCTATTTACTGGACAACAAGAATTACAAAACGTAAATTAGCTGTTAAGCCTTAATCAAGGATAGAGAACTAAAATGGATGAAGTATATGCATTTTATGAAAGATTTTCTGGAATTTTACAAAGAAAATTGTATGATAATGACATGATTAGTAAAGGTAAACTGACTAAAAATGCTTAGGATACTTTAAAAGATGTATTAAGTCCAGAATTAATTGAAAGTGCAGGACGTGTAGATTTTGATAAGTTCATTAGAGATAAAAACTACCAGTAGGCAGTTATTAGAACTTACGATGCCTTAAAAACTAGAGCTACAAAATCTCCAAGTACTATAAATCCATATTGGGTAATAACTTCAGTTCCACATTTTTATCAGTACTTAAATGCTGCACACACTATTTATTTGGAAGCAAATATATCAATAAAGAATAGAGCAATGATAAATGATATAGTTCCACATATAAATAGAACTTTCTCTCCAGAATCAAAAGATAGTTCAAAATATTATAGTAGAGCTTTAAAATTTCTCGATGGTTTAATGGCAAATGCTTTTCTTAGAGAAGATAAACAAATTGAAATTCCTGCTGGAAATAAAATATTTAAACTAGATAAAGAAACTAAAAAACTTGTTTATTAGGTATATGATTATCCTGCATTAATAGAACTTGGTACTCAAGAGGGAAATGAAACATTTAGAACATGGATGAACCAAGTAGTCATTCCAGGATTAGTAAGAGAAGGAAAATTGTATGATGATAGTGTAAAAATAAGGCCAATTAATCTTTAGGTACAAGGAGTTCTTGGAAATAAATTCATTGCAGATTTAACTCCAAATTACTCAAACTAGACTCCTACTAGAAATAATATGATGATTTATACATTACCTATTGATACAATTCCAAAATCAGATACAGAGATTGACCAATTAGCTAAATATGCTGTTGACTTTGCTAAATTAAATAAAGAAGTATATAAAGTTTCTGATAATACATCTTATTCCTTAACAGATTTATTCTTCTATTATAATCTAATAAATTTCTAGAACAGAGGTGGAGGTGGAGCACTAACTCCACTGTTTGAACCATTTATCAGATCTAAAGAGAATACTGCTAGTACAAGATACATAAAATTTATATCAGCTTTAGATACTGAATACGATTTTAAGATGGGAAGAGATTATACGGAAGAAATGTTAAATATAGCTCTAGCTCCAACAACTTCAGAAATAGGTATGAATAAAGCTAGTGAAAAACATATTCCATTCTTATTAGCTTCTAATGATTATACAATGCAATATGAATTACATGAATATAATCCTAAAGCATTGGATCGTAGAGAATAGGAGGCAATTGATGCAGGTGTTGAACCAGAATATATGCCAAAGAGAACTCCATTAGAGAAAAGAGGTTTTATGTTACAACCAGAAATTGTAACTGGTTTATCGACTTATCCGACCAAAGAATTAGACATTAATTTAGAAAATAATGTTACTAAATCAATAGCATTAGATTTTATAGAAGCTGACATATCAATAGCAGCTACACAAAATCAGATAAAGAATATTAAAATTTCAGATATAAAAGTTGAAGGAGTTCCAGATAGAGATATAATAATATCAGGAAAAAATCTTGATTCATATATAAAAGTAACTAGAGATGAAAATGGAAACATTGGATATAAGATAAATCCAATTTCTTTATTATCAAAATTATAGACTTTAAGGAGAGCTTGTTAATATGTATTTATGCAATATTGAAAATGTACCATAGGTCAAAGAGTTAAAGAGTGCTGTTCTACCAACAACAGTTAGTAAAGAACAAGAAGCATTATTCTATGCTTTAACTGATAAATGGCTACATGACTTTAATAGACTTCCTAACGCAGATGAGTTCCCTCCAGCTATTGGAGTGGACTCACTGCCTTAGGTAATAAATAAACTAAAATTGAAAAAATTAGGAGATCAGTTTTACACATCTGCAGATATTATTAGAGATTATACAGGTAGGTCAAATGATGTTGAAATAGCTTAGGTACTTAATACGTTACATAAAGACTATAACTTTGAAGTATATACTGTTGGTGATGAAGTATTAGTAACAGCTAAAAAGAGGCCAACTGATGCTATTAAGGAAATAGATCCACTTCCAGATATGCAAATTGCAAAAGGAGCAGTGGGACATTTATTACATAAAATAGAAGATATGCATGGTATAAAAATTAATGAAGTTTCTTCTAAAGATGTAGCTAATCGTCCAGATTTCCCAAGTGCAATTACATTAGGAGGTTTCATATTAAATGGAGAAATTTTTATTAATACGGATAACTCTACACCAAATACCAAAATACACGAATTAATGCACATTTTTATGGGAGGCATTAGATTCTAGAATCCTGATTTATATAGAAATATTCTCGAAATAATAAATAAAGATAAAGATATTGAGTATAAACTCAATTAGTTTAGATACAGAACAATGTCTGATAAGTTAGAAGAAGTTGCAGTTGAGGAAATTAGTAATTTCTTATGTGGACAAAAATCAAGTATATCTAATCTACCAGCGAAAGATAAATATGAGTTAGATTATAATATACGTAGACTTCTGGACTCAATGCTTGATGGAGATTTTAGTGTTAAAATTATTGAAGATAATGTATTATATAAGTCTTCATTAGAAAAAGTAGCTAAATTAGTGAATTCTTCAGAAGTATTTAATGGAATGACTGGTACAGTTAGTGACTCATTCGTACATAGACTTTTAAATAATAAAAAATCAGATCTTTTAAGAAAAAATAAATTAATAGAAGTATGTTAATATGAATTGTAAATATTATTATGGAACAATGGCATTTAACTCAGAGTTAGAGTTGGATGATTTCTTATTAAGTGACGGTCCAAGACTATTAGAAAAATATAAGGATTTTGTAGGACAAGAATAGCCAAAAACTAGACAACTTAAATGGGCTGAAGTCGTTGATGACTTAGCTGAAATAAGTTCTAGTATTAAAGGCACAACAAAATACAATTTTCATTTAAATACTCAAGAATTTGAAAGTTCTGGTACTATATCTGTAACTAAATTTTTATCTGGATTAGAAGTAGATGGTAATTTAGTATTTCCTGAATTTATAGAAGAGAATTACTTTAACGAAAGAATAAAATCTTGGAAAAGTAATAAAGAACATAGATTTACACAAAAAGAATTAGCAGATTTCGCAGAAGAACCTGAATTTTAGGATGAAAAAATTCCAGAAGTTTTATCACAAGAATTAATTAATAGATTAATAGCAATAGAAAAAAATAAATGGGAGAATGAGGCTAAAGTCGGTTCGGCTATACATAATCTATGTGAAATATTTTTTTCTAGAATATCCAAAGACGATGAAACTTTTAGAATTTATGGAGATGAAACAGATAATAAAAAAATAATAGCCACTTTCCAAAGAAAAGCAGCTAAAGAAACCTTAGAGATGTTATCTAAGGATCAAATGGATGATGTTATAAAATATTGTAGAAGCTTAAAAAGAGAAATAGAATCAACTTATGGTGGAAAAAACGGAGGAAGATTCTTATATTATCCTGAATTAAAAATAAAATCTCCTGCAACAGATCCACAAACACAAAAACCGATTGAACTATCTGGTATGATCGATCTTTTAGTTATTCCACCAGAAGGAGATCCATTTATTATTGATTATAAAGTATCTCCTAATGACTATGAAAATGAGGCAAAACGAGGAGATCTCCCAGAGGACATTGAACCAGATGCATATAATAGAGCTAAAAAATTAGGTTTTGCTTATCAGTTATCAACTTATGGAAGAATGATGGGTAGGATAAAACCAGCATTACGAAGTCCTAAAGTATTAGTAGCCCCTATTTAGATTTTAGGATACGGAAGAAAAAACGGAGAATGGAATTATGAAAAAATAAGAAACGATAATACTACTACTTTCATACATGAAGTATTTAAAAGTTAGGTTGATGAGAATCACGTACAAAGTAACTTAAGTACAATATTTGCTAATATAGGAATAGCTCAAATAGATGATACAGATATGCTAAAAAAGATTAAAGAAACAATGCTAGGTTGGTTTACTAAATATAGATCTAAAGAAATTGGATGGTCAATGAGAGATATTGAAGAATTAATTGAAGACCCAAATCATTCTTATGAAGAAAACAAAAATCCTGAAAAAGAAGAAGAAAAATTCTCTTATAAACTATTAGGAGGAAAAACAATTTACGGCAAAACTAAACTAGAATTAATCAAAAATTTAGCAGAGGAAATCAAAGGATATGAGGATAGATTAAAGTCAAGTACAAAAAAGCTAAAAGATTTAATTAATAATGAAAATGAATCATATTCTTAGTTTTCAAATAGATTGGAACATTCTGATGGAAATACTAATTGGTATACTAAAATAATACGAAAGTATGCAGAAAATGATATATATGAAGTTATTGGTACAGATAAATTTAACCCCGTAGAATTACCAAGTTTACTAGAAGATTTAGGAATTATCTTATTAAAGAATAGACTTACTGGACATATTGAAGTTATAACACTTACACATGAAAAAATAGATAGTTAGTTGGACAGAAGAAACCCAAATAAATTAATTACTCAAGGTTTAGGAATATCTGATATTGTTGATAAATCAGGTAAAGATTTCTTACTTGATGCAGTAAATGGTAATGCCAAAATAATAGAAACATTATTAGCTTTACACTTCATACCAAAAGAAGTTTTTTAGAATTCAAAAATACATAGTATAAAAGTAATAAATCCATTCTTAAATAGTGGTTTAACTGCAAGTAATAAACAAATATTATACGCATATAAAACATTAAATAAGTACAAACCATTAGATAATAACTTTGGAAAAAATAGAATATTTTATGATGGTAATGATGGTGATATAAAATTTTGCTCTGCTCTTGAATAGGCTATTGATTCACTTAAATGTGGATATAAATTAAGGGTAGCGAAAAATAAACTAGGTAATGTAACAAAACAAATTTATAATAAATGTTTAACACCTTTAGAAGAAGTATTTCTGGAAAAAGATGATGAAGTAATTGACTTAGCAGGAAGAAAACAAACAGACTCTCCAAAGAATAATATTGAAGCTATACAACAAGCTATTATAGAAATGGAAGATTTAATTCCAGGACTTAGAGAAAGAAATTTAAAAAGTTATGACTTCGACACAACAGATGAAGAAGTTGAACTTTAGTACCAATCATTGCTAACTGCCCTAGCTGAAGAATCTGGATATGATTATAAATAGCAAATAAAGGCATATGATAATTTTAAAGACAGTTGGAACATATTTTTTGGTCATTCTGGTCTTAGAACAGATAATCCAGGAACAACTGCAAGCTCGAATTTAAATAAAATTACTGAATTCATTGATAATTGCTTTAAAAGAGTAACAGATGCACTTCAAAGACCACATGCTGTAACGTAGGATCTTATTATTAAAATGAAAAAGGAGAAGGGAATTACCTATTTAGGAGATTCTACTTTTCAAAATTCATTAAAAATATATGAACCTATGACTAATGCTAAAGAAAGAAAACCAGATGAAGATTGGTTATTTACTAATCCTTATGCAAAACACACAGGCCTATCAACTACCGAAGAAGAATTTTTAAAATATATATTACTCAGAATTAATTATAACCGTTATCATAAAAGAGGTGAAAAACTTGAAGACTTTGAAGATAGACAAATAGATATGATAAATAAAGGAAATACTGCATGGTTAAGAGTTCCACTATCGTACAAAGGTACACAAGGTAAACTAGAAACTTAGGGTCTTATATCTGCAGCAAAAGATTATTTTAAATCATGGGGATGGAATGAAGCAAAAGCTCGTATTAAAAAAGATATGGAGCATTTATTAACTCCAGAGGGAATAGATGCCAAAGATGATTTATATGCAGTTCGTACTAGATTTGATTACGGAGAACGTAACGATAAACGTGCAGAAATGTTAAAAGACATTAATAGTTATGATCACGATCTTCAATCAGTGTTTCTAAATCATATGTTTGCATATAAAATGAAAGAAGAATCCTAGAAATCATGTATGTTGATTAAAGCAGCTCATGTAGACATTATAAATTAGGAGTTGATGCAAAATAAGAGAAGGGAAGCTGAAACAGAATATTTAATGAATAATGTTAAAATTATGTTAGGAAAACCATTAATGGATGAAGAAGATCTACAAATTTATTATTTTGCAAAAAAAATCATGAAGTTAGCTTCTATAGGAGCATTAGGATTTAACCCTAAACAAATGTATCAGCTACTTGAAGGTATTTGGAAAGATATTGGAATTGTTTGGAGAAATGAGGATGGAAAATATGGATTTACAGCAAAAGAGATGATAGATTCTTTTATTGACGTATATAAGGAATTTGGCAAATTTGGATTTTATCCAACTAAACTTGAGAGAATAAATCAACTATATAGAATTAATGATATGGATATTAATGTATATGCCGAACATTTACAGAACTCTCATAATATTTTTAGAAATTCTAGTATGTTTGTATTTAGACTTGCTTCTAGGCCAGACTATTTCAATAGAATGACTATATTTGAATCTTATATGAGACACGATGGTACATGGGATGCTCATTATTTAAATGAAAAAGGAGAATTAATCTATGATTTTACAAAGGATCAAAGATTTAACCTACTAGCAGAAGGAAAAACTGATGATCCAGAATATAGGAACCAAGAAGCATTATACATAGCTATGGCTAGACAATTTGAAATAGAAGAAGCTATATATGCTGATGGAACTAAGTTTAAATTTGAATTTCCTAAAAATGGAATATATAAACCACTACCTCAAGCATATACAAATAAATAGGCACATTCATATAAAGCAATGGCTGATAAAATGTATGGATATTATTCTCATGAGAAAAAAGCATTAATGTAGACTTCTTTAATGGGAGCATTAATATGGCAAATGAATACTTATTGGTCTGGAAAGAAAAATCAATGGTTGGCTATAAGTTCCGTAAAAGACAGAGGATGGTTCACACATTATAGTGAGATTGCTTTGGATGAACAAGGTAAACCTATAGTTAAAGATGGTCAAGAAGTAAGAAATTACTATTATTATCAAGTAGATAATGATGGTAACATTCTATTTAATGAATTACCTGTAACTAGAGATAAATTAATAAACAAAGACATACTAATTCCTTTTGTTTAGTGGGAAGGATCTTTTTCTGAAGGAATTATAGTAACATTATCTTAGATGGTTAATGATGTTATAGCAATGAATATAGCTGATAAAGATGGATTTATTATTCCTAGAGGAGATTTATATGAAGATTTATTAAATGAAGATGGGACATACTCTAGAGACTTATTTAAACAGATATAGGCAGTACATAGTCAATATTGGAACAATAAAAATGAAAACTTAAGAACAGCATATAGACAAAATTTAAAACAATTAGCTTATGATATGAGTGTCTTATTTATAATGGGATCTATAGTAAGTAATTAGATACATCAATTTATTAATGATTATACAAATGATCATAAAGATGATCACACAGTATAGTAGGGACTTGCAAATGCCTCTTTAGCACTAGCTGAATCAATTTTTGATACATCTACCTTAGATTTTAACCCAGTAGAATCAGTAGCTGGTAGAGGAGTAAATTGGACACCTTTTGCAATTACAACAATATCAAGATTATTAAAACTATGGTCTAGAGTAATTACTGGAGATGATACTGTATTAACAGGATTTTTAAATACCTTCTCAGCAAATAGAGTTACTCTAAAACCATTAATCAAACAAATAGCAGATCCAGAACTAAAGAAACAACTAAGAGCAAACATAAAGGCAGAAGCAGAAGGAGAAGAACCAACTCCTACAGAAGCATCCAATGCAGTACAAGAATATTTAACTTTAACTTCAATGTAGTTAGCCCATGCTTAGTAAAAAAAATAAGGGGGAAGCAGTGCAAACGCACCACTTCCCCCTATTATATTAAATGTCTGAAAAATATCCTGGATCTGCCATCATTATATCATAATGTTTATCATGCAAATACAAATCACTAGGACATTCAAAAACTTTAATTGTTTCAAATCTTTTATTCATATAAATTATATAACATTTAAGTGGTTTGGAAGCCCACCTTACGTTTCTTTTCAACACCATTTTCGACTTGTAAGTTTAAAATATCACATAAAGCCATATCTCCTGTAGCAGTCGCATTAATGCCAAGTTTCTTAAGTAACTTTTGTGCCTTAGATTTAGCCAGTTTCTTAAATTCGTAACTCAAAGCACATCTTCCCTTACGCTGTAAAGCAGGGTCCACATTTCGTAAATCGGTATTAAAAGTACAGATAAATTTAAGACCTAAGTTATCTCCAATTAAACCATCAGTTAATTGTAATAATGGAGTAATTAGAGTATTATAAGAGTCGTCTCTACTTTTAATTATACTTTCACAATCTTCCATAATGAAGATTCCATTTTTACATTTAAGTAAGAATTCAGAAAACTCAGTACTATTAATCATATTAAACATACTACTATCTAACCAGTAGAATTTTAATTCTGGATGCTCAAGAATGAGTTTTCTTAATAAGAAAGTTTTACCAGTTCCTGGTAATCCAAAGAGTAATAGTATAGTACTCTTACTATCTTTAGCTATAGCTTCTTCTATCTTAGTATATGGGCAATCATCATTATAGTTCTCCTCAATATTTACTTCTGCTTCTTTAATTGGCATTAATTGCTTATGTATAGCACCTTTTGAGTCTACTGAAACATAAATAAGATTGACTGTATCATTCTTTTCTAGTACAATACTATCTACACAAACTTGTGGGCGATCTTTATGAAGATGAAAAATAGTTGCTCTAAAAACAATAAATTCATCAGTAATTACTATACGATAACCTTTCCAAGAATATACTATTGCTTCTGGGCATTTTTCAATAAGTTTATTTATTGTCTTCTTATAACTAAACTTCTCAGGAATGAATTCATCTTCATCTTCATCTTCTTCTTCTTCTTCATTAATATCATCAAAGAAATAATCTACATATGGAACTTGCCCAAATAGTTGATAAAAGAGATAAGTCATAAAAGCATCATCTCCTTTTTCTTCCATAATACATTTATTTGAAGCCAATAAATTTAGCGCAGATAAAACTCTTTCTAATGTCATATTTCAAATGTTAAGGGATCATATGTATTCTTATAATGTTCATCTAATAAGGAAACAGTGGCAAATAAAGTATTACCTGCTCCTTTATATTTACTTAATTTATGTTCTGAAGAATGAATATGTCCAGATAAAGCATACCTAGGATTTGCTTTCTTAATAGCTTCAGCCAAAGCTTTACTTCCTGCCTTCTCGCCTGTATATGGGCCTTGTGTAATAACCCCCATTTTACCTATTTTAGGAGCTTCGTGAGTTATTACTATATCACAATTTTTAGGTATCGACTTATATTTTTCAGCAAGAGAATCCTCACTAACCATAAATGCCCAATTACCAAAGGTATGGCACCAAGGAGAACCCCAAATAGTTATTTGTTCATCTCCTACAATAACATTAGTATAGTTTCCATCTAGAAACTCAATTTTATGTTTAGTAGGTCTGCCAATACACATATTATATCGTTCTATACCTAAAGAAGTATCTCCTAAGTCTAACCCAATAAAATCATGATTTCCCCATACAGCTAATACATGTTGGCACTGTAAATCATTTATCCATCTAGAGAACTCATTTTTTAGCCACATTTCACTTCGTATAGCATCTCGTTGTATCTTTAAAGGTACAATATCTCCACAAATAAGTACCACATCACAAGGCATTATTTGTGGTAATAATCCGTGCAAATCACTAATTGCAGTTATTTTCATTTCTATAATTGAAAAATAATTGGTAATTAATAGAAATAAACATTTCCAGATGGCATTATCTCAATCTCTACAGGAGAATTTTCATAAGTAACTCTAGGTAATTTTAAAGCATTAAAATCGGCAGAAGTAATGCCAGAAAATTCTCTGCTCCAGAAACAGTCTGTTTCATCATCTAGAGACATCCATCCTGATTTCGATCCAATAGCAGTAAAAGCTCCTTTATGAGAACTTGGTACAACACCATCAGCTTTTACAACCATTAACTGATGATTATCTCCATTATTGTTTCTTACAAGAAACCAATTTCCAACTAATTTAGGGTTCATAATCGTAAAAATATACATTGCCCGAAGGCATGATTTCAATTTCAATAACTTTACCTTGAGGAACTCTTGGCAATTTTAATCTAAGAAAATCTTCTGAAGTTATATTCCAATCTCCAAGTCTAAAACTACCACATGGTCTTTTTGGATCAAGATCTATCCATCCAGATAATTTAGGATCAGGTAAATAACATGAACCATTTTCTATTAGTACTGGTTTATCCTTAGTAACATATAAAGATTCATCTAGAAGAGGACTATAAAGATACCAATTACCAATAAGTTGTGGATTTAATTTTGTATCTTTAGGAACTACAACATCCCATGTGTATTCCATTTTATCAATAGGAACTACATCAAGATAGCCATTACGATTAACTACTTTTAATTGATCTATTAATTCTTTTGCAGTCATAACATCTTTATTAGGATTCATAATCTTTTATTTGTTTATTTATTATATCTCGCAATTGATTAAAAGATACTGGATAAAAGTTATTATTATCTACACCAACATCATATTGAGTAGGAAATCTCCACACTAGTCTAGATGAGTCTAAACCTATACTATAAGGATTTTGATGAACATGTCCATGTAAAGCCCAAATACGATGATTATAGCTACCACTATAACATAGAAACGGATAATGATTAAGAATAATCTGTTGTTTATCGACTTCTATAATCTTCTGTAAGGTTACTTCATCGAACATAGCTTCCAATCTTTTAAGATTTTGTAAATTCTGATGAAAATCCTTTTGTGTTCAACGTGAGTCGCTAATTCACGTCCGTTAAAACTGCTAATACTTCATTTCGTATTAGAACTGACTATCTCACCATCCTTCTCTTTCGAGTTAGGAGCGGGGCATTTCGAATCGCTTGATTCTACTTCCATTTCAGGAATAGTCGATGAGCCTTCCGATTTCTCGGCTTGGTTGCTGATTACCATCTCAGGCGTCCCAGCAGTTAACCCCGGTTCACTTGATGATTTCTCATCAAGAGCACAAATAATTTTATTAAAAGTTTCTTTCTTACGATGTCCATATATTGTAGCATCTTTATAAATATAATCATGAAATTTTTTAAGCTATCGCCTACCAGAATATTCCATTGTTCTCCAACCATTATCTTCTTTCTTTTGACTTAATTTTGTTTTAGAAAAACCTAATTTATTAATTAAATAATTTTGAAGCCCAGTAATAAAGTCAATACTTCCAGTAACATTAAATTTTACGTTATGTACTTTCTTATATCTATATCCTGGTCTTCTATAATTCTTAACTAAATAAATTTTTTCTTTACCATCCCAAACACATCCATCACCATCAAAGTAGCCTCTAATAAAGTGATGCATTAAGTGTTCCGGAACTATATCAAAAGAAGGAAATGTAAGAATTAAGGATTTATTCTTAATAGCACCTAATTTAGTTAAATCCTCACATATACACTTTCTGTTTATATTTAAAGTAGCTATTTCATGTTTTGCATTATTTAAACCCTTAATTATAGGATGCTCTGATTCCATAGCTTCTTTTATTTGATACAATATATCAACATCTTGAATTAATTGAGACATCTATAATCTGTATCCTGAATTATATCCATCTGCATATATAAATCCTAAAATATATGCTTTTTGCTCTGTATCAATTGTTTCAAAGAAACAATCATTTACATCATATTTTGAATTGTCCATAATACAAAGATACAAAAAATTCTACAATTATTGAAACCTTTTATAATATTTATGGTTCCCTTTTATAAGGATTATATGGCCTCGCAGTTGATTTCTTATGTCTTCCCAAATGGGGAATCCACCAAAGGCAAAATCTCCCAAATGGAAGACTGTACAGTCGTCAGAGACTACTTCATTCCAGTTGCTTATCATTTTTTCGTTCATTTCCTCTATGGAAGAAAATGGACGTTTACAATACTCCATAATCTTTTTATGATTAAAGTGAGTATCTGAAGTAAAAAATACTTTATCTTTATCAAATTTATACATAAATAAACATATTTAAGGGCCCCTAGATGATCTAGAGGCCCTATTTTATTATTGTACTTTTACAATTACAACACGAGAACCTAGTTCAGTTCCAGAAGATTTAGTATCAAGCACATTAACATTACGACTTTCTAGATGGGACTTAACTACATAAGCTCTGTCTTGGGACAGTCTCAAATTGTGTGAATTATTACCTTCAGGACTAGCACTTCCAACAATAACTACCTTAGTATCACTAGGAATTGTATTTAACAACTGAATAGCATTATCAGTTAAATCATAAGAGTCCTTATCAAAGAAAACAACATATTGCGTTGAAGGAATTTCTTTAACAACTTCCTTCTCTACAATAACTTTCTTAACTGTAGGCATTCTACGTAACTCGTTAATTTCCTCTTTAAGTGCGTCTACTTCAGCATCAGTGTAGGTATAAGGACAAACGGTAAACTGTTTACCAAATCTGTAAGTTAAACCGGCTTCGATACCATACCAAGAATTTCTTGAATCAAATCTAGGTTTATTTGTTTCAACTAAGATATTAGTTCCTTTACTAAACTTACCACCAGTAAGATTAAATGCATAATATGGAGTAACAATCAAACCAAAATGATTCGATAAGTTAAATTTAATATCCACAGCATACTTAGTCATAATATCATTAGTATGCTTATTTCCTTTAAAAGCTCCAATTTTTCCTTCGCCTGCAAAGACGGTTGAATTATACTTAAACCCATGAATCCAACCAATACCGATAGTAGGAATAAATTCTACTTTATCTTGGGTTCCCTTATACCCATGAAGAATATTATTTAAGTTAAATCTAGATACTGCTAATACATCAACATAGCTAATCCAGTTTTTGCCCTTAAAAGTTTTCCAACCTTCATCAAAATTCAGACCCTTTAGCGTTCCATTTTCCCAACCAACAGTTGATTCAATGCCTACTCCAAATTTAGGAGTAACCCATTTAGAAATACCAAGAGAGGTACTTGCTTTAAGAGTGTGTCCCCAATCAGCATAGTCATTGCAGCCAGGATGAGTAAGTGCTGAAACACCACCCTTAACAGTTACTTCAACATTATCGAAAATCTTCTGACTCTCAACAGTTTGTGCATTAACACACAAACCAAACATAATTGTAAATACTAAAATAAATTTACGCATAAAACATTTAAATTAATTTATATTAATAAATCTTATCTTGGATTTTACTTTTTATCATAAGAGCGAGATCCATCATGTCAGGATGGGGTGTTCCATAAGTGTTAGTTGTTCTTACATCTAAAAAGTGTTTCCAATCATCAGCAAAACCAGTCATTATGAATTCAGTTTTTAAGGCATTTATTAAAACTTGTCTAGCTTCTTGAGGTTTAGCTCCCCATTGAATCATTCGTAGATAACTTTGTTCAGAATCTCTACAACAGTTTTCAAATTCAGAATCCATAGAGCATTCTCTATCATTACTTCCGTTACCATATTTATACCAATAAGGAATTACAAATGATACTTCATTATCAAACTTATCGTTATTATAATTACAGTAACGAGTGCTTTCTTGAGCAAAACTGAATCGTCTATGACGCATAAAACTTTGAGAATTGATTCTATCGCAAACAATTCTCATAGATATTCTTTTTGGATGATGTTCAGTAGGTTCTGACCAATATTTAAGTACTTCATCAACATCTTTAAAGTTATCTAAAATAACTCTAAAACTTGTTGCTATATAACATACACTTACACCTTCCCAATTATTACACATATCTTTAAATTCTTCTGGGCAAGTGTCCTTATCATAATATGTGACACATTGACAACGAGAAAATTCATTATGTGAGAAAAAGTGTTTTAAGTAATATTTTTCTACGAAATGATCATCTTTAAATGAGGGACCAATAGCTATGGTAAGATATACAGTTCCGTGTTCTAGAACAGCAGTGTGTTTTTTCTTAATCAGTTTATCTACAAATTCTTTACCTAATCTACCACTAGATTTATAACAAATTCTAGCTGCATCTTCAATAGCATTATACATACCGTCAATACCTGGACCTTGCTCAACAAGTTCCACATATTGTTTCACAAGTTTCATACAAGTGTTAGAATAAGATCATTATTATGAATCAAATATCTTGTAGGTCTATCTATTATTACGGGTAGATAAAATTCATCTGGCATGTATATATTATACTTCTTAGATTTCTCTTTCTTTTGCCAGTTATATAATGATTCTAGAAATTTTCCAGATTCATCAAATAAACATATAACACTATCTTTAGTTCTTATAATGCCGTTCTTAAAATCAGTGTTCATTTATAAAATCATTAATGACCTTAGGACGTGTAATTCCATGCCAACTAGTTATTACATTATCTTCATCATCTACTAATATTAAAGTGGGGAGGTTACGAACTCCAAACTTTTCAGCTAATTCTTCATTTTCTTCAACATCTACATTAACTAACTCTACGTTTAATGGGTCTTCTCTTCCAAAAATGGCAGTTTGTTGTTTACAAGGTGCACACCAATCTGCATAAAACTTATATAATTTAACCTTCTTTGTGTCCATCCCAATATTTTGCAACTATTCTAGCAATACACATAGTTTGTAAACAATCATCTAAAGATTCTTCCAAGTAATTCATCTCTTGTTCAAGATACGTTAATGGCTCATAATGTCCATCAGCATATTGTGTTTGGTCATGAGGTGTAATATCTCTAGGAGTAGCTAAACAGATTCCTAATATCTTAGCTTGAATTTCCAACAACTGATTGTTACTATCTTCAATAGCACTTTCAGCTTCTTCTTTACTATGGTAAACATAGTGATTAAAGTATAAATAAGGAACTTTTTCGAGATCACCTTCTTTAGTAATTGTAGGTTCTTGATCTTTAAGATCAATTACATTATTTAAGTCAAAGTTAATCTGAAATGACTCAACGTAGTCAGCGAAATATCCTCTAACAAAATAACTAATTTTATCATAAGCGTTATCACCAAATAAATTAAATGGAGTACAAAGAGATAAAGCTCGAAGTTCTACAAATGCATTAGTCATCAGTCTAATTTCAGAATCCCGATGATCACGTAATTCCTCAATACTTAAACCACTATACTTAGTAAAGTCTTCAATTTTAGGAAAAATTGCAGTTCCGTAACTCATTTTTCTAGTTGTCTTATTTTTTCAGAACATATATGTTGTATCTTTTTATAATCCAAGATTCTGCTTTCTTTTTCAGACTTTCCTGGTTCTATCTTTGTTCTAAGTACACGTTTAATAATATCGGCATCCCAAGGGTCTAGGTCATAATCTAACCAAATAGACCAAGGTTGTATAACGTGTTCACAATAATTACTAGTACCAATATTGTATTCTCTAGTAGGGTCAGTTAGAATACCTAAATATTCCAACTGCTCTGCTAGAGATTTATCAATATTTACAGTTACAAAATTACTCAAAATTCTAGATATATTAAAGTTAAATAATGTTAATGTATCCAATGATTTCCTACTTCTGGTACTGCCGGAATTGGTAGTTTTTTACAAAACTTAGAAGCAGCTTTTTCCATATAAAATTTAAGTTTATTTGGAACAAGTTCTTCAAGTTCTTTTGGGAATTCTACTACTGCTTCATCGTGAACAAGATCACATAATAATACTTTTCCAAATAATCCTTCAGATACAAGCCATCTAAAGAATAAAATCATAGCATACTTTAATATTATTATGCCAGTTCCTTGAGTAGGACTGTTAAGGCTTTTTCTAAACCATTTAGAAGCAGCTGAATTATGTTCTTTTATTGCTTCTTTAGAATATGCATTAGCTAAAACTTCAGGATTTTCATTCTCGATTTCTCTCCACTTATTAAAGTCTTCCCAATAAGTTTTGTGCCCAGTATACTTACATAGAAGTATATAGCCATTCTTACTTACAAAATCAGCACCTTTAGCTTTAAATTTAGCAATTCCAGGGAAACCTTTATTATAAGCTTCTGCAATTTCTTTAGCTTCAGCTTTACTACAACCTAATTGATTCCTAATAGCCTCAGCACTACCGCCAAACTGCTGACTAAATTCAACAGGTTTTGCTCTATCTCTAAGATGCGGAAATAATTTCTTTATATCCTTTACTTCAACATCTTTTAATTCTTTAGGAAAACAAGCTTTAGCAGTTAACGAATGAATATCACCACTACCTTCTAGGAATTCTTTAATCATAGACTGCTCATTATATATATCAGCACCTAATCTAGATTCTAGTGCAGCAAAATCGCAGGAAACCATTAAGTTTCCTTCTTCTGCTACAAATGATGACCTAGTAAATTCGTCCTTAGGCAAATTTTGTAACTGCGGATATATACATTTATCAGGAGTTAATCCTTTAGCTTTAGCTACATCGTAATTAGATTTAGTTGAACCACAACTCATTCGGCCAGTATCAGCGCCGAGCTGCCAGAAGGTAGTATGAATTCTACCAGTCTTGGGGTTTATAGAGTCAATATACTGCTGCCCATAAGTAGACAAATCTTTAAAAGTTTCACAGTATTTACCATAAATTTCCAAGAATTCATCGTTAATACCTTTCTGCTTTTTAAGATTCTTAAACTCAGCACTATCTTTACTCTTGTGTGTCTTCTTATCAACAACAGTAGTATTAAATCCAAGTGCCTTTAAGAACGGAATAACTTGTTCAGAGCTATTCCAATTTATAAAGCACATAGGACCAAATAAAGTTGGCTCTGCAAATCGTGGATCATTATGTCTAAGTACAAAATCAGTTAATTGTTGAGCACAAGAATCAAGCATTTCTTTATTCTTCTGCATCCTAATTTTCCACTTATCTATATCCAGTTTAATACCACACCACTCTAGATATGCAATTACTGGAACAAATCCATTCTCTAATTTAGCTCCATTAGTACATTTATTAAGTACACAAGCTTGATATTCTTCATCTTTAATATTCTCAAGATAAGTAACATCTCCAGCAGCATACTTAATAACCTCATCATCTAGTCCTCTCCAAATAATCTCACCTCTAATAGATTTATCAATATCTATCTTTAAATATCGAAATGCAACATCCTTTAATGAATAATGAAAGAACTTATTATTATATCCAAGATGTAACAATTGTTCTATTACCATAGTATCCCATACTTTTAAGGGCACTATTTTATAATTATAAAGAAATTGTAAATCAAATTTAAGATTATGACCTATTAGTAATTTAGATTCAAGTATTTGTTTGTACTGTCTAATATCTACTGTAGTGCAATCGACTACGATCTGGACTTTACCATGACCGTAGCCGAATTGTGCACACAATAAATCACATAAATGAGAATCTCTACCAGTAGTCTCAGAATCATATTGTAGTTCTTCTTGCTCCTGTAACATTTTAAGAGACTCATCTACACTGATTTTAGTATATCTAGAATCTAAATTAGGATTATTAGTTACTAGATAAATCACCTTTCGTAATCTTCTACTAACTGATACAACTCATCAAAATCACGACAGATTTCTCTATTATCTTTATCATAAGCTTTTATGTCATCTCTATCTCCTTTTTCAAAGAAGTACCAATTAATCCAGTCTTGTCCTTCAGTACGATAATGTGATTTAATTAAAAGATCAAATAACTTTCCAAAACAATCAAATAAAGGAGTTTCAATTAAGTCAATCCCTACACTCTGAAGATCATCAATGTATTTATTAAACTCCTTTAAAATTTTTTCTGCCAATTTTAAATCCTCTTTCTTCATAAATCCTCTCTAATTGCTACAAAAATTGGTTGTTGTGGTATCTCACTGCCTTCTTTACCAGACATTTCAAAATATTTAATAGTAGCCATTTTACCTATAAGTTCATTAAGATGATCTCGATACCATTGTTTTTGTTCTCTATCTCCCATTGGTTTAGCTTTAAATTCTTGACCATTGGGAGTTTTCATAACAAAACACATATCTTCATCTCTTAAACCTTCGGATAAGCCTACAATTTCATATTCTGAATCTTTATAAATCTTAATCTTTATCATATCATTAGTACGTTTTCCGGGACCATATTTACCAGAAGCTTTTCTAATAACAAGACCTTCCCAACCTTCTTTTACATATTCATTATGATATTTCATTAAAGTAGACCAACCTGTCATTTGTTTCTGAGGAAGTAATTGAATTTTTAATTCACCTTCATTCCATTCTCGGATAGGATTAAATTCAAGTAATTCCAATTCAGAAGCATACTCCTGCATAAGTTCCCACCTTTCAGAAAACGGCTTTTCTAAATCAACAATATCATACCAGTAAAATTCTAATGGTTTAGTTTCATCAACAGTAGATTGACTCCTACACATACCACTGATGCGATTAAGAGGCCATCCATGTTTATAGATTTCGCCATCTAAAATAACCTCTGGATGTTTTTTAAAGAAATCTACTAACTTAGGATGTCTAATAATATGATATAAAGTAAGATCATAACTTATAGAGCCACGAGAAGCAGTCTTAATTTCATGATCTTTCCAATAGATCAGACAACGAGTCCCGTTAACTTTTCTACTACCATAGAAGTTATTATTAAAAACACTGCTAGCTATTTTATCTGCTTGTTTAGCTAACATTGGTTTTAATATTCCTTCTTGATTAGTTTTATTATCTCCAAGAAATTCATATAATGCATTAATATCATCGAATTTAACGTCTGGAGTAACTAACTTATAGCCTTTATCTAGATACTTTTTCTTATGTGAATTATATTCTAGATTGGCCTGTTCAGTAACAGTTCGATTAACTTTTCCTCGTTGGATTAAAATATCTGGTTGAATAGTACGCTTTCCACCGTACTGATATGTTGTACGGTGGATAACGTACCCATGTTGTTGATCATTCCATTCACGATCAAGTTCTACAACCCTTATTTTACCTTTACTGTCTTTACTTATTAGGATTTCCATTAAAGGTAATTAGCCATTTTGACCAATCATTGCCAAAATCGGCAGCTTTAATCCTTACATCATATGTATCTCTAGTTTCGAGAAGGATAGCTGTTATACTAGTAAATTGATCCAGTAAGAAATCTTCGCCTTCACAAGTCACTAAAACATAGTTTATATTTTCAGTAGCTATAACATGAGAAACAACAACGTCGTCTCGACTATTACATCTATCGAAAAATTGTAATAGTTTCTTATTTATTGTAATTTTCTGATCTAAACCATAATAGTTTATTCCAAGATGTGGAATTTTATCTGTGTTTTGTTTACACCAACTTAGTACATTCTCAAAATTTTCAATTGGAGAATCACTTTTACTTAATTCAATTTCTTTCATATCAATTATGTGCATAATTTATTTAACACCAGTATGACCAAATCCACCATCTCCACGTTCAGTTTCTTCAAGCTTATCCACCTCACAAAATGTAGGATGTTCTACTTTAGCAATAACCATTTGTGCAATACGATCTCCATCATTAATTACAAATGGAGTATTACTCTGATTGATTAAAATCACACCAATCTCTCCAGTATAATCAGCGTCGATTGTCCCAGGGGTATTAAGCACAGTAACTCC
>Ga0247611_10002054_pt1 | contig 34000 bp, 28 predicted proteins | sample 177DNAGHGhighgp2_FD_192422 | JGI IMG/M metagenome (GOLD analysis project Ga0247611, IMG submission 192422) | Sheep rumen microbial communities from Palmerston North, Manawatu-Wanganui, New Zealand - 1770 DNA GHGhigh gp2 | ecosystem: Host-associated > Mammals > Digestive system > Stomach > Rumen... | reverse complement strand
GGGCAGAGCAGTGGGAAGCATTCACAAAATATCTGGAAAGTAAGGGGAAGCTGAGAAAATAAACTCTCGTTACGAGCAGTCATTCGTTGCAATTTTGGACTATATAAGTAGAGAACAAAATTGCAAAGAATTGTATGTATAGTATCTATGATTATGCTTATAATGGGCTACTCTTTTTGAACAACATCATGCGGCCAAGTCATAAGCGGCTTTCACAACTGATGATCTACTCAACTACGGCTTGCCAGTCTCGCTGCAAGCACTGCAATATCTGGCAGAAGAAAGTAGAACATCTGTCGTTCGAAGATATTAAGCGAATCATGCAGAGCCGATGTGTGACCAAACAGACTATCGTAGGACTGGAGGGTGGCGAGTTCATCCTGCATCCTCAAGCCGATGAAATCATGGCGTGGTTTCATGAGTGTCACTCGAATTACACGTTACTTTCTAATTGTCTTGCACCCCATCGGGTTATAGATGCCGTCCGTCTCTATCAGCCCCGGCACCTGTATGTCTCTCTTGATGGTGGCCGCGAGACTTACCAACGGATGCGAGGGCGCGATGGCTACGACCGAGTGATTCAGGTGGTTGAAGCTCTAAAGGGCGAAATACCGCTATCGCTGATGTTCTGCCTGTCGCCATGGAATACGTTTGGTGATATGGCTTTTGTGATTGACATTGCCAAGCAATACGGCGTGGATGTGCGCATTGGCATCTACGGAACGATGGCCTTCTTCGATACGACAAGCGAACTACTGACAGCATCAGACTTTGTGAAGCAAATTCCTCAGAGCATCCATAATACGCAGGAAAACTACGATTTTGTTGCCCTTTACGACCAATGGCGTAATGGCAACCTTCGCCTTCGCTGTCAAAGCATCATGAGCTGTCTCGTTGTTCATAGTAATGGCGATGTACCGCTTTGTCAGAATCTTGATGTCGTACTCGGCAATATTCACCACCAGTCACTCGATGAGATTTTCAACAGCTCGCAGTCTTGTCAGACGCAGTGCCAGTATTCCAGAGATTGCAACGACTGCTGGATTAACTTCCATCGCAAGTACGACATTATCCTTCTTCGCAACATGGAGCGACTTCTGCCCAAACGACTCATTGAGAAGATCTATGGACCATACCAATGGACAGACAATCCACGCACAACATATCACCAATACTTCAAGACTTTATGATACAACAACTGATAGACCGATTCAAACGTATTCGAACAGAGCATTTCCTCGCCCAAACGTACCAATATTCATATGCCTTTGTTGGCATGGGCCAGCACTCGCTGACCAATCTTTATCCTGTACTTCATTACCTTGGTGTGCCGTTGAAGTACATCTGCGTAACATCGGAAAAGAAATCGCGGCTTATAGAACGGAAGTTCCCTCATACAAAAGCAACGTCCTCACTGGATACGATATTGAACGATGACGAAGTGAAAGGTGTATTTGTTTCAGCTTCACCTTCCACTCATTTCTCAATCGCCTCGCAAGTCTTGAAAAACGGTAAATCATTGTTCATAGAGAAGCCTCCCTGCAAGACGCTTGCAGAACTTGATGCTCTTATTAAGCTTCATCGACTGCAGAGTTCCCATATTGTTATGGTCGGTTTACAGAAACGCTATGCTCCTGCCGTACAAATCCTTGGGAAGCGAATCGGAAAGGAGCGACTTATTAATTACGATCTCCATTATCTTACTGGAGCATACCCAGAGGGTGATGCCATCCTTGATTTGTTCATACATCCCATCGACCTTGTCATCTATCTTTTTGGCAAACCAGATATCCTTGCTTGTCAAGAAGTCGGCAAGAACTCCTACATTCTCATGCTCCGCCATCCCCACATTGTAGGCACTCTCGAATTGTCCACAGCCTACACTTGGACTTCAGCCAAAGAAACTCTCAAAGTCTGTACGGCTAAAGGTGTCTACCGCCTCATGCAGACGGAAGAACTAACCTTTGAGCCAAAACCATCTACCATCCTCGGCATCCCCATTGAGAAGGTTCACAAGTATAACATGATCATTGAACGGCTCTACGCCTGCAACAACCTTACTCCAGTACTCCCTAACAACCAAATCTATTCACATGGATACTTCGGCGAGTTGCAAACCTTCGTAGATGCAGTTGAGGGAAACCATAACTATAGTATCACAGATTTAGATTCCGCTAAAACAGTATATGAGACTGTTGAAGAATTACGAGCGTATAAAACGTAACGCTAACCTTTGGCTGTAACAGTCCTAAACCTAACTAAAGATTCCCAGTATGGGAATGTTTTATTCCCAGTGTGGGAATATTTTGTTCCCAGTATGGGAATAATTATTCCCCTTAACATGTTTTTGTGTTGTTTATTGTAGCGGAAATCATGAAAAATAGGGGGTATAATGACAAGAGATTAGGTTTTTATTGAGAAAAAGATAGAAAAATTGTGGTCATGTAGATTTTATTTCGTACTTTTGCAAGTAACTAAAACTTATCACACAATGAAAGAAGTAAAAATCACGAAGCGTGCTCATGATGAGATTCGCCGTTTGTTTTCGTCAAGAGTACAGATAAATAGTCTGCGTACTGACCCTGAGTTAACTGAGATTGTTGATAACTTTGCATTCGACAAAACCCTGCAGCAGTCAGAGGGGTTTGTGCTTGAGAAGACGCGTGTAATGTGTATTCTCGCTGCTACAATCGGCTGTAATGCCATCAATGAATTCAAGTTGTTTGTTGATGCGTGTCTGAATCTTGGTGTGAAGCCTCGTGAGATTCGCGAGATTGTCTATATGGCATATCCTTATGTGGGTGCAGCGCTATTGGTGGACTATACGTTGCTGATGAACGATATCTTTGAGAATAATGGTATTCGTTTACCACTCGATCCTCAGAGCACCGTTGACTCGGATGAGGAGGCCTACGAGCGTGGATTGGAGTTGTTGGACGAGACTTTCGGTCCTGGTACTGGTAAGATGATGATTGAGTCGGCACCTAAAGGTCAGGAGCATATCGGCAAGTTTATGGCTGAGTATTGTTTCGGTCGATTCTATTCGCGTAATGGAATTGATACACAGCATCGCGAACTGATTTGCTTCTGCTTGATTGCTGCGATGGGTGGATGCGACGATCGTCTGTTGGTTCATGCGCGTGGGTGTAAGAACCATAATATTACGAAGGACGAGATGATTGCTGTAGCAACTGTCATCCTGCCTTGGATTGGTTTCCCTCGCACGCTCAATGCGGTGAGCATCATCAACAAGGCATACAGTACAGAACAAGTGATGTAATAGGATCATGGGTTTCATGGGCCACATAAGTCTTATGGGTCTCATAAGTCTCATAGGTCCTTTAGCCCCCAAAATAATCGCAAAAGCTCCCGATTGGGAGCTTTTGCTGTTAGTTCATGATTGCGAAGTAGTCGACAATGCCGAGGAGGTGATTGTCCTTGTCTACTACCAAAAGAGAATGAATCTTGTACTTGTGAAACATGTACTGGATCTGTGTCAGTTTGGCATCAGGTCCAATGGTCTTAGGTGTCTTTGTCATCGCTTGCGAAACAGAGATATCGAGGACATTCTCTTTCGAACCTTCTACTGCACGACGGATGTCTCCATCGGTGATGATGCCCAGAATCCTTTCTTCACGCATCACCACTCCGAGCCCTAAGTGACCGTTGCTGATGGAGATGAGAGCATCGATAAGTTTCATCTCGGGGGGGATAATTGGCAGATGTTCCGTGTACATCACGTCCTTCACCTTGGTTACCAGTTTTCGTCCTAACAGACCACCAGGATGGAATACTGCGAAGTCTTGGGCTTTGAAATGGCGCAACTCGATGAGTACGCAGGCAAGTGCGTCGCCCATCGCCATAGCGGCCGTAGTGGATGATGTTGGAGCCAAGTTGAGGGGGCAGGCTTCCTTCTCGACACACACGTTGATGTTATGGGTGGCCGTATGAGCCAGAAGTGATTCGGGATTACCTGTCATTGCAACAATCGGCAGTTGGCGTTCTTCGAGAAAGGCTGCCATACGCAAGATTTCATCGGAGTTGCCTGAGTTAGAAATCAACAACGCCACATCGTTTTCTGTAATCATTCCCAGATCACCATGAAGGGCATCGAGGGGGTTGATATAAAATGCTGGGGTACCAGTGCTGGCTAATGTGGCTGCTATTTTTGCAGCGATATGGCCAGACTTACCCACACCTGACACAACTACGTGTCCCTTACAATTATACAAAAGGTTGACAGCTCCATCGAAATTGCCGTTGAGCAAGGGAATCAAACCCAAAAGAGCCTCTGATTCGTCTCTCAGACAGCGAGCTGCTATGTCTCTTATTTCCATATTAATAAATCAAAGATTTCACCACTGATTCCAAGTCTTTCAAATAAATCATGTTAGGTCCGTCGCTTAGTGCTTGTTCGGGATTGGGATGAGTCTCGAAGAAGAATCCTGTAGCTCCAAAGGCCTTAGCAGCTAATGCCATCGCAGGAACGAACTCTCGATCGCCGCCCGTTTTTCCTCCCATCGAACCTGGGCGCTGCACCGAATGGGTGCAATCCATGATGACTGTATCAGTAATTTGTTTCATATCTGCTATGTTGCGGAAATCAACAGCTATGTTGTTGTAGCCGTAGATGTTGCCTCGTTCGGTAAGCCACACTGAGTCGTTTCCGCTCTCACGAACTTTCTGCACAGGATATTGCATATCGATTCCGCTTAGGAACTGCGCCTTCTTGATGTTGACCGTCTTGCCGGTTTGGGCAGCAGCGACCAATAGGTCGGTTTGGCGACAGAGGAACGCAGGTATCTGCAACACATCGACCACCTCGCTGACAGGTTGTGCCTGCCAACTTTCGTGGATGTCGGTAAGGATATTCAGCCCAAAGGTCGATTTGACGTCTGCAAGCATTTGCAGGCCTTTCTCCATTCCTGGACCACGATACGAATGGAGTGATGTGCGGTTGGCCTTGTCGTACGAAGCCTTGAAGATGATGTTGAGCCCATATGCCTGATTCAGCCGCACCAATTCGGCAGCTACTTCGTTGAGCACATCCATCGATTCAATCACACAAGGACCTGCAATGAGTGTTATCTGTTTATTCATCTTTTCTTTTTGTATATGTTAACACGAAATCATCGAACACCTTATAATATATAATATAGGTGTCGTCTTCTTTTAAATCTTCGATGCTGAATTCGCCTTCGTACTGGTTCTCATCGAACGGGCCGACTTGCATTTCTTCAATGAAGTTCACGCCCTCGCGACCTAATACCTTGAAGAGGGTCTCTTTTGCCGACCAATGTAGCAGTAGGCCGATGGTTGTTTCGGCATATTCATCATCGCGCATGAATCGGGTTCTGACTTTCTCCACACGAGGTACCTTTTCTTTGTCATCGAAGATATTTTTGTTGTCTTCTAAACGTTCAATTTGTTCTACGTCGATACCAACAAGTACACTCTCAGAGAGAGCTATCGCTACATAACCCTTTGTGTGCGAGATGCTGATATGCAGACCTTCGTAGTCAGGGAGTAGGGGGGCGCCCTGCTCGTTATAGCTGATATGTACCTGACGGTCGAGCATGGTGTAGAGTAACACACGCACAGCTGTCCATTCCACCCTACGGAACTCCGAACTGAACTGATGCTCTGCCTCCTTGCTTACTGCATCGGCATCGGGCAACAGGCTGAGCAACTCTTCATAATCCTCAGTAACGTGCCATACAGCCACACGAATGCCGTCAATATGTTTGTCGTAGTAAAGCATCAGAATGGAGGTTCATCGCTTTCCGACACTCCCATAGTGGGTTGTGGGGTTGCAGATGGTTGAACATTCGGTGTGGTAGCCGGACTTGCTGGAGCAGCCGCTTTCGGAGTAAGCATCTCCATGTTGTTCACCATGATTTCGATAACCTGACGGCTGATTCCTTGTTTGTCGGTATAAGAGCGAGTTTGAATCTTACCCTCAACATACAACTTGTCACCTTTGTGAACATATTTCTCTACGGTTTCTGCCAGTTTGTCCCAGAAGATTAAACTATGCCATTCTGCACGTTCTGGCACTTGGGTTCCATCACGCATGGTATATCCACGATCGGTTGTTGCTAATCGGACGGATGCCACACATACACCTGTGTCGAGATATCTGACAGTTGGTTCCTGACCAACATTGCCAATCAACATTACTTTGTTTAAAGACATCTTGTTTATTTACGATTTATCGATTTCTTAATTAATTTACTTTTTGCTTACAATTTATTGGATTGTTTCAGGAGTTGGTAATCGAGGATGGTCATTGCAGCCATTGCTTCCACTACGGGGACAGCACGAGTCAGCACACACGGATCGTGTCGGCCTTTGGCGGTAAAGGCAACTTCCTTACCTGATGTGTTGACAGTATGCTGTTCGCGTAGAATGGTTGGGACGGGTTTGAACAACACACGGCAATTGATGTCCTCACCATTGCTGATACCTCCTTGAATGCCTCCGCTGTGGTTGGTACGCGTTCGGATGTTACCATTATCGTTGTAGAACTCATCATTCATCTGCGACCCCTTCAGACCTACTCCCTCAAATCCATCTCCGATGTCGAAACCTTTTACGGCATTGATGGATAGCATCGCAGCTCCGAGTGCTGCATTGAGTTTGCCAAATACAGGTTCGCCCAATCCTACAGGGCAATTCTTGATGGTGCATCCGATGATACCTCCTATGCTATCGTTCTCTTCTCGAACGGCTTTTATCACTTCCTCGAGTTGTGACTGACGTTCTGCTTGCGTTCCATGCAGTTTCTGATTACCTACTTGAAGGATATCGGCTTCGATTACGATGTTCAGCTGACGCAGAGCAAGCTTTGCAAACGCCCCACCTACAACCCTGCAGAGGGTTTCGCGTGCTGAGGTACGTCCTCCTCCACGATAGTCACGAATGCCATACTTCATTTGGTAGGTATAGTCGGCATGCGATGGGCGATACAAGTCTTTGATGTTCGTATAGTCTGCGGAATGGTGGTCTGCATTCCGTACGATAAATCCGATGGGACAGCCTGTTGTCTTTCCCTCGAACACACCTGATAGAATCTCTACCTTATCGGCTTCATTGCGAGCAGTCGTCAGCAAGCCTTGTCCTGGACGACGACGATCGAGTTCGGATTGTATGAACTCCATATCTACAATAATACCAGAAGGCATTCCGTCGATTACTCCTCCTAATGCCTCACCATGACTCTCACCGAAAGTCGTCAATCTGAATATGTTTCCGAATGTATTCACCAATTTTATTAATTATGTGACTATTAGCTATTACAGCAACTTCCGCAGCCTCCTTCTTCTCCGCAGCAACCGCCTCCTTCACCGCTGCCACAACCTCCTCCACAATCACCACAACCTCCTCCGCAGCAACCTCCACCGCTGAGGGCATTAATCATCTGTGTCACTTCCTCATTTGTGGCTTCACGGTGAGTTACAACCGTTCCGATGAAATGTAAGTCCTGACCAGCACGTGGGTGGTTTAGGTCGATGGTTACAGCATCATCCTTTACCTCGATGACCACACCATTGAATCGGCTACCGTCCTCTCCTTGGAGGGGGATGATGTTGCCTTCGTAGATGTGAGTCGAGTCAAACTTCCCGTTACGCATGAAGTTTGCTTTCGGAACGTCGAACATCAACTGTTCGTCAAATTCGCCATAGGCTTTCTCGCATGGGATGACGAAATCGAACTTGTCGCCTTCCTTCAAGGGTTCAAGAGCTTCTTCGAACGGTTCGAGTACAGCGCGGAGTTTGCTAATGAACATGAAAGGATGTTCTCTTGAGCATTCTTCTACCAATTCCTCTTTCTCGTTCTCACTTTCTTTCACGTACAATTGGTAAGCAACCGCGATATAGTTGTTCTTTATTGCCATATTTTCGTTTAATTATCGTTAAAAACTTCATTTTAACTTGCAAATATACGAATAATTAGGGAAGAATCATTAATTTTGCAGTGAAATTATTGACTAAATGGACAAAAGAGATTATAAAACCGCCATGAACAAAGTTTTTTTGACAATTTTAGGTGTTCTGTTACTAATTAGTTGCAACTCGGGAGGACCGAAAAACGAATCCTCGAAAAGCGATGAAGTGTCGGCACCTGTTCAACCCGCCAAGAAAGTGCGAAAACCTCTTAGCTTTTCTGGTACTTTCTATCAGATTACCTGTATTGGAAGCCCTAATGTGGTTTTCACAGAGGGTGATTATAGTATCGAAGCTGAAGCACCTGAAAATATCTTGAATGCCATTCATGTAGATGTTGACTGTAATGTCTTGACTCTCAGCATCGATAGGGAAGATGCAATCGGAATCAACCAATTTTCAAGCGACAATGCAGTCACCCTTTACGTTTCATGCCCAAGTCTTCAGTTGCTCGCTACTTGTGGAACAGGCAATTTCAAATCGATTGGAACCATCCACAATACTGATATGCATGTTGGGTGTTTGGGAACAGGCTCTATCGAGTTGGATACCGTGATGACCTCGGGTACGTTCAAGTATGAGAGTTCGGGCGATGGGAATGCAGTCTTCCATCATATTCGTGCAGATCATGATTGTAGCATGCTGCTTTCTGGAGCAGGAAGCACTACGGCTGATGTCGATATTGCTGAGAAGCTGTTGGTGCAGAACGACTATACAGGAGATGTGTCAGTAAGCGGAAAAGCGAACATTGCTGATGTGATGATTATGGAGCAAAGCAATTGTGTTGCTGCATTCGATGCCAATCAGCTCAACCTCACTGCTCTCAAAGGGAATGTAGCTCTCAAGGGAAAATACAAGCAAAAAGAGGTCAATCAGGGCAAGAATGCAAGAGTTAGTTTATAATGTTGTGTTAATAGTAGATGATTATGGTGTTTAGACGATATAGGAATTTGGGAATCAAGGGTGGACTTCTGCTGCTCGCTTTCCTATTGCTCCCATTTGGGAGAATAGGAGGAGGTTTTCTGCAGGCACAGACGATTGGTGACGAACAAGGCTATTTTTGCAATCCGCCGCTACCATATCTGCCCTATAAGCTTGATGTGCTCTTCATCGGCAACTCGTTCTCCATCGATGCTTGTACAGCATTGCCTAACCTGCTACGCTCAGCGAAACTCAGTACCGTAGCTGTTTACGTGCTCTACAAGGGTGGATGTTCCATGAAGCAACACTACGAGTATTACCTCAACAACGAGCCTGTCTATGAGTTGTGGATGTACGACTCGAGGGGAGAAAAGAAGTTGGAAAGCAAAACGACCATACGAAGTGTAATGCGTCGATTGGCATATGATGTTGTGGTGTTCCAGCAGTATTCACTCGAATCGGGCAACTACGAATCGTACGAGCCATACATGTCGAAAGTGTTGCAGGCATACAAAGTCAACACCATCTCTCCACGTACCACCTTTGCATTCAATCAGACGTGGGCTTATTCTTCGCGTCATAAAGACCTCAAACGCTATGGTACACAGGAAGATATGTGGCGTAAGATATGTCAGGCGTGTAGCGATATGAAAAAGAAGTCGGGCGTTGATATCATCATCCCTTGCGGAACTGCTGTGCAGAATGCGCGTAGCCTGACTACTGTCCGCACAGAAAATGAGTGGACACGCGACAACCAGCACATCAGCACCTATCAAGGACGCTATCTGTTGGCGTGTACGGTGTTTGAGTCGATTATCGCTCCTTGCTTCAATGTCAACCTTAGCGACGACCGTACAAATTATGGCAAGAAGGAACCCGACATCGTGAACGATGCGAACAGACGTCGAATACAGCGATGTGCGAAACTCGCTGTGGCGAACAACTACAACATCAGCGAGTTTGTCAACGAGGAGTAATTGCAGCAAACAATCCGAATCATTATTAATAAATTCTTTTAACTCAATCATTTAAACAGTTACAATCATGGAAAACAAGTATGCAGGAACCCAGACAGAACGAAATCTGGAAGCAGCCTTTGCTGGTGAGAGTCAAGCCCGTAACAAATACACATACTTTGCTTCACGGGCAAAGAAAGATGGTTTTGAGCAGATTGCCGAACTATTCTTGAAAACCGCTGATAACGAGAAAGAACACGCTAAGCTGTGGCTGAAGGAACTGAATGGTATTGGTGATACCGCAGAGAACCTTGCAGCTGCTGCCGATGGTGAGAACTATGAATGGACAGATATGTATGAGGGATTTGCCCGAACGGCAGACGAAGAAGGTTTCCCTGAACTGGCTACGAAGTTCCGCAAGGTGGCTGCAATCGAGAAGCAGCATGAGGAACGCTATCGTGCATTGCTGAAGAATATCGAGATGGCTGAAGTATTTGCTAAGAGCGAAGTGAAAGTGTGGGAATGTCGCAATTGTGGACACATTGTTGTGGGCAAGAAGGCACCAGAAATCTGTCCTGTTTGTGCTCATCCACAAGCATACTTTGAGCTACATGCTGAAAACTATTAACAGGATTCTACCCTCTGTTATATTTCGCCTTTTTTTATGTTTCCCCTAAGGGAAAATTTTGCAGCCCCTAGGGGTAACAATTTTTTCCCTTAGGGGTAAACAATTTTTTGTTTGTTACCCTTTTGCTCGTTCGATAGATTTTTACAAGTTATTAAAGGGGGTTGTTACGACGGAATTCATCGAGTTGTTTGAAGCAATGACGGTCGATAATTTCTTCTAACTTGCGGTCGTGATTTTTGTGTTTGCGATCTATTTTGCTTCCGAACTCAAGCAACTCACCGTTTTCTTTCGTATAGGGAAGCCATCCGTAGTTGTTGTTGTCGGGGTTGCCTGTATGAGCAAACTGTGCCCATGCATCACTCATTCTTGTGGCCCATATCTGGTTGGCATCGAGGGTTTGCTGCGACAGTTGATTCTTGTAATGATGCAGCACATCGAAACAGTATTTCAGTTCTGCACCATGGGCAGAGCCTTTAAAGCCACGATTATCTGACTCTCCAACTGTGAACATATATACATAGGTGTCAGCTTTACGCTTGCCTCCGATAGCATCAGCAGTGATGATGGTTTTGGGACGGAACAGCCAGTCGATGCTCAGTAGGTTTTGCATCAGTTGTTCGTATGATCCATAAGGATAGGCCTCAATGAAGGCACTGATGTAAGCATCAGTTTCGTCGCCAAAAGTGCGTTCCAGTTCCTTGTGACATTCTTCAAAGGATATCTTCTGGTTATAGCGTGAGCGCTGCAGTTCGTTGAACGTAGTACCTATCATGATGGGAATATCGTCACTAAAATCCGCAAAAGCAGGTTGAAAAGGCTGCTGTGTGAGCACTTCACCATCAGGTGTAGGGCCGAATCCCCACATCATTGGGGTGCCTGGTCGACGTGTTCCGATACTGTTCGCCATTGCACGCTGACCAGCAGCGTAGAGGTCTTGGTAGGGAACGTCCTTTATCTTGTCAACATCTTTTTTCTCGATACCTAATACTTTCAATACAGCTTCGCCCAGCTGCTCAGTCATTGCTTTGGTATTTACGTTTAAAATGGTGCCGCTCATGATAATTGCTTTGTGGAACAATCCTTTGGCTTTGGGCATACAGAGCAGGGTGCCTACTTTTCCGCCTCCTCCTGATTCGCCGAAGATGGTCACGTTGTTGGGGTCGCCTCCGAAGTTCGCGATGTTGTCACGCACCCATTCAAGGGCTTGAACAGCATCGAGCATGCCTACATTGCCCGAATACTTGTATTTCTTGGATACCGTTGAGAGGTCGAGAAAACCAAGGATATTCAGCCTGTGATTGATGCTCACAACGACCACATCTTTCTTTGCTAAGCACATGCCAGGATCCCATTCTGAGGTACCAGAATCGAATCCTCCACCATGAAGCCAGAACATGACAGGTTTCTTTGCTTTTACATCCGTTGTCCATACGTTCAACACACAACAGTTCTCCGACATCTGTTCTTCCGTCATTGGGCGATTCTGCTGTTGCATAGTCATAGGTCCCCAGTGATCGCATTTGCGCACTCCACTCCACTTCTTGACGGGCAGAGGTGGCATAAATCGCTCTACTTTTGCGTAGGGAATGCCCAGAAAGGCCATCGAACCTTCCTGTATGATACCTTGAACCTTACCCGTGCGGGTTTGAACAATAGGATGCTCGTTGATTTGTGCTGAACACACCATCGACAACGTCACGAGGACTGTAAGAAGAATCTGTTTCATACGGATTTGCATAGGTTTTCGCCACAAAGGTACAAAAGAATTGAGAATTATGCGCGAAGAGTGTGGAAAAAGTACACTAAATAGTGAATTTCAAATAGTTAAATGGTAATTTTTTCGTATCTTTGCATTCAAATTGATTGAACGATGGGAAAAGGTAAGTTAGCAAAGTTTGCCGATATGGCAGCGAATCCGCTGGTAGTTGAGTGCCCGTTTTGGAAGTTGAAGGCTGATGGCTTTCCGATGAGGGGCCGTTGGCATGCAGATTTCTTCAAGAACGACAATCCGATTGTGTTGGAATTGGGTTGTGGTCGAGGTGAGTATACCGTAGGATTGGCTTGCCAATATGCCGAGATGAACTTTATCGGAGTTGACATCAAAGGGTCGAGAATGTGGCACGGAGCGCAGCATGCTTTGACTGAAGGACTGAACAATGTTGGCTTCCTGCGAACCAATATCGAGTTCATTCACGAGATGTTTGCTGCGAACGAGGTAAGCGAGATTTGGCTTACATTCAGCGACCCCCAGATGAAGAAACCCACCAAGCGACTTACATCCACTTTTTTCATGGAGCGATATCGCCGATTCCTCATCGACGGAGGACGCATTCATCTGAAGACTGATTCTAATTTCATGGCCACCTATACGCGCCTGATGGCTGAGCATAACCATCTACCTATTGAACAAAGGGCTGACGACCTCTATGCCAATCAAGTAGCTGAGGGTTCTCCTCTCACCACCATCCAAACCTACTATGAGCAGATGTGGCTGGAGCGAGGGCTGAGTATCAAGTATCTTTGTTTCCGCCTGCCACACGAAGGAACCCTTTCGGAACCTGACATAGAGATTCCTATCGATGAATATCGCTCGTATGACCACGAAGTATTGACAACCGTAAAAACAAGAAAATAGAAAGTGATATGACGATTTATCCAAAACTGATTATGGATGCACTTGCAACAGTGCGCTATCCTGGAAACGGGAAGAACCTTGTTGAGGCAGAAATGGTAGAAGACGACTTGCGTATCGACGGCATGAAGGTATCGTTCTCCATCATCTTCCCCAAGAACCCAGATCCATTCAGTAAATCAGTAGTAAAAGCAGCCGAAACGGCCATTAAGACCTTTGTAAGTCCTGAAATCGAGGTGACAATCAAGCAGAAGTCGCAACTGCCCGAACAACAGAAGGCAGAAGAGCCTCCTGTGCTACCTGGAGTGAAACATATCATAGCTGTCTCATCGGGAAAAGGTGGAGTAGGTAAGTCAACGGTAGCAGTCAACTTAGCTATCGGATTAGCCAAGATGGGTTATCGTGTAGGGTTGCTCGATACAGATATCTTTGGACCATCCATCCCCAAGATGTTTCAGGTAGAGGATGCACGTCCGTATGCCGTTTCAGTGGACGGAAAGGACTTGATAGAACCCATTGAGAAATATGGAGTGAAACTCCTCTCTATCGGCTTTTTCGTTGATCCCGAGCAAGCTACTCTGTGGCGCGGAGGCATGGCGTGTAACGCTTTGAATCAATTGATTACTGAGGCGCAATGGGGCGAACTCGACTATTTTGTGATGGACACCCCTCCAGGCACCAGCGATATTCATCTCTCGTTGATTCAACTGCTTCACATCACAGGAGCGGTGATTGTCAGCACACCACAGCAGGTAGCGCTTGCTGATGCGCGTAAAGGTATTAATATGTACATGAATGAAAAGGTGAATGTGCCGATATTGGGGTTGGTGGAGAATATGGCTTGGTTCACTCCTGCCGAACTGCCCGAAAACAAATACTACATTTTCGGCAAGGAAGGATGTAAGCGGTTAGCCGAAGAACTCAACGTGCCGTTATTGGCACAGATTCCGCTTGTCCAGAGCATCTGCGAGAATGCCGATAATGGGGAACCGCCTGTGCTTCGTCCTGCTTCGCCAGAGGGAATCGCCTTCATGAGTTTGGCTGCCAAAGTTGTGACGCAAGTGGATAAACTATCAGTAGAATAAGCGGATGGAGTTGCATTAGGTTAGATGAGGGAAATGAAGAGTGATCAGAGGGCTATCATCGTGCTGGCAATAGTTGCATGTTTGATTGTGTTTGGAATCGTTCTCTTTGGTGGAAGAGGGACGACCGAACCTTCGTCCTCAGTTCCTGAGGATACTGGAGTTGTCGAATCATCAGTATCATTGGAAGTGTCTGATGATTTAACTAGTCAAGCCGTTACAGATGCGGCTCCATCGAATTTCGACCCCAACACAGTTGACTCTGCCACTTTGGTGGCTTTAGGACTTCAGCCCTATCAGGTTCGTGCATGGTTGCGTTATCGGAATGCAGGAGGTTTGTTCTACGAACCTCAGGATATTGAACGCCTTTACACACTTAGCGAATCAGACATCAAACGACTCATGCCAAAAGTAAGGATTCGAGCCGCTTCGCATGCCAAGCGTAATACCTATCCTCACAAACGGGATTATGACGTAAATTCAATCCAAGGCAATCCCTCCACAACTCCGAAGGATACAAAGACCAGTCGTTATGAGCATAAATTCGAAACATTGACGAAGGTGGAGGTGAATACGGCCGATACGACTCTGCTGAAGCGCATCCCAGGTATAGGATCGTATATCGCCCGATGGATTGTGGAACGACGCGATAAGTTGGGAGGTTTTTATGCTGTAGAGCAACTGTTGGAGGTGAAGCATGTAGAACCCCCAATGTTAGAATGGTTCTCGGTCGATGCAACCCAAATACATCGTACCCGTCTATGTGATATGACTTTTGCGGAGATGTCACGTTTCCCATATATCGGCTACGAAAAGGCGAAATCCATCAGCGACTATCAGCGCATCTATGGTCCGATTGTTGATGCTGAACAGCTCCGCGCTACCCGCATCTTTACAGACGAAGAACTGGAAAAGCTTCAGAATTACATTTTTTGAGACAATTCCTGCACAGGTTCTCAATCTTTTTCGTATCTTTGCATCAGTTTTGATAGGCATATGAATATTTTCAAAAAGAATCCAACCAATTGGCGTCCTTTAAAAGGACAGCCTCTCACTGATATGGACAAACGTATCCTGAGTTTTCAGAACAAAGGAAAGTTGTGTCCTACACGTGATTTAATCAAGACAGCAGAGCAGATAGAGGGCATCCGCAAGGCGGGTGTGCTGAATACTGCTGTGCTTGACCTTGTGACCGAAAAGATACATGTGGGAATGACTACGGAGGAAATCAACCGTCTGGTGCATGAATTCACCATCAGTCATGGAGGAATACCAGCACCGCTGAACTACGAAGGATTCCCTAAGAGTGTATGTGTGTCGCGCAACGATGTGGTGTGTCACGGAATCCCAAGCGATGATGAAGTGTTGGAAGAGGGCGATATAGTGAATGTTGACGTAACCACCATTCTTAATGGCTATTTTGCTGATGCAAGCCGTATGTTCATCATCGGCAAGACAACCCCAGAGCGTGAACGCTTGGTGCGTGTGGCAAAAGAGTGTCTGGAGATAGGTGCTGAAGTGTGCAAACCCTATACTTTTGTAGGTGATATGGGGAATGCAATTGCGAAACATGCTCATAAGAATGGTTACACCATCGTGCGTGATTTGTGTGGACATGGGGTTGGAAACGCATTCCATGAGGAACCCGATGTGGAGCATTATGGTAAGAAGGGGAGTGGTATGCTGTTGGTTCCAGGAATGGTGTTCACCATCGAACCGATGGTCAATGCAGGCGATTGGGAAGTCGTGGTCGATGAGGATGATGGATGGACGGTCTACACAGAAGACTATTCCGACTCTGCACAGTGGGAACATACTTTCCTGATGACAGAAGAGGGGTTGGAAGTGTTGACCTATTAAGTTCTCAATCTAAAATAGAACCGTGTATGGTAAATATCTTAGCAATAGAATCTTCGTGCGATGATACCTCAGCTGCTGTGTTGAGTGATGGGATGTTGTTGTCGAATGTGACAGCAAGTCAGGCTGTTCATGAGCAGTATGGAGGAGTGGTACCAGAACTGGCAAGTCGTGCGCACGAGAAGAATATAGTGCCTGTTGTCGATCAGGCGTTGAAGCGTGCGGGAGTTGATAAAGAGCAACTCTCGGCAATCGCGTTCACACGAGGACCTGGATTGATGGGAAGTTTGCTCGTGGGAGTGAATTTCGCAAAGGGATTGGCTCTCTCGTTGGGCATTCCGCTTGTTGACGTAAACCACCTTCAGGGACATGTAATGGCTCATTTTATCCGTGAAGAAGGGGAACCCTTTAATCCGCCTCCATTTCCTTTCCTCTGTCTATTGGTCAGCGGAGGCAACAGCCAGATTATCCGAGTGAAGGCATATAACGATATGCAGATTCTTGGGCAGACCATCGATGATGCAGCTGGCGAAGCCATCGATAAGTGTTCGAAGGTGATGGGGTTGGGTTATCCGGGTGGTCCGATTATTGACCGTCTGGCTCGGAAGGGTAATCCTGACGCTTATCAGTTTGCTCGACCCAATATTCCCGGGTATGACTATAGTTTCTCTGGGTTGAAGACATCATTCCTCTATTCTTTGAGAGATTGGTTGAAGGACGACCCTGATTTCATTCGTCATCATCAGGAAGACCTTGCTGCCTCACTTGAGAAGACGATTGTGGAGATATTGATGAAGAAACTGCGGTTGGCCGTCAAGGATACAGGAATCACACACGTAGCAGTGGCTGGAGGTGTGAGTGCCAATAATGGATTGCGTAATGCCTTCCACGATCATGCGCGCCGATATGGTTGGACCGTTTATATCCCGAAGTTCAGTTACACCACTGATAATGCCGCTATGATAGGCATAGCTGGATATTTTAAATATCAAGACCATGAATACTGTGACATCAATGCACCAGCGTTTGCTCGAATCGGGTAAGACGCTTTGTACGGCAGAGAGTTGTACGGGAGGACGTATAGCTGCCCTCATTACGAGTGTGCCAGGTAGTTCGGAATACTTCCGAGGAGGAATCGTGTCGTATCAGACGGAAATCAAGGAGAGGGTGCTGAAAGTGCCGACTGACATTATTGATACGTATGGTGTCGTAAGCCGTGAGACGGCTGATGCGATGCGCGAATGTGCTTGCCGTTTGTTTATGGCCGACTATGCAATTACTATCACAGGCTATGCTGGACCTACAGGTGGTACTGATATCGACCCTGTTGGAACCGTTTACATCTCTGTAGGTACGGCTTCTAAAGGGGTAACGAAACGAGTTGTGAGTTCGTTTACTGAACGCACGGAAATCCAAGATGACGTAGCTCAGCAGGCACTCAGTCTTTTTATGAAATATCTTGAAGTGGAATTATGAAAGAAGTCCGTTATTTCTATACTCCAGAACCGATGAGTGGTGTTTTGCCCGACGATGAGGCTGCTCATGCTCTTCGCGTGTTGCGTCTGACTGAAGGTGATGAGATCTTCCTGATGGACGGATGTGGCACATTCTATAGTGCAGAAATCACGGAAGCTACGAAGAAACAATGTGGCTATCGCATCGTGCAGACCTTGCCTCAGAAACCTCAGTGGAAGGGACATCTGCATCTTGCGATGGGACCGACCAAGAATATGGATCGCACAGAGTGGGTAGCAGAGAAGGCAACAGAGATTGGGTTTGATGAACTCTCGTTCCTCGATTGTCAGTTCTCTGAACGCCGTGTGATAAAAGACGAACGCATCGGGAAGATTCTGGTATCTGCCATGAAACAGAGCCGAAAGGCTTTTCTGCCACGCTTGAACTCATTGATGCCGTTCTGTGATTTTATCAAGCAACCCTTTGCCGGGCAGAAATTCATCTGTCATTGTTATGATGATCATCTGCCGTTGCTGCAAGATCAACTTACTCCGGAAGAAGATGTTGTGGTGATGATAGGTCCGGAAGGCGATTTCAGTATCGAGGAGGTTCGTGCTGCAGAAAATGCAGGGTTTCAATCTGTCAGTCTTGGCAGAAGTCGCCTGCGTACTGAGACCGCAGCACTCGTGGCTGTCCACTTGATGCAATTGGCGCACCAATAACTCTAACCTCTAACCCCTAACCGCTAAACTTCCAATTGACTATGCATACAAGAGAAGAAAAACTAGAAGCATTCGGACGTTTGCTTGACGTGATGGATACATTGCGTGAGAAGTGTCCTTGGGATCGAAAGCAAACCAATCAGAGTTTGCGCCCTAACACCATAGAAGAAACATACGAACTATGTGATGCGCTGCTTCGTGAGGACAACCATAACATCTGTAAAGAGTTGGGTGACGTGTTGCTACACATTGTGTTCTATGCCAAAATCGGCAGCGAAAAGGAAGCCTTCGATATCGCTGATGTATGTAATAAGTTGTGCGATAAACTTATTTTTCGTCATCCACATGTGTATGGCGAAGTGAAAGTTGAAGGGGCGGAACAGGTGTTGCAAAATTGGGAGCAAATCAAGACCAAGGAGAAAGATGGCAATAAGACCGTACTTAGTGGTGTCCCATCAGCACTTCCATCAGTCATCAAGGCTGATCGTATTCAGGAGAAAGCAAGCAATGTGGGGTTTGATTGGCACGACCGAGAGGATGTGTGGCCAAAAGTACGTGAAGAGATTGCTGAGTTTGAGGCAGAGGTTGCAAATATGGATCGTGATAAGGCAACTCGGGAGTTTGGCGATTTGATGTTCAGTCTCATCAACGCAGCACGACTCTATCACATCAATCCTGATACAGCACTCGAATATACCAATCAGAAGTTTATCAAACGGTTTACGTATGTGGAGATGAAGGCAAGAGAGCAAGGACGTGATATCAAAGACCTCACACTCGAAGAGATGGATGCTCTTTGGGAAGAAGCAAAGAAATTGTAAATCAATACCAATCTAAATCTTTAACAATTCAATTTAATGAAAACAAAAAGAATCATTCAATGGACAATGGCAACCATGCTAATGATGGTGCTGCCATTGAAGGCTGCCGCAGCAGATGAGTTCGTCAGTTTCTCTGCAGGCGACTGGCAGTTGAATTCAAATGGTAAAGTAACTATTTACGTAAGCGAAAAGGACGAACGTGGTGTCAAACGCGCTGCTCAGGATCTGGCTCAGGACTTGAAGGCCGTGACTGGAACAGCCGGTGTGTTGGTCGACAATCCCAACGATGCTAATATCATTATCGGAACGGCTGGCAAGGTGGATGCTGTCAAGACATTTGCTAAGCAACTCAAGGGGAAGTACGAGATGTATGTCATCAATGCATCAGACAGCAAGTTGACGATTGCTGGTAGCAACCGCCGTGGTACCATTTTTGGCATCTATGAGTTGAGTCGTCAGTTGGGTGTGTCGCCTTGGTACTATTGGGCAGACGTTCCTACTGAACATCATGATAAGGTGTTTGTGAAGAATGGCAATTATACGGATGGTGAACCAGCCGTGAAGTGGCGTGGATTGTTCCTCAACGATGAGGCTCCTTGCCTCACTTCGTGGGTGAAGAATACATTCGGAACAGACTATGGCGACCATCGTTTCTATGCAAAGGTGTTTGAACTCATTCTGCGTTTGAAGGGTAACATGCTCTGGCCTGCTATGTGGGGATGGGCATTTTACGCTGACGATCCTGAGAATCTGAAGACGGCAGACGAGATGGGTGTGATTATGGGTACGAGTCATCACGAACCGATGGCACGTAATCATCAGGAATATGCCCGCAATCGCCAGCAATGGGGTGCTTGGGATTATTCGAAAAATAAGGAAAAACTCGATCAATTCTTCCGTGAAGGTGTAGAGCGCATGCAGGGTACAGATGATGTAGTAACAATCGGTATGCGTGGTGATGGTGATGCGGCAATGAGTGCTGATGCTGATACCAAGCTGTTGGAAGACATCGTAGTCAACCAACGTCGCATCATACAAGAGGTGACCAAGCGTCCTGCAAAGGAAACTCCTCAGGTTTGGGCTCTTTATAAAGAGGTACAGGATTATTTCGATGCGGGTATGAAAGTGCCTGACGATGTGACCATCCTCATCAGCGATGACAACTGGGGCGATATACGTCGAATACCTAATGCTCAGCGTAGTGGTGGATGGGGTATCTACTACCATGTGGATTATGTGGGAGCTCCGCGTAACACCAAGTGGCTCAATGTAACCCAAACGCAGCAGATGTTCGAGCAATTGTCGCTTGCCTATGATTTTGGCATTCAGCAATTATGGATTCTCAATGTGGGCGACCTGAAACCGATGGAGTATCCAATCCAGATGTATTTCGATATGGCTTGGAGACCTAAAGAATATAAGGTGGAGAACATCATCGAACACACCCGTCGTTTCTTTGCTGATGTGTTGGGTGAGAAGTGGGCAAATGAAGCTGCCGACATCTACAATCAGAACTGTCAGTATATGGCACGTGTTACCCCCGAGATGCTCGATGCACGTACTTATAATGTTGCTACGGGTGAGTGGAAGCAAGTAGCTGATGAGTATCTTCGTCTGGAGGCTCGTGCGCTCCGACTGTTCCTCGAGATACCTGAGAATACAAAGGATGCCTATCAGCAACTTATCCTCTTCCCTGTTCAGGCTGCTGCTAACCTTTACGATATGTACTACGCTCAAGCGATGAACCAATATCTCTCAGGACGTAATAATCCTGACGCAAACCTTTGGGCGAAGAAAGTTTCAGAGTGTTTTGAACGTGATGCTGCCCTCTGTGCTGCCTATAATAATGATATTGCAGGAGGAAAATGGAATGGCATGATGACGCAGAAGCATATTGGCTATACCTCTTGGAACGACAATTTCCGTGCAGATATGTTGCCACGTACTCGTGAAGTCGAGGCTGCCATGGGTGGTTACGTATTCTCTCCAAGTAACGGATTCGTTGCGATGGAGGCAGAGCATTATTTCTCTGCTACAGCTACAGATGGTACAGAGTGGACCGTCTATCCATACTATGGACGTACACGTAGTGCTGTAGCCTTGACTCCTTATACAAAGCCGACAGGAGAGGCTAAGCTGACTTATCGTTTCACTTTGCCATCGAATGCTCCTGCAAAAGTGAAGATACATGTGATTGTTAAGTCAACTCTCGACTTTGAAAACCGTGGAGGACATGAATATACCGTTAGTCTCGATGGGGCAGAACCTGCTGTGGTGAACTTCAACAGCAAATTGGTCGATCGTCAGCCCTATATGTATAGCGATTTCTATCCAACCATCGCTCGACGTGTGGTTGAAAACACCGTAGAGATGCCTGTGGGGAATGTTGAGACCCACGAACTGACTATTCATCCTCGTCATGCTGGTATTGTGTTTGAGAAAGTGGTTGTTGACTTTGGCGGTTACAGCCCTTCCTACCTCTTCGGTACAGAGTCGGAATCGAAGAGATGAGTCTTTATATATAGACGGCATAATCGTTTGAATGAATAGTATAAGAGCTTAATTTGTACGAAGATGAAGATGTTTTCTTTCTTCCTTGCGATGCTTGTAATGGGCATCCAGACCGCAACTGCGCAGGAACTAAACGAAATGAAAGGTTTCAAGGGTCTGCTGGGTGGGAAGACTGCCGTTGAGATAGTCGTATCCGACAAATACAACGATGGGGAGTGGATTACTGCAGGATATTGTTATTACCCAAAAGCTAAGACACCTGCTCCGATATTGGTGGTAGCAACTACAGAAACCGACAAAACGCTACTCCCGAAGGGAGAAAATTCCTACTTGCTGCGACTTGTGGAATATCAACCTGATGGTGAGATAACAGGTATTTTCCGAATATGGTACACAGAAGTGGAGGGCGATTACACCTTCAAGAAAGGTACCTGGACCAATCCCACAACAGGACGTGTGATGCAGATGAGTCAGGTTACAAATGTTTATGATGTGCCGAACTGGTATCCAGGTGAACCCGCAACCTTCTCAGCACCAAAGCGTGAGGCATGGAGTTTCAAGCACTACTTTGATAAAGAACGCGAAGGATGGCTGACAGACATTCATGTCGACATTTACGCAGGTGAGAAGAAAAGCCCATTGAGTTTCGAGGAACCTCTTATGGGGGCTTTTAATGCTTCACAGGAAAAGGAACTGTCATGGGTGACAGAAGAGGATATCAACTTCGACGGTATTCCTGATTTGATGGTCTTCCTTGGGTTGACCATCCATACTCAGAGTATCTATAAGGCGTTCGTATGGAATCCTGTGACTCGTCAGTTCTACTATGTCAAAGAGTTTGAAGAAATTCAGGAACCTGATTTCGACAGTAAGGCGAAGACCATCACCAGCGTGGCACGCGATGTGGATATCATGTATGTCGATACCTACAAATGGAAGAACGGCATCCTGACCAAGGTATCAACCAAGAAACAATCGTTACGATAAAGATTGAAGGAGGGCTTTGGCTCTCCTTTTTCTTTTCGTGTTCACTTTCTAGCTTAAATTCGAGTTGAATTCAGCGTGCAAACCCATCGAATTCTACGTAAATACGACCCGAATTTAGGCTTCAAACTCTCAAGCATCAGCAAGTAAATAAGATGGAACAGGGTTGAATGGTGCATGAATGGTGCATGAATGGTGGTTGAATGGTAGTTGAACACGGATTGCCCTTATTGTCAAATAACCCAAGGTTATTGCAGCATAATGCTTGGTTATTGCAGCATAATGCTTGGTTATTGCGAAATAATGCCTGGTTATTGTCAAACCCTGTCTTCTTAAGTTCCACCAAATTTTTAGTATGATACTAAACACTCTTTAACCTTTAACCTTTAACCTTTAACCTTTAACCATTATATCTTTATACTTTTTTCACAATTTCTTTGCCATTTGCTTTGCACAAACAGCAAAAATGTAGGATTTTGCCCATAAAAGCACACATTTTTGCATAATTATCAATTATCTATTATCAATTATCAATTAATTTACTTATCTTTGCCACGTCCATTTGGATGTTATGCGTGACTGATGGGTGGACGGACATATTGGAAGAAGCGTTAGCTTTTTGTTCTTGTTCTTTTCGAAATCGGCAAATTGAAAAAAGAGCTACAAGAGTGAAAGTTGATGCTCACGCAAAATGCGTGGGCTTTTACTCGTAGATGTAGCTCATGGTGTTTGGCGATACCTCGAAGAACGTAGACGAAGTAATTTGTCCACGTTTTTTTGTTGTGTATAAATCAAAGTGAATATTAACAACTAAAACCATATCGATATGAAACTATAAAACGGCTGAATGCCGAATACTTAGTTAGAATATAGGCTCTATAAAAAGAAACATTATGACAACATTTGATCTAATTGACTGCTATCTATTTGATTATGTCTCCACCAGGCATTTAATGCAAGCAGGAAAGAATAGTTGCGGATGTGAATCTATGGTGGAAGAAATGAACGAAATCCGTAACATGTATTCAAGCAAGCCAATACAAGATGTACTTCGCAACTGTGTCTGTTGGCGGCATGGGCATCAGTATTGCCTTAAAGAAACAGCTATTATTGAGGCGGTGGATGCATTAATGAAAAGCATTATTACTTCAACTGGTCAACCATTTATCATAAAGAATAAGATAAATGACAACTTCAGCGATTTTGAAGAGTTGTATGACTTCATTCGTTCTATTATAGGAAATATTAACGGGATAGGATTGTTAACCGTCTATGATACGGCAAAGCGCATAGGGCACTTGTTTGAAACGCCGATATACCCTAAACAGTATGTATATTTGGCTGCAGGTGCAGCAGATGGAGCTAAAAAACTCTTAAAGGTGTCATCGCTGAAATTCCGTGAGCCGATAGATATATTTAAACCATATTTCGGAACATTACCAAGCATTTTTATCGAAGATATGTTGTGTATTTTCAAAAAAGAATTACAAACAGTGTCCAATAAGACATTAGTTTCAACTGTGACATACCCAAATATCAGAAGAATATCTCTCGTGACAATCACAAAAAACAAAAAAGTATTAACGATTTGAGCACAGATATTAGATTATTATTAACAATTTAAACAGATTTTATATGAAACAAAAACTATTACTTTTGAGCCTGCTTACCCTATTGGGAAGCATCACTGCTAATGCTGCTTCTTTTGTGGTTGATGGTATTAAGTACTACACTTTAACTAATAATACAGTTGAGGTGGCCTCTCAATCTCCAAAATACTCTGGTAGTGTTACGATTCCTGCTACTGTTACATATAATAATGTGACATATAGTGTGAGTAGGATTGGTATGAATGCTTTCTCTGGTTGCACAGGTTTGATTTCTATTGAAATTCCAAATAGTGTGACGAGGATTTGTGATCATGCTTTCTGGAATTGCACGGGTTTGGAATCTATTGAGATTCCTAGTAGTGTGAAAATGATTGATGATGGTGCTTTTGTTGGGTGCTCCAATTTATCATCTATTATTGTAAATAGTGGCAATACAATGTACGAATCTCCTAGCGGATGTAATGCTATCATCAAGACATCAACTCATGAACTGGTGGCAGGCTGCAAAAACACAATTATTCCTAACTCTGTTACATCTATCGGCAAGTCTGCCTTCTCAAGTTGCACAGGCTTGGCTTCCATTGAGATTCCCAACAGCGTGACGAGTATAGGAGATTGGGCATTCTTTGGTTGTACGAGTTTAACTTCTATCGAGATTCCCGACAATGTGACGAGTATTGGTGAATATGCATTCTCGCAATGCTCTGGCTTAACATCGGTCCTAATAAGTGATGGCGTCAAATCTATTGGTCAGTTCGCTTTCTATAATTGTAGCGTTTTGTCCTCTATAACAATCCCCAACAGCGTGACGAGTATTGGTAATCAGGCTTTCGAAAACACCGCATGGTATAACAATCAACCAGATGGTTTGGTATATGCTGGTAAAGTAGCGTATCAATATAAGGGTACAATGCCTGATAATACAACAATAATCATTGAAGACGGGACCGTTTCTATCTCAAATTCTGCTTTTTACAATTGTACTGGTTTGTTCTCTGTAACAATTCCTAATAGCGTAATTTCCATCGGCGTAAATGCTTTTGGTAGTACAGGATTAACTTCAATTGAGATTGGCAATAATGTGGAGTGTATTGGTGAACGTGCTTTCTATAATTGCGATGGCCTCACCTCAATCAATATCCCCAACAGCGTTACATCCCTCGGTAACAGTGCTTTCAGTGACTGTGAACATTTGTCATCCGTAGCACTAGGAAATGGTATCACTGTCATTCCTGCTTCGGCTTTTGACTATTGTAGTAGTCTAACTTCCATCGAAATTCCTAACAATGTAACAAGTATTGGGGAAAACGCATTCTCTTATTGTACCAATATGCTCTCCGTAATAATCCCACGTAGCGTAACAACGATTGGTTCAAACGCTTTCTATAATTGTACTCGTTTGAATTCAGTTGTTTATGAAGCAGAGGAACCTTACGTTATTTATTATTATATTCCGTTCTATAACATTCCTTCTACTTGTACATTGACCGTTCCGTATGGGAAACGTGATACCTACATCGCTGCTGGTTGGACAGAAGATATTTTTAAGGGAGGTGTTGTTGAAGCCCCATTAGAAATTGTTTTGACAGATGGCACAACATTCCAGAATGATACCGAACAGAATTGCGAAACTTTGAGCTATACCCGCACGTTCAACAATACCAACTGGCAAGCATTGTATGTTCCTTTCTCCATGTCGTACGATGACTGGAAAGACGACTTTGATATAGGACGTATCATTGCGTACTATCCTTATTATGATGAGAATGGAACAATGACTAATGCTGATCTCTTGATGACATATGTCACAAGTGGTACCCTGAAGCCCAATCATCCATATTTCATCAAGGCGAAGACAACAGGCGAAAAGACGATCTCTCTTACAAACGCCACATTATATGCAAGCGAAGAGAATTCTGTCGATTGTAGTACAGTGGAAGCTAAATGTACATTTACAGGCACTTATTCTCCTGTTCAGAATTCAGAGTATTATGTGATGGGAGGAGGTAAATTAGGCTCTCTAGGTAATGGTACCTTGTCTGCTATGCGTTGGTATATGACAATTGAGAATCGTGGTAGCCAGTTCATTACCCCACCTCCATCATCAATTTCTTTGCGAGTTGTCAGCGAGGAAGATGCAACAGCCATATTACAGACAATTAATGACCAACGTGCATCAACGGTTTATGACCTATATGGCAGAACGTACGATAAGTTGCCAACCCAAAGAGGTGTCTATATTATTAACGGAAAGAAAGTGATGATAAAATAGTATTAACTCATTAAAAACAAACAAGTATGAAACGTAAGTATCAGAAACCCACAGCGGAAGTTTATGAAATGAAGATTCAATCTCCTTTATTACTGGAATCAAAAATTCCTTTTGATCCGAATAATCCTGTAAATCCCGATTAATATTCCACAATATAGTAAAGTAAGGACTGGAATTACGGAAATACGGAAACAATGCAAGTGGCGCTAGCTCAATGCTGGCGCCACTTGATTGTCTTTAGCCAGTCTTTAGCCAGCTTCTAGGCTGCTTCTAAGCTGCTTCTAGCCTTACTCATGAGTATGCCTAGAAGCAGGCTAGAGTATGGGAAGAGCGAGAGTGAAGCGAGGGAAGAGGGAAGATTGTATGCAGGAAATGAACCTTTGAACTCTTGGAACTTTTTGAACTATAAACTATTTTCCCTGTACCTTAATTAAACATTTTTTTTCCCCTAGGGGTATTCTCTGTTCAAAGACTTTGAATACATATTCAGAGGCTTTGAATATATATTCAAAGGCTTTGAATAGAAACTTCTCCTAAGGATAGCGATTTTTTTCCCTTAGAGCCAAGAATTGTTTCCCTTAGAATTATTGCTTTTTTGTTGCGATATGCTGGCACTTTCCATTTGCTGTCTGTAGGTCATGATTTTTAACTATTTATTTCAATACGACTCCTTCTTTCTTCATACCGTCGATTTTGATGGTAACAGGTGAGTCGAGTTGAACATGGCGCACAAACTCAGTCTCTTGTACGGCTTTCAAACTGTTGAGATACTCGATATTGTAGATACCATCTCCTATATAGTCATTCACGATGAAATATCCCACGCCGAAGGAGGTGAGGTTCTGGAAGAAATGGGTACCCTGACTGGGCTCCACTCGGTAGTCTTTCAGTCCTGCCTCTACGATGAGTTTGGCTGCGCTGATGTGTGGCCACTTCACAGGGATTCCGAGCCATGAGTCATTACTACCCCATCTGCCTGGTCCTACCAAGATGTACGATTTCCCTTTATCGAGGAACTGACGATTGATTTTCTCAACCTCCAGCGCTATCCTTGGATTGTTGGATGCCGAGTAGCCTTCGGTTTTCACATACACGATGTCGCGTATATCATTGCTTACACCACATCCAATGGCATTATGACTGCGGATAATACAGTCATTGTCAGATATTTGTGTGAGGTCTTCGTCTATCATCATCTTGTTGTCCACCATCGGACGTATCTGGAGTAGGTAGAACTCTCCTGTCTTGTCGGGCTTGAGCTTTACTGCAAATTCTATCTCAACAGGGCGGCGCATCTCATCCTGTCCGTATTTCAGAATCATCTGCAGAATCTCCGGTAATGGGAAGACACCTTGCTGTAGCACTCCTGCAAAGGTGATGAGTTTGCGGTTTCGCCCTTCATAGAATCCGTCGTAGATACATTGGTCGTAAGGGTCGTATGTGCTACAGATATATTGAATGGAACCGTTGTTCTCTACGTCTCTCACCATCAGTTTCACAAGGTTGAAACCGTCATCGACCTTGAAGTTGTCGTTCACATTCTTGGTGTCGAGTGCCAGCAGGTAGGTCTGGGTTTCGCGCAAGGCAATATCCACCTCGCTCGTTTGTAAGACTTGGTTGGGGTGTGCTGGACATACGCGGAGACTCATTCCTCCGTCAACAATGTATTTGCCCAAACCGAGCGCAAGATTCACCGTGCCCTCTTCCGCCTTCTCGTCACCTATGGGGTAGTAGCTGATGCTTCGAGCCACACCCGATATGTTCGGATAGAAATAGCCATCATATTGTGTGCCTACCACCTCTTGCAGGATTACTGCCATCTTCTCTTGATCGATGACGTTGCTCGTAGCAGTCATGTAGGCCTTCGAGTCGCTGAAGAAAACGGACGCATAAACGCTCTTGATAGCATCGCTGAGCAACTTCAAGTGAACATATTTGTCGTTCACGTATGGAATCATATAAGTGCTGTAAACGCCTGCAAATGGCTGATAGTGGGCATCTTCGAGCAACGACGAACTGCGGATGGCAATCGGGGCTTTCACCACATCGAGGAAAGCCATCAGGTCTTCTGCCAACCGCTCTGGAAGGCGGGCATGCAGGAACTGCTCGAGGATTTCTTCGTTGGTCGCATCGCTCAAAGCTATCTGGTACAATTCGTTGGTGTCCATGAACTCATCGAAGATATCCGTACAGAGCACAACCGTTTTCGGAATCGTCACCTCCGCATTGTCAAACTGATTGAGTTCCTCATAACGCGAGATGATGTTGTCGAGAAAGGCCAGACCGCGTCCCTTGCCTCCCAGCGAGCCTTCACCGATTCGTGCGAAATTCGAAAAGCGGTCGAAACGGTCGCGACGGAACGTTGCAACTACACCGCGGTTTTTCATCTTACGATAGCTCACGATAGCATCGTAGATGTACTGACGGTGAGCATCTACATCCTGTAGGGTTCTCCATGTGATTTTCTTCAAGAAGTCGCAGATGGGAAACAACGCTCGCGATCCCAGCCAACGGCTCACATTGTTGCGCGATACATGGTACATGAGCGATTCGCGCGGAAGGGTGAAGATATTGTCCTGCAAGTCCTTCAGGTTGCGTATGCGAGCCACTTCCTCCATCGTGTCTGGGTTGCGGAAGATGAAATCACCGAATCCAAAATACCTGCGTACCAAGTCGCGTAGGTCTATGTCCAGTTTCTTGGAGTTCTTGTCGATGAAACTGGCATGACATTGTCGTGCGAGTTCTTTGTTCTCCAACTCCGACGACTCCATAATCAGTGGCACATACTCATCTGTGGCACGAATGGCAGACAATAGCTTGAAGCCAGCCAACTTGTCCTTCTTACCGTCCTTCGGGAATTCGCAGTCGCTGATGACTCCCAATGTGTTGTCCTTGAACTTATAGTACAACTCCCACGCTTCTTCGTAGGTACGCGCCAATACAATCTTCGGACGGCCACGCATGCGGAGCGTCTCCAATTGAGAGTTAAGCGCCTCCGTAGCAAACTCCAGACTCTGTTGCAGCACGAACTTATACAAGTTGGGTAGGATGCTCGAATAGAATCGGATGCCATCCTCAACCAGCAACACCATTTGCACTCCAGCAGACTTGATGTCGTGTTCCAGATTCATCTTGTCCTCCATCAACTTGATGATCGACAACAACAAGTCGGTATTGCCCAGCCAGCAGAACACATATTCGAAGATGCTCAGGTCCTCGTTCTCCATCCGCTTTGTGATGCCATGCGAGAATGGGGTGAGCACCACGATGGGGATGTCGGCGAATGCCATCTTGATGGTGCGTGCAATGTCGAACACATCGTTGCTGTCGTTGCCTGGCATACAAATCACCAGTTCAAACTTCGTTTGCTTCATCAACTCTGTTGCTTCGTCCTTGTTGGCAGCTCGGAAAAAACGAGGAGGGTAGCGCAACCCCAGTTTTGAGTATTCGTCGAAAATCTTCTCGTCGATACGTCCGTCATCTTCCAGCATGAAGGCATCATACGGATTCGCCACAATCAGCACGTTGAAAATCCGTCGAGCCATCAGTTCCACAAACGACGTATCTTTCAGTATTAATTGATTCTTTTTCATAGACAATACCATAATTTGCTGCAAAATTACAAAAAAACACAAAAAAAATGCAGTTTTTTCAAAATAATTATCAATAATCAATTGTCAATTATCAATTAATTTGTAACTTTGCACTGGATTCAAAAGAAGCACTTAGTTTTTTTTATTCACTCTTAAGGTGATTAAAAGTGTAAATTAGTAGGAGAGAGTCAGGTCCGTGGTGGATATGACTCCTTTTTTTGTAACTGTAGGACTTAGGGCTAAGAGCTAAGAACTGTAGGGCTGTAGAGCTGTAGAACTAAGACATACTCCTCCACCGCAAGCGGTCCCCCTCCTCTAGCTTAGAGGAGGAGCAATATAAGGCTCTCCCCCTAAGATAGGGGGAGTACCCAAAGGGGGAGGGTGTATGAAAAGAGCTAAGAGCTGTAGAACTGTAGAGCTGTAAGAAATCGATAAATAAACTAAAAACATAGAAAAATATGAAACGACTCATATCTTATACCTTCATGATGGTTGTCACTTTGCAGTTTGTGACAGCACAACGCCGTATGAACTTTAATGCCGATTGGACCATCGGAGAGGATAACCGATTAGTTACACTACCTCGAGCATGGAACGAGAACGATGCATACAGAGTGTCAATCGAGCAACTCCCCACAGCTGTGGTATGGTATCGTAAGGAGTTTTCTTTGCCCGATGTGAAAGGCAAGAAGGTGTTTATTGAGTTCGAAGGCGTTCGTCAAGCAGGTGAGGTATATGTGAATGGAGATTCTGTGGGTATGAGCGAGAATGGTGCGATGGCTTTCGGATTTGACATCACACCTTATATAAAAAAAGGGAAGAACCGTATCGAAGTGAAGACCGACAATAGTTGGAACTATCGTGAGAAGTCGTCAAACAGTCCTTATCAGTGGAACGATAAGAATTTCAATGCCAATTATGGAGGTATTACGAAAAATGTGTGGTTGCACATCACAGACGAAGTCTATCAGACCCTACCACTCTATTCCAACCTGAAGACTACAGGAACGTATGTATATCTAACCGATGCAGATATTCAGCAGCATACTGCCACGATTGCGGTGGAGACAGAAGTAAAGAACGACAGCAAACAGCCTCGTCAGCTACGTATGCAGGTGCTGTTCCCTTCTGTTCTGCAGGCTGAAGGCTCTCATGAGCAAAGTCAGCTGGTCATGCTTCAACCAGGCGAGAAACGTATCATCCGACAGACCTATCAGATTGCAAACGTGCGATGGTGGAGTGTCGGAGAAGGCAATCTCTATGATGTTGTTACCCAGTTGACCGATGCGAAAGGGAAGGTGTTCGATGAAGTCGTGACACGAACGGGTTTCCGTACAACTCGCTTTGCAAACGGACTGATATGGCTCAACGGAGAGGTCATTCAGGTGAAGGGTTATGCTCAGCGTACCAGCAATGAATGGCCAGCTGTGGGCATCTCCGTACCTGCATGGTTGAGCGACTATTCCAACGGTTTGATGGTGGAGAGCGGAGCCAACCTCGTACGATGGATGCATATCACACCTTGGAAACAAGATGTGGAGTCGTGCGACAGAGTGGGACTGATGCAAGCCATGCCTGCTGGCGATGGGGAAAAAGATGTGGAAGGACCTCGCTGGCGACAGCGTACCGAACTTATGCGCGATGCGATTATCTACAATCGCAACAATCCCAGCATCATCTTCTATGAGGGAGGAAACGAATCAATCAGCCGTGCTCACATGTTGGAACTGAAAGCCATCCGCGATCAGTTCGATCCGCATGGTGGACGAGCCATCGGAAGCCGTGAGATGCTGGATATCGATGAGGCTGAATATGGAGGCGAGATGCTCTACATCAACAAGAGTAAGAAACACCCTATGTGGGCGATGGAGTATTGTCGCGATGAAGGACTGCGTAAGTATTGGGACAGCTACAGCTATCCGTATCATCAGGAGGGGGCAGGTCCGCTCCACAACGGACAGCCTGCCAACGCATACAATCACAATCAGGATGAGTTTGCCGTAGAACTTGTCCGCCGTTGGTACGATTACTGGCGCGAACGTCCAGGAACAGGAACGCGTGTCAGCAGCGGAGGAGTGAAGATTGTGTTTAGCGACACCAACACCCATCATCGTGGGGAGGAGAACTATCGTCGGAGTGGAGTGACTGATGCCATGCGAATCCCCAAAGACGGATTCTTTGCCCATCAGGTCATGTGGCACGGATGGGTAGATACCGATTCCTTCCAAACCTATATCATCGGCCATTGGAACTATCGTCAGGGGGTAAAGAAACCTGTATATGTGGTGTCGAACGCTCCAAGTGTTGAACTGTTCCTCAATGGCAGAAGTCTGGGACAAGGCAAGCAGAGCTACCATTTCCTCTATACTTGGCACGATGTGAACTGGGAGGCAGGCATCTTGAAGGCAGTCAGTCGTGATGAGACGGGTCAGGAAGTATCAACCTATCACCTTCAAACCACAGGCGAACCTGCTGCATTGAAGCTGACAACAATCGAAAATCCTCAAGGATGGCAAGCTGATGGAGCCGACTTGATATTGGTGCAGTTCGAAGTCGTCGACCGTGAAGGTCGCCGCTGTCCTCTCGACAACAGGACGGTTCAATTCTCCCTTGAAGGTCCGGCAGAGTGGCGAGGAGGTATTGCCCAAGGTCCCGACAACTATATTCTCTCAAAGACTCTACCCGTGGAATGTGGCGTGAACAGAGCACTCATTCGTAGTACAACCAAAGCCGGGCGCATCACCCTGAAAGCGCAAGCAGAAGGGCTTCCTATGCAACAGCTCACCCTCACTACCCATCGACCTACCCATGGGCGCAATCAGGCTCCACTTGTAGTGAGCCTGTCGAACCCACAGGCTCATCTCGTACCAGCCAAACGAACGAAGCATCCTACTTATCTGCAAACCAAGGTAGGAGTCGATGTTGTGGCAGCTCAGTCCGAAGTAAACAACGAAAACCTTCGCAACAGCTACGATGACAATGAACTGAGCGAATGGCGAGGAGGTACATCAGTGACCTACACATTGAGCGAGGCAACTCCCATCAACGATATCTGTGTGAAGATGGCAGGATGGCGCTCCACGAACTATGCCCTCGAGGTAGAGGCTGAAGGAAAAATCTTATGGCGAGGCATCACACCCACCAGCCTCGGATATGTGCATCTCCAGATAGCTCATCCGGTGAAAGCACAGACATACACCATCAGAGCTATCGATAAATCAAAGGCACAAGCAAAGGAAGCCAACTTTAACGACCCTGAAGCCGCACGATTCCAAAATATCACAGAAGTAGCTGGCGGAAAAGCCAATGAATTGGACCAGGCAGGCACACCCAATGCCAAGATCCAACCCCTTCGTATCGTCGAGATAGAGTTTTTAAAGTAAATGGGACTGTTTGATTCCCAGTAAGGGACCGTTTCAGTCCCAGTATGGGACCGTTTCGAAATACGGGGTGTGTCAAATCCCTCGGATAATTCGATGAAAAATGCAGAATAACCTAACTAAGACCTAACTAAGACCTAACATGAATTTACGATTTTCTTAGCCCCAACGGGGCGAAATAATTTAGGATAGGGCGGAAGCCCTATTTCGGTTTAAACGCCCCACCCATCGCCCTGTAAGGGCGAAATATTATGTCTTTCAGATAAGGTTCTCACCCTATCCTTTGTTCTGTCACCCCTACGGGGTTTCTAGGTGACCACTCCCCTCCCCAGAAGGGTTTCTGTCCCCCGATAACGGGGGAACCGAAGGGGGTGCAAAGACCATTGAAGGTAAGGGGGAGGGTCTTTTAGCTCCCCCTAAAGGGGGATGGGGGGTCTTATTTCACCCACACCTTCTTCCCATCCACGATATTCAATCCTTTCTGCAATCCATTGATGCGTTGCCCTTGAAGGTTGAAGATACCTCTCCCCATAGAGGGGGAGTCGGAGAGGGTCTCCTCTATTCCTTCTCCATCGTCTTCATCTGTGATTGGCACGATGTTCTTGAAGTGATTCCACGGAACGGTGGATT
>Ga0247611_10002053_pt1 | contig 34024 bp, 21 predicted proteins | sample 177DNAGHGhighgp2_FD_192422 | JGI IMG/M metagenome (GOLD analysis project Ga0247611, IMG submission 192422) | Sheep rumen microbial communities from Palmerston North, Manawatu-Wanganui, New Zealand - 1770 DNA GHGhigh gp2 | ecosystem: Host-associated > Mammals > Digestive system > Stomach > Rumen... | reverse complement strand
TATCACATGTCGCTCCCCAACAAGCACGAGTGCACGATATTTGACTAGCACAATTACTAGCACATGTGCCGCCACAAGTCTGACAATGATCTCTACAACTTCCTGAACAAGAGCCACCACAATTTGTGCCATAACAGTTATTACCACAATTTCCAGAACCTGTAGAACAAGCAGTAACACCTGTGGTGGAACCTTTACAGGTTGAAGAACAATCTGAGAAACCACAAGTAGCCTTACAATCATTAACGCAGGAACCAGCACAAGTTTGACCACAAGTAATAGTACATGCATTAACACCGCATGCGTCGCGACCACAAGCAGCACTACATCTTTGCTTACAAGCACCATTACCACAAGTAGCTTCACATTCACTAGCACAAGTTTCGTTATGACAAGATGTTACACAACTATTACTACAAGCACTAGTACCGCCACATGCGTTTTTACAATTATCAGAACCACATTGAATGAAACAACTATTATAACAAGTTTGTCCACATCCAGTTCGACAAGCAGTAGAACATTCTACACAAGGAGCGCCGTTCTTCATATCTACAACAACTTGACGAACTTCGTTATACAAAGCAGCCAACGGCTTAGATATATTATTTTCGTTTAAGAAATCGTATGAAGAATCAGGTTTTCCATTAACGAGTTTCAGTTTTTTCCCACCATTATCAAGATCGTCTTCAACACCGGTTGTATAAAGAACAAGATTCTTAGTGAGAGAACGTAATTTTTCAAGATCTTTAACAGAAACTTCTTGTCCAGATACAATATTAGGACAAATAGTGTCTATATCAACGGTACCATTAGGATCGTCACCAGTATAAAGATGCTTAGAAAGGTTAATACCACGTGCAGCAGCAGCATTGATAATATCCTGTTTAAGCTTATTATACTGATCAGCAGATACATAATGATTAAGTTCAGCCCATTTAGAGAGAATCTTAACATCAAGGTACCCATAATTATTAAAATTATTAACCTGTTGTCCAGCCATAACTTTAATAACCTCCAAAAACAAAAAATAAGAAATTAAACTAGTTTAACTACCTATTTATATCACTTATAACTAGGAGTCATTATGATGTCAAAAATGTATTAAAAGAAGAAAAAATAACCTTACTTGCACTTTTGTACTTTCGGATATATAAAATAAATTCCACTACAACCACCAGAACAGGCAGTACATAACCCACTACATCCAGCAGAACAATTAGAATAATTACATGTAGTAGTACAACCAGAAGAAGAGCAATATTGAGCACATTTAGTTAAACATTCGTTTTTACAAGAAGTATTAGTACACCATCCGTAAATACAATACGCGCTACATTCATGACCACAACCGTCTATAGTACAGCTATTAATACAATATTGTTTACAATCGGTCACACTACAGTTAGTAGAACAGCCAGCAGATGTGCATACAGCAGTGCAATCAGAACTACATGTAGTACATGAATTTCCATTAGCATAATCAGTACCAGATGAATCGCCATTAATTGACGTTTGTGATTTACATGTTACATTTGCACATTCTACTTCACAACTTCCTGAACAAAAAGAAAACCTACTCACTATTTCTAGTTTTCGGTTTTCTAAGCATTATTCTGGATCTACCGCATAAAGGTTCAAAGCGTCTTCAATCAAATTTATCATATGATTCATCATATCGGTTTCTATTATACATGCTGGATGATTAACATATTTCTTTGCTTCACATTCAAGATAAGTTTTAAGAACCTTCAATGTCTCATAATCCTTATTTGTATGAATCCAACAACTTGTCTGCGAATCTACCCACACACCTGGTTTAGAAAATGAATCTCGTATTGCTCTAATCTTAAGAACTGCTTTATAAAGTGTATCCGAGCTTATACTATAAGTGTGATTTTCTTTATCTTCCTTCACAGAATCTTTATTATTGAGCATATAATTCAAATCATCAATAAGACGTGTAGCATATTTAACATTAGGCAAGTATCTAGGATCAGGAAGAGTACGAAGTCTGTGTTTCAATTCGTTAATTTGTTTAACAGCATTGTCCACGATATCTTCTTCCTTATCTTTAGAATCAGTTATGTGTACTATCTGCCATATTAAATTTTTACAATAATCAACTCCATTCTGTATCTTAGATTCATATCGCCGCATTTCACCCAGCGTAAGATTATCTTTATTGTTTTCAAGCTGGGAGATATCGCTGCTAACTTCATCGAGCTTATCTTTAAGACGATTTATTATAAGGATATTTTCTTTAAAATTACAAGTACTACAATTTGGAATAGTGAACGTTTGTAATCTATCGTCTTTTTCAATTGGCTTTTTCTCTTTATAATATGGATTAACAGCAATGTCTTCTTTACATTTAGGGCATGTGCATCTAAGTGCTATCTCAAGTAAAGCAGATTTTCCTTCAAGGATCGATTTACATGTAGACGCATAAGTTCCAACCTTTATCATACGATCATCGATATTTTCAATACCAGTTTTTGTCCAAGCAAGAGTATATTGAACAATATCATCGAGAAGATCTTTTAATCCTTTAATGTTAGGGATTTCTCCGTCTGAATCATTCGGATCAGGAAGATTCTTAAGCCATTTAAAATCATCGATAGTCTGTTTGAAGAATTTCTTTCTTCCAGTGAAGATATCTTCAATCTTTTCTTTACGATATGCCAGAGCTTTATTTTTAAATTTATGGAATTGTTCGTAAAGAGGATCATCTTCAGGAATTCGGTTTTCCAACACTTTCAACCAGTCTATCATCCCAAATATTTTATCTGTTTCATTTGGAGGAGAGAAAATCAAACGACCTGTTGTCTGTGGGCCATATGGCATATCCTTGTCCAATTCTGTAGGTTCAAACACATTATAAGCCTGATCAATCTTAGACATGACAATATGATCTGCTTTACTAAGAGTGGCATCATGTAGACAACAATTTGTACCAAATTTGATCTTATGACCATCGCTGATGTAATTCATTTCAATGAATGGCTTAGAAGGATCGTCAAATTCCCTATTAGGATAATAAAATTTAACCGACACACAGTGATAGAATTTTGATTCTCCAACAGAAACTATCTGATTTCCTTCTTCATCAGGGTTAAATAATGTAAGATGACGTTCATCGATTTCAGGCATTGTGATCAGATTAATTTTGCCGGAAATATATCTTTTATTTCCACTAAGGATTTCATGAACAATATCTTTAAATCTAAGAGCATCATTACGATTATTGTGTGCATAAACAAATGTAATTAGTAACATCTTTTCCTCCCTATTTTTTGGTTAATGCGCCTACAGTTGTTATTTTGCTGGAAATATCAGCACGGTTATCAAGACGATAAACGTATGGAACAGAACCAGGAAGAATCTTCCACATCTCTCTATTTTCAAGAGTTAATTTCATCCAGCCAGATGCAAGTCCAAGCGCCATAAGATGATCGCCATCAATCTGTTCACCCCACTGTTCATCATTTTCACCTTTGAACGGTAATTGCATAAATGTGTAACCTTGATTAACTTCATCAAAGTTAGAAGACAATTGACTGATCATTCCGTGGATATCAAAAGCATATTTTTCAATTTTTTCTGGATCAAACCCAAACTGTCCTGTTACTGTAGCAACTGGTATGACTTTAGTGTCATCAGTGTATTTTTCAGGAAGAAAACAATCAAGAAATACTTTCCTTACATTTTCTGCTGTTAATTTGAGTTTTGGTGTTTCGAATTCGCGAGATTTGTCTTTCTCATTTGTAGTTGTGTCCATATAGTTCTCCTTATTTGTTTTTATACTATTGTATATGTAATATGATTAAATTCATTCTTCATTTTGAAATTTGTTTTCAAAACAGAATGACACACATATTTCATAATCATACCGACATATATTCCAGCTTGATGTTCAGCTTGCCACTGCGGATCAGCATATCCCTCATTGATATACTTCTGTTCAAGATCAATCCAAAGATCTCCAATAGGAAATCCAAGTTGAACCCAATTGTAATTGTCTCCACCAAACAGTGTCTGAACGTTGAATGTTTTTGTACCAGATGCAATAGTTTTTACTACTTCATCTCTAACAAAATCAATACATCTCTGAAGTTTTGCTTTTCCAGCTGGTGTATTACCAAAGATTCTTGGAAGTCTAAGACCTCCCTTAATGTTAACTATCATAGTTAAACCTCCATTATAAATGAAATATATAAAGCATAAACGTGCTTTATAAAATAAGGAAGTTGTTTGAATGTTTGTTCAAATCTTTGTTCAGAAACTCCTGATATGTGCGGGACAATGTGTGCTGGGTCATGTTATGGTGGAGGATGTAGAAAATATTCTGATTCAAAAAGCACATGTGGGTCAGCGTGGTGTCATAGTGGGTGCATCTCGTCTGGAAATTGTTATGGCTCTTGTTGGAGTGGTTGTAGTGGTTAAAAAGAAAAAGTCTCTCATTACGAGAGACCAAGTTTATTATTTCTTAATATCGAATGGAGTAATACCTACAGTTTTAGGTTTCTCAGGCGCAGGCGGTTTAGGCATTCCAGTCCACTGCTGGTTATCTATGAACTCATTAAGATCAGAAGAATAACCTTGTTTCTTCACATACTTCTTAAGTTCAGTTTTAGCCATTTCTTCATTTTCAGTTTTGAACGCTTTAGCTAAATTTCTAAATCCGTCTGTTCTTGCAATCTCTTCAATATATTCCTGTTCAGATCGATCATATCGACATCCGTCTTTTCTATCAAGAATAGTATCAATAACCATTTTAAATCTCCTAAATAAAGAATAACCCTCCTCTAAATGAGGAGGGTTTGTTTTTAATAAGTACCAGTCATACAGAGCTTCTTCCGGTTCTCTATGTCTTTGCCTAAACAAACGCTCATAACCTTAGAAGTCGACTCTATATCATCCAGTGTAATCTGGCGCAGTGTACGTGTTTCAGGATAGAGAAGGTAATTAGCTACATCGGCAGGATCACTTTCTCCAAGTCCCTTAATACGGCTAGTTCTAGTATTACTATTAATCAACAATCCTTCAATGAACTGAGCGTTTCTATAACTACTTCCGCCGTACTTTGTTCCTGTGTTTTTACCAACAAAACGTACATCCATCAATTCAATATTAGCAAGCTGTCTTGCGATTGGAAGATATACATTCTGATAGAAATTGCTATCAAGAACGCAGAAGTAATGTTCATATCCACGGTCAATGTTGATATGAAGATGACTGCTTGATTTTGTCAACACAGAACAATCGTAATCCAAAGCATTCAATTTCTTGAAGTTACAACTACAAATATCTTTATAATATCGAACAATATATTCAAGAAGTTCAGGATGCAATCCAGTATGTGCTGAATATCCTTCAAGTAATTTGTGGAATCCAGTAACTTTCTTTACGTATACTTTAATAAGATCTTTAGAAAGTTTCTTTCCTGTTTTAATTGATTCCATATCAAATGCTTCAGAAGCAGTATAACCTACAACCTTATCAAACATGTTCTGGTCCGACAGATACAATGTCTGAGCAGTTTTACCATTACCAACCTTAATCTGGAAGAGTGGTGGCAAAGCTTCATACAAATATCCAGCCTGAATAATTTCAGGGTAGTATTTGAAGAAGAATCCTGAAAGCAAAGCGCGAATGTTTGCACCATCACTATCGGCATCGGCGGAGAGAATGATCTTATGGAACTTCAATTTCTTAAAGTCATAATTCTCACCAAAACCACACCCAAGAATCTCAGCAAGCATCTGGTGTTCTTCAGACAGTTTTACTATATTAGTATCGATTACGTTCTGTCCTTTACCACGAACAGCAAAACATGCTTGATATTCTGTATTACGAGCAGGTTTTACTGAACCGAACGCAGAATCTCCTTCTACAATGAATAACTCGCATTTATCAGGATCACGAGAACTACATCCGGCATATTTCTTAGGGTTAATCCCTATAATATTAAGACGGCCGGAGTTTGCTTTAATAATATTATCTTTAGCATCCTTGGCTGCCTGACGTGCTTTAGCGTTAGTAATGATCAATTTACAGATATTGTCTGCGTCTTTTTTGTTGTTTGTCATCCAAGCCAACAATTGCTTAGAAACATCAGATTTCATCCAGAACTGAATATCTGTATTACTGAGTTCATCTTTTGTCTGTCCAGAGAACAGTGGTTTGTTGTGTTTAACCGTAACCAATGCTACGAGACTTTCACGAATATCAGGACCTTCAACTTCAAACTTTGCTTTAGCAGGCATCAAATTATTCTGATTAATGTATTTCTTTACAGCATCTGTTACAGCTGCACGGAAACCAGTTTCATGTGTACCGCCACTATAAGTTTTAAGTCCGTTAGCAACAGACTCTATGCTTTCAGCATGCACGTTTGCACACCAAGTAAAGAATACTTGATATTCCATATTAATCTGCGCTTGTTTGGTTTCTTTCTTTATAGTACCATCAGGTTGTGGAATATCAAAAGTATACTGTTCAACATTTGATGTCTTTGACTGAAGGATAATCGGTTTAATAAGCGGACGATAATTTCTTGCTTTAATAATATTGGTCTGCATATAACCAAGCAAACCTTCAGGATGAACAATCGAATGTTTCTTACCATTGAATGTATAATCAATCACCATGCCTGGATGCACATAACACCAAAGATCAAAACAATTGAAATACGTTTCATAGTTCATTCCGATATCATACAATACAGTAACATCAGGACGGAAGAATATACGTGTTCCAGAAGGATGATTTGTTTTATTAGGTTCAACTATAATATCTTTAGTTTTTCTACCTTTAGAATACTCAGCAATAGCGTGTTTTCCATCTCTCCATACCTCACATACAAAGATATCAGAAAGGGCATTCATTATGGTAGTACCCATTCCATTCATGCCAATAGAGAATTCATATGAACTCCCTTCAAATTTACCACCACATCCGAGATTACAAAGGATATCGTCAAGTTTACCAATAGGAATACCTGCGCCATTATCTATACATTCAACAGTGTGCTTTACCGAGTCTATATTTACAGTTATAACTTTACCACGACCCATCATAAACTCGTCGATAGAGTTATCGAGTGCTTCAAGAACCATTTTGAAAACACCTTTTTGTCCTATAGCATGAATATAAACAGTAGGTCGTTGACGAATAATACCTATACTATCAAATTTTTCAATAGTCGATTCGTCGTAAGCAATATTCTTAGCCATTTCATATATCTCCTTAAATTATATACCAATTTATTAGACAATAATAAGTCTTTCTCTTTTTACTATAATATATGATTCATTTAAATATTAATTTTGCTTAAAATTAATCAAAAATCAGGAAGTTGTGGTCCAAATGGATCTGGATGTAATGCTGGGTGCGATTATATTTGTAAAGTACAATGTGGTTACGAAATATCTTGTAAGGACGTGTGCAACTCTGGATGTAGTGGCGTTTGGAATAATGATACAGAATCGTGTGAGGGATGTGCACTCGGCGGGTGTAGATTCGTTTGTTCTAAGAATGGAGGAGGTGGTTGTAGTGGTTAAAAAAGACTCTCCCACTAAAGGGAGAGCTTAATCTTAAATTAAACGTATCATCTCGTCGACCCACTGATTTAAACTTCTATCATTATAGATTCTGTTCCATAATTGACACCAGTAATCAACTATTTTGTTCTTAGATCCAAAAGATTCATTACTAAGATCATCTATATAAATATTAGCAAACACTTTTCTGCATTTGAATCCAAGTTTCTTGTGTTCTTCAAGATTATCATTAATAGCATCAAAATGAATATCGTGTTCATCGAGCCAATTAATCATATTGTTATACGCAGTTAAATCAGAGTCTTTATCACGACAAGACCACAGAATTAGCTTTACTCTAGGACATCTAGATAAAACTTTAAGACATTCGATAGCAAAAGGATTAGCTGTCTTAGCTTCAGGATATTGATGTGGACCAATAATAGTTCCATCAAAATCAACGGCTATAGTTAAAAAATCAGGTTTCATATATTTTCCTTAAAATTAAATCTATTATTATGTATTATTAGTTTAACAAAAGAAAAAATAACCCTACTCATCCTTTCGGACTTTCGAGTTATTTAGTGAAATTAACGTTGTGACCTAAAGATCTTCTTCCAATCTTTACCATAGTTAGTAACAAAAGCATTGCACAAACATTTTGGATTAACCTCAACAATAGTAGCAATATCCGAAGTAGAATATCCTTCACTATACAGTTTAGAGCATTTTGCAAGTAATTCACAATTGAATTTGCTGTTACTGTCATTTCTTTTAATGATAACTTTACCTATTGATTTGCACATATAGTAGGCTAATTGTTTGGTTATTTTATAATCACTGTGTTTTCTAAAATAATCGTATACAAAAGGCCCATCACCAGTCACAGATTTAATCTCATCTATTACTTTATCATAATTTTCACCTAAATCTGATATTTCTTTTTGAAATGGATCAATACCGTTATCTTCACAAAACTTTACATAATGTTTTTCAATAGTTCCATTGTCAAGTATAAAAGATTGGATTTTTGCTTCTTTTAATTCACTTATTTTTCTTTCTTTTTCTACTGCCAATTTCAAAAGTCTATTCTTACTTATTCGGCGCGGATCAACTTTTATATTATTCCAAGAAAGAATTCTACTAATCGTTTCCCTATCTAAACCGAATTTTTTACCAATTTCGGCTTGCGATAAGTCAGTTTCTTCAACAAGTCTTATAATAGTTTGAATTGTCTGTAATCGCTCAGTCAAAAACTCTACAGACCAATACGGATTTATGTGTTTCTCGCTCATATCTTTTCTAATAAGAATATTATTAAGTTACCTTTATCTACGGTCATCATTCATACAAACAATTCCTTAGAGATAATCTTAATTATATCTCCTATTTTCTCCATTATTATAATATAAACGTCAAATATTATATAGAATAAAAACCACTACAACCACCTCCATTTATACACGCTAATCCACATTCAGGACAGCGTTGTCCAGCATTATCACTACACCATATACAAAGAACGTTCTCATTAAAACAGCTACTGCTCTTACAATAAACCGCGCAATTTTCTGCGCCGCAAGTACCTGAACACGTTTCATTGCATCTGAACTTACAACTTCCTCATTTATCATACTTTTCAAGTATGTTTATCGATTTTCTTCTATTTTTAGACCCAAAACATTATAATAGCTTAAGTGTCAAAAATACGAATTATAAGGAGTTAATCATGAGTGATTCTTCTAATTCTAATAAATATTATGTACCTACTCCTATCGCAGCAGACTATGAATCTGCCAACAACGATATATTAAACAGAGCAAGTAAATTTGGTGTAAAAACTCACCGTTTGCTGTCTGCTAAAGGAGATAGAGCAAACAAAACAGACCAAGGAGCTACCAACTTTAGATTCTTAGAGGATTCATTATTCTCAAACAAAAATGTAAAACTGAGTAAATCTTCAGCACCATCTATGTTTGATAGTGATTACATCCAAAAAATGAGAGAACTTGGTGGCTGCACTTATAAAGTGTTGCGTTTTGATCGCAGTCACAATATCAGGTCTTTTGATTTTATTATTACTTACACCCAGCTCAATAGCTTTGGTGCAGAGTCTTATAAACCTGTGCTTCTTACAAAACAGTACAAAGGGTCTTTATTGTTCACAGGATGTTCTATTGTTCGTGATACAGATACAATGGAAGAACTTCCTCTTAAACTCTACGGAAAGTATGAATCTATCGGTGATACAATCAATAACTCTCTGGATCTTGATGCTAATGAGAATGCAAAAGGCGGACCTACTCTCAAAGTAAAATACACTTTCGATAACGATTACGTATATCTTTTCCTTGAATCAGTATCTCCTTTCAGACTTATTCCTGTGGGGGACGGCGAATTTATTGATATCAGTTATACTGAAGGAAGAGGTTCTCTTATAGGTGAATCGAAAGAAAACGTTAATGTTACTTCTAACCCTATCACAGGTGCTAAGAAAACAGTTTCTTTCTCTGCTGATAACAGAATATGGTGTGATGTAGTTCTTAGTCTTAAAGACACAACAATTTCTCACGACGTTAATAACGCAGAATTTATTGATTATGACGATAAAACTATGGCTACTCTTGCCACTAATCTTCGTGAACAGGAAGTTATCTTTGCTCCTACTAATGACGGTGAACAGATTGTTATTGGCATGGAACCTAGTTCAGATGTAAACCTTGAGATTGCTCCTGATATCAGACCTATTCGTTTCGGTTCAGATTTGCTTAACACTTCTAAAGAGAAGATTGCAAATTATATAGAAAAACTCAAGAACAAGATCATTGATTGTGGAACTAATATCGAAAAAGTTCCATTTAGTATCAAAACAAGTATCCGTACAAAAGGTAAATATAACATCAATGGAGAATATTTCATTGATAGCCAGGCAGACGGTTTTGGCAATATCATCATTAATGATGTAGGTGTTTACGACGCTATTACTGGTACTTTTGATATCACTGAATATATTTTTGATAAAAACCAGACTAAATATACTAAACTCGATACAGTAAAGAATTATAAAGATTACAAAGATAACGCTAGTGATTATCTTTCTTCTATCTCTGCTGTGGATGAGACAACAGGTCTAAAACCAAAATATAAGAGTGTTAGAAAGACAAGTAATCTTCTCGATATTCTTACTAATATCGAATTCGAAACACCTAATGAACTTGACGTTTACTTTAATGTAGCTTTCGTTAAAAACACTCTTGGATTCACAGTGCTTGCTGCTTATGCTGAATTCGGTGATTATGAAGATGAAAACGCAGACGATTATATTGTTTACGTTTGTGCAGACAACAAAATCCGTGTTGTAAACTTCAAAGATTATGATATGGAACATGTTCGCACTATTGATCTCACAACTCGTACTCAGAGATTCACTGAAGCTAACAAGATCACTAAAATCGACAGAAGCGAAGTAGATGGTGGATACAAATATTATCTCGGCACAAATAACGGATTGATTATCGTTCTTACAGAAATAATCAATAATCCTACAGTTGAGGTAATTGGTGCATTTGATAAAAACTTCAATTCTACTGAAGAAGTCACTCTTATTAGTACTGACGACCTTTACGTTTATGTTGGTGGTGCAGACGGTAACGTCTCTATTGTTACTACAAGAACCAACGCTATTAAATATCTTCCTAGCAATTTCAAATACAATGATCCGGTCGTTGCAGCAAAAACAATTGATGAAGATCACATTGTTTTCATTTCTAAATCCGAAATTAGCTCTTTCAGTTTAGTTTCAAATAAATGGAACTACGAAGGTGACGCTTACAGAACAGGCGTTCTGTTTGACGATCCATACACTGATATTCCAAGACCTAACCTTGATTACATTATTGATCAGAATGGTTGGATAGATGTACCAGTTATTCAGAAAGGAAATTTTGTATACGCTCTCGGTATGAGATACGATAGAGAGACAGGATACGTTGGAGTTTACAAGAAACTTAATATCCTCACAGGAGCAGTTACTGTGCTTCCTATACCTGATGAAGATCTTAGAGTATTCAAAGGAAAACTGTGTGTTGACGGCCAATATATTTATTGTATCGGTGGTACATCGGTTGCTCATGCTAACGATCCTCTCAGTACAAGGTTCAAAACCTATGTATCTGTTTTTGATACAATTTCTGATACATGGGTTAGATATAATTCGAATTCTTTTGAAATCGATAACGGTATTATCCTTGACGAAAGTAACGGATACTTCCCAGTAGCTAGAAAAGGTAAAGTATACATAATTCATCCTAAAACTAATCAGATTACTCTCAACGAAAATACGAATATGTACGTAATCAATTTACGCCGTATTTACAAATCTTACGAGATTACTATTTTCGATCCTGAAAATGCAAGTATAGTAAATCCTACAGTGCAGGAACTTCCTTCTGAGATTAACTCTGCTTTCGTTGACCTTGATATAAATATCGTTCCATTGATTGCTGTTGGCGGAGAAATCCATTTCTTCTCAGGACATCCTGATATAATCGGAAACCAATTCAATGGATACAACCTTGAAAAGTATGTATTCAGACCTGATGACGGAACTATTGTTCTTAAAAATGCTAAAGTTGGAACTGAATATGAACTTGTTCATAATTATGACGAAGGTCGCTATTCTAATGCTCCAAGCGATTTATTTGGAAACTTCTCTAAATATTCTGAAGATAATGAAGCTATTGTTCTTTTACTTGAACGATATTGCTTATACGTTTACAGTGCCGGAGACAACAGTCTTTACTGTGAAACTCATGCTATTTGGCATGATATCTCAGACAATTCTAAATTCTCATATCTCCCACTCATTTCAAGTGGAGAGTATAATGCTTGGAAAAAATACAATAAAAACAATCCTTCTAACGTAAATCTTATCAAGAATGATAACTGCATTTACTTCTTAGGTGGTACAGCAGACAGAGTTCCAGATGTACTTTCTCTTGACTCAATGAGTCTTATACCAGCTCCTCGTCATTTCGAACGTCTTAAAGGCGAACCAGAATCGGCTGTTCTTGCTAATACAGATGAATTGCTTAAAGTAATTCCTGTGGAAGACAATTTCAGATACAATGAAATGGCATCAGTTCTTGTTGGCAATGAAATTTATCTCCTTGCAATCACAGATGCTGAAGAACACATTCTGATGAAATATAAACTTGACGATGTCGCAGCTAAACCTGAGTTAGTAAATACGTTAGATTTAAGTAGCGAAGAATACCACAACTGGAAAAAGGTTTCAATGACTTATAATCCAGAAAGCAATGTTATTGTCATCGCTACAGTGAATGGAACTAGTCCAGGTACATTAGAATCAGTTTCTGGTAAATTCTCTGCTGCTATTTATTATATTGATACTAATCTTGTTAAAACGATTGTTGAAGATAGTACAGTTTTCGCTAACAGTAAAATTATTTTCCCTATAAGTATTCCTGGAAAATCATCTGTTGTTTTTGCTGGTGACGATGGAAATTGCTTAAAGATGAATCTTATAACTGGTGGTATGAACTCTGTTGAAGAATTCGTCAACGATTATTACATCAATAAAAGAGAAATCGGAGAAGTTAGTTCTATTCGATTTGCTAAATCAGTAAGTTACGGAAACAAAGTTTGTTTTGCATTCGCACAAGATTCTGGTGTAATTGTATCAGAATACAACTTTAATGAAAACGAATACAAGACAGTACTGACTCTTCCGGACAGCGCAAACTACGAATATCCAGATATCTTTAGACGCAACGACGAAATTTACGTTACTAAAGGTATTAACGGTTCTAATATCGGAATTGATGTATTCTGTATTAATAATGGTGAAATGAAGCATGCTCTTCTCGGATCTCCTTCTTCAGCAATTATTGCTCCTATGGCAGTTTCTAAGAAAGGATATCTCTATGTATTTGGTATTGGAAGAAATTCTGATTCTATTCTTAGAGTTTTAAAGAGCAAAATCGAAGATAATACATTCATCAATTACATTGCTATCGTAGACATAAACTCTTCTGATAAGAGCGAATACAACCGATATAATCCAAACTATACAACAATCAAGCTTAACGGTCACGAACTCTTGCTTGTATTTGGCGGTACACAATCTCTCTCAGTTCCTACAACTACTACTATCGATATCTTTGACGTTAATAAACACATGTGGGCACAACCAGTAGTTCTTCCTACTAAGCTCAGTCACATCACTGTGGTTGAAAACGAAATCATTGGTGCTACTGAAGAAATTACTTCTAATGCTGGAAAGATAGCTTATCCTAAAAAGCTCACTCTTACTTGTCAGAATTATGACAGTTTGAGATTTGAAATAACTGAAGAAGCTTATCCTGCTATTAATGGTTTAGAATATCCTATCTTCGCTAAATACGCATTAGATAAAACCAATAACATTGTATACATAATTGATACTCTTGAAAATGGGTGTATCAGAAACAAAGTTTCAGAACGTGCTATCTACAAAGTAGATCTTACACATAAATCTTTCTCTAAGTTAAATAACCTTCCTGAAATCGTTTATTCAGAAACTACTTACGTTATCGGTTCACTTGTTGCTGGAAACTCTTTAATCGTTGCAACTTATTCGTTCACAACAAACAGTGTAAGTGTATTCAGCTATAACGAAAATATCGGTACTTGGAACGAATTAAAACGTATCTCGTTACAGTTTACTCCTACTAAGAATCCTGAAAACGATCGTACTATTATCGCTAACCTTAGCGTATTCAACACACAATTCAATGCTATTAAGAACGATACACTTCAGGCAGATTCTACTAAAGCTATAATCTCTATTCTTAATGAATACAGCGTTTACGGTATTTATATCTCATACAAGAATACTGTTACTGTTTCTAATGTAGTTAAAGTACATGAACTTCCAAAAAATTCAGTTATCGATAGATGTTATATCAGTTCTGAAGGTTTTGTTTACGCATCAGACAGATTCAACAACAAAACTTATCGATGTTATCCTAACAACGATGAAGCTGGTTTTGGTATTACAAATATTGATATTATCGATACTCATGAAGACCCTATAGCAAGATGTATTAGAAATAATGCAGTATATGCCATTTATAATAACGGAGACGTTTCTGTTATTCTTGGATCTTCAGTAAGACACGATTACGCTTGCAGTTTGGAAAATGTAGGAACAGTGGTTAAAGGAAGTATCACTAATTATGAAGATAAAGTTATCGGTTATTTCTTCAATGAAAATAATGAACTTTTTAAAGTAGTTTTTGACAATCTTCTTGAACCTATTTGGTCTAAGTGCGAATTATTCCAGCCAGAAATTGGTCTTGAGAATTTAGTAGTTGAAGATATATATGTAAATTCATCTAACGCTCTCATTATTGCTAACAACACAATCTATTTGGTTAATGACGACGGAACGATTTCAAGTAGCGCATCATTAGAAACAGGTTTGATTCACAAAGCTATTTATGCTAGTGAAACTTTCCTTACTTTAGGATTTGATCGTAACAACAAGAAATTTGCTACGTTGTATTCTAATGATTCTGAAATAGATAGAATTGCTCTGCCATTTAATTATGATGAAGGAAAATGGTTCATTGTTGATACGAATGCTTACCACATCGATTTGAAAGGTAAAGTATACCTTATTCAGTTAGACGCTATAGCCGGCAAATTTACCAGTGCAAGATACGTTGCTAAAACAGATTACAGATCCAACATAACTAACAAAGTTCTTGTATTCAACGATTCTAATATCTTTGATATAGATCGTGGTGTTGTGTTTGCTATGGCTTATACTATCGATAACGACCATTACTGTTTCAACGAATCCGCTATAAATTATAATAACGACAAAATCGTCACAATCATCAAAGCTATTGATGAAGAATACTATATTTGTGTTCACGATTTTGCAACACATAAACTTCTCAACAAACATCTCATCTCAGATGAATTTGTTAGAAATAGTGTAGTAACAAAATCATTCGTTTGTAAATCTGGAAACGTATTAAAATACTGCTCTGTCTTTGACGGAAAAATCCAGATTATTGATGCATCAAACGGTAATGTAACTGTTATAACTAACAATAAACTTGTTGAAGGAAAGATAATTAATTTCTTACCTAGCAAGAATAAATACATTGTTGGAAATGATACAACTTCTTATCTTGTTTTTGATCCTCGTTTATCAGAAATTTCAGAAGTTACACTTGACTATCTGAACTATGAAAACTTTGAACTTAAACAGATCCTTTACGCTAACAGATACGCAGAATTCATTTACGGTATATTTACTAACACTACAGACGGATTTAGTTATCTCGGAAAGATCTACAAAGATAATAAAGTTATTCAGTTGACATATTCAAACATAGACGATGAAGTGTCTACACTTGAAAAAACCAACGATGGATTCTTAGCTAACATAAACAATCGAGTTTATTATCTGTTTACTATAGATGAATTTGAATCTAAGTGTGTACTTAAAAAAGTATCACCTCTCGAATACTATAGCAAACGTGTAGTTGACAACAATGCTCTTCTCAACTTCGATTCCCTCGTAAGAGAGAGAACTGGGTTGTACGTTGCTACAAACGGTTATGTTGTAAAAGAAGACGTTGTTACTAGACACGGATTGTTTACAAACTACAATCTTAAATTTAGAGAGTTTGAAAATTACGTTGTTATTTACGGACCACGAGAAGACGATAACTCTTTGTATAAACTTATCTTCATTAACACTGTAACTGGTAAAGAAGTAGTGGTTAATACAGACGTTGTGTTTGACAAATTTGAGATCGCTGATATTAGACCTTTGTATGATAGCGTTATAGAAGGTGGTATCACTCGTATCGGACATATAGTTGGTATAGTAAACGACGAAATCCGTAGTTACTCTATCAAGATATCAGATCCTAATGGCGATATCAAAGATTATTCTGACTATGAAGGAAACGATTCAGGAATTTCTCTTGCTGCGAACGATGAAAACACAGAACACGTTTCTGTTTCGAAATACGCTACAATCGTTAATCTTCAGAACAGATTTATCGGAGTTCTTGACAACGAAAAACTGTACACATTCACACTGTCTGCTGCTTGGAGATTAATATCTGCTGAAATAGATCTTCCAGCTGGAATTGAAGGAAACATGATGGATAATGAATTCTACGTATTTGTAGTAGGAGACATCATCTATTATTGTAATCCACACAATCGCAAGACTATTGCTATCTGTCTTCCTTACGAAGGTTCTTTAGTAAATATAACTGACGGTTATAATCTGAAAGAGATTTACTTCGACGATAAATTCTATCACAATATTTCGTATATTGGTTCTGATAAAGCACATGCTGCAGACAATACTAAAGTTTGCGATAAACATGGACGATTTAGTGTATATCTTAATACACTTAGTAACTGTGCTGAATATTATAACCGCTTTATCGGTGTAGATGGTTCAGGAGAAGTTATTGATAATATCGTTCCTATTTCAGAATACGATATTTCATTTATCACTGTATCTGATGAAACAAATCAGTCTACTTTAAGATCTAATGAAAACATCAAGACTGTTATTAGAATGATTTACAAATCTTCTAGCAAAAACATAGTTTCAGAAATATCTTCTATTTCTCGTCTTAATACTGCTAAGTTTAGAGTTCTTTACTCAAAGACCAATGATGACGAGATTGGCGATATCTATGCGTTCCTTGATACCGAAAATAACGGAACTCTCGTTCGTGACGACACTAGTTATTACAGAGGAGATTACTCGGTAGTAGTAATTAATAATAACATTATCAAGATCAATATCGATGGAGAAATCTATACATACTTGAGAGCCGATAATGAGATTCCTCTTTATAACCAGATACTTCCAATTATTATAGTTTATGGTGAAAGAGAAACTGACAATGGTAACATTGAACCAAGGTATCTTTCTTTCGTAGACATTAAAGGAAATCTTGTTACTTACGATAAAGAGATTAAATCGTTTATCGATATCTCTGGGTACGTCGATGTTGAAATACCATTCTTTTCTACTGAAGCAATGATTTATCCGTCAAAAAGTAATCTATTGACAGCTAATGAAGCGTTAGTAGAAAAATCAGTTAATTCAACTAAATAAAAGATAGACCTCCCCATATATGGGGAGGTCTTATTTTGTATTGTTATTCAGATACTACATATTCAGCATTTCCAGTAACTTCGATTGTTCCAGTAATCTTTTCACCAAATACTGTGAATCGAGCTTCCTTCTTATTGTTGAATATAGAGTAAATGTTAACTGTAGTATTAGCAGTAACGCTAGTAGCACGTTCTTCTGCTGTGATTGGATTTACTCCATCAAGAGAGAATGCAACAAACTCATAAGTATCATCATCAGCAGGAGTTGTTAATCCGTCAACAATGTCACCTATAGTAGCAGCATTTCCTGCAGCATAAGAATCTACTGTTACATAAGATCTATCATAAGAATAGCTTTCTGCACCAACAGTACCAGTTGTATCACCAATACGTACACTAATAGAAGCAGGCAACTTATAGCCAGTATTGGCTTTTATCTTTGCACTGTATGTAGTGTATTTGTGAGCAGTATCAGTTCCAATAGAAACATACTGTTCTGTTGTATTGAGCTGAACTTTCATGTCGGTGAGGTTATAGTTGACGTCATAAGTTTCGTTATTTTCTACACCTGTTCCATCGTATGACTCTTCAAAACCAGTTCCGTTAGAATCGCCAGTACCAGTAGAACCAGCATCCCAGTTAACAACATTAGCAACAGATGTATTGTCACCAATAGTGTCGACACTTTCAGCATATTCAACTGTTTCAGAAGCATACAGTGTTACATTAGATTCGACAACATCAACATATTCGTCATCGTGTTTAATACTATAACCAGCTACCACAATAGTAGTAATCTTATCAAACAGATCGCTATCTTCACGACGCTGTGTAACTTCGGTCTTAGTTCCATAAGAAGAAACGAATCCTTTGTCAATGAGATTCTGAAGTGTAATATGATCGTCTACTGTAAAGATAATTCTCTTAATAGTACCATCATACCATTCGTAACAGAATTCACCAGCTACATAGCTGTCAAGACCGTCTGCTGAATCAGAAATGACTTTGAGGTTCTTGTTAGAAACCGAACCACTTTCAAGATGTACCCAACAATGAACAGAATTAATAGTTTCACTATTAAGACTAAGATTGAGAGTCTTATCAAACAGATCAAGCCAGACATAAGTCTGTGGATAAGTGTTATTTATTCTAGTAGGATATGTAGCAATAGACTTGTTATACAAACTAGCATAACTAGCCCAAGTAATATTATCATTAGCAGTCTTTTCTCTAGGGAAGTACTGTTTTACAAATACACGATCTACAGGTGTCTGTTCACCATTAGAATATGTCTGTCCTTTACTCTGAGTAAGGAAGATATAATTTTCAGGATATGCTACAGATCCATGACTTGTGAAATCAAAATCTCCAGCTTTGAACAATCCATAAACCGTTACGGAATCTCCAACAGCAAGTGTATCTGTAGGATTGATATCTACTTGAGAAGCACTATTAGTAGAGTAACTAACGAATCTTGAATTCTCAAAATCGTCATGTTCTTCAACCCAAGCATCGAGAAGATCTTGTATTAACGCAACATCTTCACCGTCGTTAGTGAGAACGATAGATTTAGCTTCAAGTTCACCAGAGAAATCAGAATCTTCAAGATGACTATAAACCTGATCTTCAACAGCTTCAGGAAGAACAGCATCTTTAATATTCCAAGCAATAATCTCTTTAGAAGCAGAAGTGTATCCTGCATTCTTAATAAGATTGTTGATATTGAGAGTATGAATATTCTTGAAAAGATATTTGAATGAAGATTTTCCACAATATGAATCAATTGTAGGAAGTACACCAGCAGAAACAGTAAATTTAGTTTCTCCAACAGGAGAATAAGTCACAGAAACCGTTCTTGTTGTAGGATCAGAAGTTAAAGTTGCTGTATAAACAGCGTCGTAATATCCTACGAACTTACCTTCAAGTTCAGGATGAGTAACTAAGTCAGCTTTACTTATAGAATAGTAAGATCTTACTTTTACAGAAATTACGTTACTTGGTGAATCATATACTTCGTTAGTCGCATACATTACTTTACCAAGACCGTAATTGAATCCGCATGTGTTATCCATAGAGTCAGTTTTAACACCAGACTCTACACTTGTATACACTTCAGAATCAGCATGATTAGCTTCAAGAGCAGCATATATTGTAACTGTGAGTTTAGCTACAGTATTTCCAACGTATTCCTCAATAAGTTTACGGTTTATTGCTGTCTGATCTTCAACAGGATCTATAGCAGATACACTAGCAGCGTATTTGTACATATCTTCAATGTCGATAGCATTGTTATCAGCATCAAGATATCCATTTACTGGAACGTATGCTACAAGCTCATTATCACCAGTCTTAGTTATAGGAGTACCAATACCTCTAATCCATTTCTTGATATAATGTGATTTAGGCATTACAGCTCCAGTAGACCAGTTAAGAGATTCAGCAGAAACATCCGCTCTAACTACTTCTTCAGGAGTGTTAAGCGTAATATTAACTACACGTTCGCCTACGACATTACCATCATCGAGAGTAGCAATTGGGAAAGGATATTGTTTAAACTCAACAGAAGAAGCATCGTTAGTATCATCTAATCGATGAGGTGCTGTCTGTTGTGTATCCAAATCATATTTAGAATCGTAGTGACGAAGTTCTAAATTGTCTGTATTTACAGAATCTGTTGATGAAGTTACATACCAAGCTCTAGATGCATTAGTAGCGTTAGCCATCAAAGCATCAAAAGCATCGTCAGATATCTGTGCTATGTTATTCAATTCACGAAGACTGTTTAATGTCTCATCATCAGTATCAAAGAAGTTCTGGTGATCAAGAGTGAGAATTTCATCTAGAACACAAGACCATTGATGTGAAGTATAATAATATGCAGTAGCTCGTCTCCAAGTCTCTAAACCAATACCTTCGAATTCGTTTCTTGCACGTTCAGCTACTGAAAGATCTCCGTCGAGAGCATCAGAATACCAATACAACTGTCTATCAATTGATGGTGTAATTGCAGCTATAAATTCTGGAACACCTGTTGCTTGGAAATCAGCATCTGTGTATGGAGTAGTGTCGAAGATATGAATAGGAGAACCAGCCAAAGTCACTGTACCATTTGCAGAAACAGTTACTCTAGATGGAGCTTCGACTTCATATTTATATTCAATATGCTTATCAGTAAAGACTCTACGCCATTTACGAATAAAGCACATCTTAGCCCATTCCCAGCCTTTCCAGTTTTCAAGAGGGAATTTTTCGTCGATTAATTCAGTATAAGCCTCAACTGTGTCAGGACTAGCAATAGTCTGACCATTCATTGTTGCATTAATACCATTATTAATAGGATTATTTCCACCAGCATAAACTTTTGTATTAACAGATGCTGGATTATCTATTGTATCAAAAGGAGAATACTTAAGACCTACATCACTACGCTTACCTTCATTGAAAGTAAAGTTATGGAGTCTTTCGTTTCCTTTAACAATAAGACTCTTAGCAGGAATCCACCAAGCTTTAACCATATTATACGGAGCTTCAAATACAGAATAACGATCTACATAATCGTATCCGTATCCGAAATCACGTTTCTTTATAGTATCATATGCTGAAGAATTGTTATTCCACTTAGTTCCATCTCTTGTTTCAGAGATCTGCTTAATACGTTTCTGATTACCGTCAATAGTAGAAATAGCTTCAAACAAACCGAAGCGGTTAGTAAGAGTTCCTTCAACGGAAACGATACGTCCTTTACCTTTATAATCAGTATAGTAATCTGGATTATTAATAACTCCTTTAGAGAATACCGAACGGTTTCTCATCTTATGAACAGAACGTCCATTTCTAAGAGTATCAATCTTTCCAGCGCTCTTACCGTTAATAGCGGCACTTCCTGATTCATCGAAAACGTATTTCAGTTCTTTCTTATTTTTACTAAGAGGAACTATAACATATTCGTTATCCTTGGACATAACGACACAAGAAGTCTTATCGTAAAGGCCATTACCGTCACCTCTAACAATACACATATAAGTATCGGCAGAAATACCAATCTTATTAGTTGCCATTTCTTTCTGAGGTTCATAATCTGTATTAACGGAAACAGGTGTTTTTATGAGATTAAGTTTATCACTTAACGTTGACTCAATAAAGCCAGTGATATTCTTACCAAAAACTCCATTAGCTTCAGCTTCACTTAATCCGACATTATATTCACTAGTTGCTATCTTATTCACATAAGTAGCTTTAGCAGTAGTATCTTGATAATATGGTTCTACATAGAATGTAGCATCAATATTTGAAGGAAGTGTATTTTCACAACAAATCTTAATCTGATATACTGCATTAGAATCACCAGTGAATCTCTGGATGAATGTCATGAAGTCATATGAGTAATTATTAGCTTCTGACAAATCCATAGTAGAAGTAACTTTATGGTATCTGTCGAACTTAGAAGTAAAGAGATCAAAGATTTCATCTTCAAAGCCATCAATAGCAATTACTCTAAACAGAGGTTCAATAGTTCGTGTATCATCGTCTGTCTTGCTCATTCCAACAGACTTCTCTGTCTCAAACAGAATAAACTTTCCGTTAGTGATATCAGAAATAAGAACTCTATATCGAAGTGTGAACTGGACAGATACTACATCCTGTTCTGGATCATTATTACAATTAAACTTAAGTCTAAGTGCAATAGCGTTAGGAACAGAATTATCCGAACCATTTCCGAGTTCTACCTGACAAGTCTTCCATGCATTAGTAAGAGCACGAATAGGTGTGTTTATTACAGAATCAACAACTGTGTATGAGTGAACAGAGTTAGTATGAATAATCATACCATTTCCGTCGATAGTGTTATAAAGAGCAATAAACACCTTTCCTTCACTTGGATCGTAAGATACAATTTTAGCGAAAGAATCAAATCTATTTAAGATTCTATAATTAGGAATATTGTATTCACCGTATACATTAGACAACAATGAAACTAATACTGCTCTACCTTTAGTTTTCAAATAAGCACTATCATTGACTTTATAGTTTATAAGAGCAACAGCGTTTGTTTTGTTAGGATCAACTTTTACATCGATACTTTCAATGGACCAATCACTAGTATTGCTTACTACAATATCAAAATCGAGTTTTTTGAAATTAACGATCCAGTTATTTTCTGCATCACCAAGCAACATGTCGATAAAATGCAAGGTTACAACATAGATTCTTGATCTGTCACATACAAGGACAAAGTTAATATCAGAACCGTTTGTTACATACATCTGGTTAACTTCAAAATCATCAAATTTATCACAAATTACACTTTGTGCATATGTAGAGAGTTTAGAGTAAATATCTGAAACAAGCAAATTGTTATCGAAATACAAATTGTCGTTTTCTACTTTTGCTCTATCAGAGAAATCTCCGATTTCTACTAAATGTGTCTTTGATTTATCGTTTGCTGAAAGGTCATATTTGTCGTAAGAGTAATTTACGTCTTTTACATACAAGAAGTCGATTTCTCTAGTAGGAACTAATGAGTCGATTTGCTTCTGTGTAAGTCTATCATTCAATCTAACCCAAGTTACGTTTTCAAAGGTTCCTTTTAACACGTATGTATTAGCAGTATTTCCAATATTTACTACTGCTACAAGGTCACCGCGATCTGTTACGAATCCATTAGGAATACAAGATACATAATCTACTGCTCCTTCAGATTTAGGAAGATCAGCGTATCCATTGATATTATCCACAGTAGTGTAGCTTACACCATAATCGTTTGAGAAATAAACTACATCAAGTGCAGTGTTTATCTTCCAAACATATCTTCCATTTTTGAATACGTAGTTTGCAGATTCTATATAACTTGAAAAAGAATCATCGTCTTCTGATGGTGGATACAACGGAGCTTTTTCATTAAGCTCGCCTTTTGATACACGCACAAGTAATGATGACATAAAGTCATATCTAGACTGACGACGTGCTATATAATAAAGCTTACTGTTAGATGGAACAATAACTTCGTTACTTTCAATAGAATAAGTAAGAACACAGTTTGTTGTACCAAGTAAAAAGAGCTTACCACGGTTATCTGTAGTCAAACTATTAATACTAACAGTTTCTGCTACATCTTCACCAGTATAAGCATAACCTGGTCCAATAATAGCATCTTCGCTTGTTCCACGATATTCTGTAATACCACCATCTGTGATAGAAATAGAACCCAGACGAGCTGCTTCACCGGATACAAACACTGTTGTACCTACACGAATTACAGCAAGAGGAGATTTACCACCAAGGATATCACCAGAATCGAAAATTCCAGGACCGAATCCTGAACCTCCATGAAGAACAATCTTTCCAGTTATGTCTGTCCAAACACCTGTTGAAAGGTTACAACTAAAAATTTCACCAACAGTTGTAAACACAATAAGCTTAATGTTGTTATAATTAATGAAACTTACAATATCTCTACAAGTTGCTGAAGTTCCATTTTCTTTTTCATAAATACCGTCATAGAAAATATTAGAACTGTAGTTTCCAATATCTGCTTCTGATGTTCTATAAGAAGTCCACATAAAATCAGACAACGAACAAGAAGCTACACGACCATGTGCACCCATAACGATGAGATTATTACCATCAGTTGTAATACAATTAATACTTACATTACCGATAGCATCATCACCACGAGTAATAGCGTATCTAGACTTATCTGTTTCAGAATAATCAGAAGACGTAACGTCGGCTGTATGATAAGTGTCATTATTGAAATCATAAGCCGATACAGAACCTGAAGCAGTAGCAATATACAATGTCTTAAAGGCATCAATATATACCATAGCTTTGATTCTACTACCAACAAGTGTGTTGTATACTAAATTAGTAACAGCAAGATTGATTCCTGAGCCGGCAATAAGTTCAGATTTTGTCACTTTAAGTATAGCATAGTTTTGTAATGCGACATAAAGCACATTATCGTTTTCGCCAGAACAAATAGCTGTGATTTCTCTATCACCTGTGAAACTAGAATAACAATACCGATTTGGACTATTAGAGTTCCATTCACCGGTAGCAATATCACAGTAAGCTATCTTACCAGTTTTAGTAATACCGTAAAGTACACCTGTGTCAAATTCATTAGCTTTCTGAATAAACGAATAGATAAATTCTTCATCACCTGTATCACCGAGTTGAGCCATAGTGATATTATCAGATTTGTTGAATGCATATCCTGCTCTATTAGCAGAAACTACGTTCTGAAGGTTAATGAGTTTATCAGCATATCTTGTAGGAGCCTGAACTACGTTTCCAAACAATTCTGTTGCGGAATTATCAGTTTTAGCACAATACAGATATGTGTTATCTTTCAAGATGTAAAGATAACCAAATTCATCTATAGTATAAAGACCGTCATTATCAACGAAACTATAGTCTACTATACCGATACTTCTCTTACGAAGGTCAATTTTAACATTGATTACTTCGTTATCAACGATCTCACCAATATACCAGATATTAGTATTCGTTACAACGTAAAGACCTTCTATTCCATAACCACCGATATTGTCGGCTTTAAAGATTTTTACAATCTGGTTATCTGTATTGAAACGTTCATCATTTTCAGCAAACGCATTTAATACTACATATGCTGAAGGATTAAATACATCAATTGATCCGTTTGAAGACAACTTACATGCTACAAGTCTAGTGTTATTATGTGAGTCATTGACCTGTGGCATAACAAAGTAATTACCAAATTTAACGACGTCACAAAGAACGTTAGCTGTCTTCTGAGGAAGAGCAGAAGTGTATCCTTCAGAAGTACCATCTATCTTAACTCTTGAAATATAATCAGCAATGTATACGTAATAATAATCATTAACCGCAACAGGATCAACGAGTCTTAAGCGATAATCTCTTAAGAGTTCACCTGTAATATAAAGTGTTGTGGTATTTCCTTCTGGTACTTTAAATTTATGATTTGTTATATCATATTCAAGACAAATAACCGCATAAACACCAGAAGATGATGCTTTGTTACCAAATACAGATACACTATCAAGAGATTCAACGTCTGTGTCCGATAGCTTATGATCAATAACATAAGCAAAGATTTTGCTTTTATCTGACAAAGAGAACAATGTATGGAAAGCGGCATTTTCAGACACGGCATCCATAACTTTATGATCCAGATAACAAATGTATACGTCTTTTGTAACGTAGTCTACATCATACACTACGTTTTCATTTGTGAAATATAAATATCTGCTATTTGATACTTCAAGAATAACGCTTTCACTAGTTATATTAAGCGCACAGAATTTATGTTCTATAGGAAGAGCATTTCCGTAATTGTCAGTATAATGGAACTTCCAGAAGCTAGACAATTGTCCAATCTCGTTTGTAGTAAAGTTACTTACTGTGTATGAATTGGATACACTAATATTCTCTAATGAATGGATTCGAGTATAGAAACTTGATACATACTCTTTATAACGCTCCATCATCTCAAGATATTTCTCATGTGAAACAATGAGGTTATCTGACGAACTTGCTACGAAATTATTTACTTTTGTAGCCTGAGCTGTTCGAGTAGTATTCAAATAATTGATTTGAGCATTTACCCAAGACTGAGCTGATGTAACTAAATTGTGAAGATTAGTAAGATCAGTCAATATCTCATTTTTTATATTGCTATAATAGGTTTGCAATAAAGGTAACTTATTTTTCGAAAGCAGTATTTCGAAATAAAGTTTATTTAAAGTGCTTTTATCAGCCATTTTATACCACCTATTAGTTAATTTATGACACTTAAGCTATTATAATGTTTTGGGATTTAAGAAGTAAAAATAAAAGAAAAAAGAACCGGAGGCGTAAGCCCCCGGTCTTATTTTGTTCTAAGCGCTTAGAAAGGTTAGCTGATAAGATTATTTCTTACCGCCAAACTTTGTAAGTGCGAACCAAGTTCCGGCTACAGCAGCACCAGCTGTTGCAATGTAGCTAGAAATTTTTACTGCAATGCGCAGTTTTTTAGACTCAGCGTAACGTTCTTTAAGAGTCTTTTTCTGTGAATCTGCCATAATAGGCCTCCTCATATGTTTATATTTTTGGACAAAGTTATATAAGTTCTCCCTTTATCCAAGTATATAATATGTACCTCAAAAGTACTATTATTTAAAAAATAAAAGGCATAAATCACAATAGAAATGTGCCTTTTGGGGATGATTAACGGTTAATCACCTTCCACCACCCGTTTTTTGAATAGAAACGAGAAACTATAACGGAGGTTTGAAGCATGGAATACTCCAAAAATGTTTTCAACACTGATTAATAGGAAATCAGTATTAGTGGACCATGCGAGACTCGAACTCGCGTCCAATAAACCAGCCATATCAGTTTTGTACATGCTTTTATGATAATCTATTGGTTGGGAAGATTATACAGAACCCGCGTTTATTATACGAACACAAGGTTAGGAACGCTGCCATACTCGGTAGAAACTCACTAAGGCAACGAGCATTGATTACGCGAAGAGTTTAATCTTGTAATCTGCTCGGTACTTAGGCAGCAGCCTGAAGTACAACTTCCTCTTCAGCAGGGAAAGCAACAACTACTTTCTCGTTCTTGCGAGCGAAAACGTTGCGTACTTTAGCGAAGAGTGCTTTAACTGTTTTTGCAGTTATTTTTGTGAGCTTTTAAGATACTCTAATCTTACATGAACTGATATTTCTTAATTTACTGTCGAAACCTATAAAATGGCCCAAAGGGTCTCGGGTCCTTGAAGCATTCGTATGCTTGTTGGATCGGATTATCCGAGACAGTTTTATTTCCAACTAGGCTGCCTCGCTACATTGGTGCAGTCTACACACTCTTAGCACTATCGTAGCTTCCACGTCCACTAAAATAGGAATCGGGATCGCAGATGTCCTACATCCTAATACCTATTATTCACAAGATAATAATCTTGCTCGTGAAATAGAGGTGCCCCGAGGAGTTGAACCTCGATTTAGCTCATTTCGCCAGCTACTAAATTATACAGCAGCTCTTATATAATATAAATATAAGGAATGAACAGCGCACCAAAAATTAGTCAGCATGAAGGATGATCAAAGGTTTACTCCGCCGACTGGAATTGACTCCTATAAAACCCGAGAAATAGTAAGCCAAGTTTTACATTCACAAGAATGCACCAAAATGCAAACAACTAACAACGGTTCGTTTCAATTCTCCGTAAACAATCTGCTTGCAACAGATTCTATGCAGATAATGAATATAACGACGACACTAAAAAGATAGAGATAGAGAAATTTCAAGGAGGTTATCATCACATCCAACCGTATAATAGACCGTCTAGCCCAATCTATTGTTTTCTCTAAGCGTTTCTTAGCACTCATACCGGTTGGAGCCAGGCACAAGTAAAACCAAGTGTGCTAATAGTCATTAATAATCTCCAACAATTAAAAATGACACAACACTGCCTTTTAAACTATATTATTTGATTGCAATATTATGTTATAGTGCATAATATTTTTCTATAAATTAAATTTCAGGTTTTCTTGTAAAAATCACCGAAATCTTAAATACCTTCTTTTCATCATCACAATCCAACTTGAAATTTCTAAAGCCTTTATCTAATGACGTTGTTGTATTATACTTAGCTTTAATCATATTTTCAAATCTTGTGAAAATATTATTCTTTACAATAATATGATCTGTTCCATAAATCAAAGCTGTCTGTGGATAAGGCGCAATAAGTATCAACTGCATATCTCCAGATTTAAGTTTCTTTATACTTACAGAATCGCACTCTATAGTAGACGATATAGTTTCTATCGTGGAAGAATTATCTATCCATTCAGAAACAGTTATAAATTCTACAGTTATTTCCAACGGCGCATTCGGATAATTATATTTAACTTTCCAATTCACGTGATGCAGAGTACTTTTCATATCGTCTTTTTCAAAAGCAGATACGGCGAACTCACATGGAGCTTCATAGTCTTTTTTACCCATATTAACCTCTTAAATCTTATTACAAGGTTATAATATATATTTATTTAACCTATTATTTGACGTTCATATTATAACTATAGAGATAGAGAAATTTCAAGGAGGTTTAATATGAAATATTCTTTTGTCAATGGTATCGTACGTTCTAGTATGATAAACAATCTTAAATTCGATTTTGCTATGAAGATGCTTACAGAAGAAGAATTGGCTGAATTCAAAAGCAAAATTATCCCAATCGAACATGAAGGAAAAGAACTCTGCAAGCGTATGGATTTATATATGGAGAAAATCCTAAAAAGAGAAGATCTCTATAAACTTCTTGGAGGCTGGATTCCGGATGTGTTTAATTGCGGTGGTGCAGTATGTTTCCACGTTGAAGGTGCTAAAAATTGTGAGCTTCTTCCTGATGGAGATTATATTGTCGTCGACAATATCTTGAAAGCTAATGCTGATGAAGAAATACTTTCATTCATTGTTAATCACGAGAAATATCACGCGATTACAGCCAAGAACAAAAAGAAACAAAATGAAGCAGCATGTGATGAATTTGCTTTCAAACAGATCGGCGCAATCGATGAAGACGGTAATATGGATACAGACAAAGTCTGTGAAATCTATACTGAACTTATCGGATTAACAGCTGAACGCAACAGAGCGTTCTTGGAAACCGCTCTTGCTCAGAACTACTGTGATCTCGTTCCTAAATCTATAAGAAACAAGGGATGTTCACTGGATGAAGTTAAAACTGAGATGATCCAAACCATGATCGCAAGAGCAAACAAAGTACAGCACAACAAGTACAACGATGTAAAGTTTGTTTATGACAAAACTACTCACAAAGTAGTAGCTGCTAAAACAAACAGAAAACTTACAAAAGGTGTAAAGATTGCTGCTGGAATCACTGCCGCTGCTGCAGCTGCCGCTGGAATTATCTATCTAGTTAAAGAAAACTAGATTATAACTCCCCATTAAATTAAAACTGGACCCATTAAGGGTCCAGTTATTTTTTATTGTTTTTTGAGAACACTAAATGCTTGTTTCTAACCATTTAAAATCTCTGAGCTGACAGTAATAGAATTACCTTCAACCGATTTATTTGTTTTATTGAAATACTTAATTGTAACAGATCCATCTGGATTAGATGAAATAGTATCAACGTTTTTATAATCCAGATAATATTCATCATACATTACAGGCACAACTCTTTCCTTCTATATAGTATCATCTTGATTTAAGATATCCTTGAGTTTAGAAATTTCAATCTTACTTAGTGAAATTCCTTTACCCATTGCCTTATGATCAGGAGACCATACACGAATATCATACTTGGTTTCAAGATCACTAGGATTCCACCTAATCTGATTAAGTTCAAGCTTCCATCCCTTATCTCCACGTGTATTAATAACACAAGGATCTGTAATGAACTCGTATTTAGGCGGTTCATCTTTCTTTTCAAATGCCATATTATCCTCCAACATTTTTAAGTTATAAAAGATTTAAAAAAGAAGAGGCTCCACAAGGAGCCTCAAATGATTAAATTTGAAACAAGACGCAGCGGAAGAATTATTACTGCTGTGCCTGGATGCGCTTAAGGTTAGCTTTTTCCAAGTTATCAGTGTGTACGTCAATCTTGAATGGATGACGCTGAGCGTTGAATCCAATACAAGTTGCTACACCAGTCTTTTCGTCATAATTTTCAACTGACATAACTGTTGGATTCTTTACGTTTTCTTCCTGCTTGAGGATTACATTAATACCACGTTCACATTTTGCACGCATATTATACTCCTTTCAAATCCTCTTTACGAGGACCTTAGTTTTTATATTATCACATCGTCAGCATAGATATCAGCGATGTAATTTCATCTTTGATCAAACCGAAGTTTGAGTTGTAATAGCTGTCTCCACCACGATCAAGCATCAATGCACTTGGACTGATACCATTTCTGAAAGCCTCTATTACACATTTTTCTTTCAACCAGAAGACAGACAAACAGTCGCCATCAAAGTCTCCGTTAAGTTCAGGAAGTGATGACAATGGAACTGCAAGTGTTTTGTCTTTAGGATCTGGAGAAATCTTATCTACTTCAAAATACTGAAGTGAGCCTAATGCTAAGCTAGGAGGACGCAACAGCAAGATAGCATTATGTGGACGATTCTTCAGCAACAGCTGACATGCTTTCCAACACAATGGATCTATCTCATCAGAGTATTGTGCTCTCTGTACATACTCCATAACTTCATACACAGTTTTACGTGTGAATGATGGGTCTACATAACCTCTCATCAACACGTTTATTACTTCCAACAGATTAAGTTCGAGAAAACCTTTATAAGACATCTCTACTTTATCCATAGAAGTATTTGAACCTACATACGATCTAATAACAAATCGCGCTGAAAAGTTCATTCGATTTCCAAGAATAGATCCTCGAATAAGTTTATTCTTTCCAGACAATTTTGTTTTGATAGTAGTAGTGTACAATTCCTGAAGATTTTGTTGAATATCATACACTACGTTGAGTGCACGCTTCAATTCTATTTCCTTCTTAAGTGTACGTCTAAGCAAATTGGTATTTGTCAGTATCTTGATATAGACAGTATTCAGTTTATCAAAAGATACAGAACGCTTCTTAGATGAAACGTATGTTGGTCTGAGATAAACTGAAGATACAGGTATTTTAGACGAGAATACCAAACTTTGATTTTGAATCAAATATTTAGCTTCTTCTTCAAATCCTTTTACCTGTGAATAATAGTTGACAATATCTATAAAGTTCTTTCTAAATTCAAACATACCAATATTTTCATAAGGTATAGTCGTTTTAGATTTACCCTTCTTTGCAGAAGATTCAGCTATTTCAGCTGCACTTTTAAGATTACCATCAAGATCTATCTGAATATCGTAAAACAGAATTCTTTGAAGATTCTTTCCACCAATAACTTTAGCCAACATTTCGTAAGCTGAAGGATTGATTATGTAGAAAGGAGCTATGTCTATCCAACCTACACGAGATATGTCCATAGAGAATCTAGCAACAACTCTAGTGTTACAATTAGAACAAACACATCCTTCAAAAAATCTACCTGATAATTCACCACATTCGCAACTGAATTCTCGGACGTCTTTATCGGTATCTGTGATTTCACCGAGCCCTTTATCGTATATCGAGTTTTCAACAGAAGTAATAGACTGTTTATTGATACAAACTGAGTTATCAATATTTACAAGTTTTCCTTCTTTTAACTCTTTGTTATAACGACCTTCCCAATTGGCAAAACCAAACGTGTGACCGATAATTTTTCTTGGAGTTGCACTTGCTGTAGGTGACAATTCTTTAATAACAGGTTTGTTGATCTGATTTCCCATTTTTGCACCTTACTTAGTTTTCAAAAGAAACCTAGAGACTATTAATCCCTAGGTTTTATTTTTTTACCAGATGCAACCGCCAGTACCACTAACGCTACCGTTGTTCATACCAGGCATTCCCATAGTTCCTGTCATACCAGGCATCATGTTCATGCCGCCCATCATAGGACCCATCATGTTAGGCATACCCATTCCCATCATAGGATTCATACCCATTCCCATCATGGCGTTCTGGTCCATACCAGTCATCATGCCGCCCATCATACCAGGCATTCCCATACCCATACCGAAACCACCCATCATTGGATTCATACCCATTCCCATCATCATAGGATTGAACTGATTAGGCTGCTGATTTCCGCCTTTGCCATTGTTGAGCTTTGTATAGTAATCTGTCATATACATCTGCTGAATTACATAGTATACAGACTGGAAAATCATAGGATTTGTCATGCACATCTGCTGAATAGCACAAGACAATGCCTGAACAATGAGTTCTTCAAACTGAGGATCAGTTGAGAAGTCAATGTTAAGACCAAGCTGGTTAGAAAGCATTGAAAGGAAGATCAAAGGATCAGCCTGGAAAGCCTGAGTCTTTACATATTCCTTAGCGATCTGGATTTTACGAGTAGCTTCATCTACTCCTTCTGCTGTCTGAGTGTTCTGTGGCTGCTGCTGGAACTGGTTAAATCCGAACTGGTTCATACCGAAACCACCCATCATACCAGGCATTCCCATACCCATACCGAAACCACCCATCATTGGCATTCCGCCCATAGGATTCATACCCATTCCCATCATAGGATTCATACCAAACTGCTGCATACCCATTCCGCCCATTCCAGACATTCCCTGAGAATACATAAGGTTAGTACGAATTGCACTTGTGAGGGAAATAGCATTAAGCAAGATCTGCTGAATCTTAACAGCATGTTCATCAAGCTCTGGAGTATCGTTAAGCAATGTAACGATTTTCTGTGTGAGCTGTTGAGAGATCATCATGTTTGGACAGTAGATGTTTGGTCCTACCTGTTTAGACAATGTATCAAGAACAGACTTCTTGTCGAGAGAACGAATTACTCCGATTGCCTGCTGAAGCATACACATCTTGCGATACTGCTGCTGCATTTCCTGATTAATCTGATTCTGTTTCTGCAAATCTTCCTGTGACTGCTGTGTTCCTGCCATAATATTTTACCTCCATATTTTGGCTACATTTCATATTCTTGTAATATGTACTTTATTTTTAAATGAGAGTTTCTTTATACAAATACTCCTCTCATACTGTAACTAAGTTAGAATCCCATGTTAGGCATACCCATACCCATTCCGAACTGGTTCATACCGAAACCACCCATCATTGGCATTTGCATACCCATAGGATTCATACCCATTCCCATCATCATAGGATTGAACTGCTGATTCTGGACATTGGCTTGTGCTGACTGTCCATGAGAATTCATCATCATATCCATTACACGCTGCTGATAATCTTCCTGAACCATTCTGTTGAAATAGTCTTTAGCTTCAGCAGATCCGTTCTGCATGATGTTGTTCCATTTCATCATAAGGTTAGGATTCATCATTACGTTATTAACACCGATTCCTACATTAGAATTGTCGACCATCTTAGTTGCGTTGAAGTTATTCTCATCAATGTGCTCTTGCAATGACATAGTATAACCGTCAACCATAAGAGTAGCCAACACAGATCTGTTTACGAAATAGAGTTTAGTTTCTGGCTGTGTAGCTTCAACATAACCCATATTCGCAATGAACTGTTTCTTTGTATTAGGATCTCTAATTGTGTTACTTAAACCGGCTGCTTTAATTTCTTCAGCCATTCTAACAATCAATGAGCCTGTCGTAAACATTCGACGGTCCTGACGCATGTGATCAATTTCACTGTTTCTGCGATATTCAGGTCTTCGAACATACGAGAATCTAA
>Ga0247611_10002052_pt1 | contig 34025 bp, 43 predicted proteins | sample 177DNAGHGhighgp2_FD_192422 | JGI IMG/M metagenome (GOLD analysis project Ga0247611, IMG submission 192422) | Sheep rumen microbial communities from Palmerston North, Manawatu-Wanganui, New Zealand - 1770 DNA GHGhigh gp2 | ecosystem: Host-associated > Mammals > Digestive system > Stomach > Rumen... | reverse complement strand
CGAACAAGAATGTGTAAGACATCAGTGGTTTACCTGTCAGTGGGTGCAGCTGACGGAACAGCTCCATGTTGTCGAACATAGGACAACGCTTCAGTGACAGAGTGATACCATTGGTCATGTTGTAAGTTGTGAACTGACCACCCAGAGTCAGGTTCTGACCTGAACCGCTAACAAAGATATTGTCAGTCAGGTTGAAGCTAGCTACCTTCTCCTTCAGGATGCGGTCGAACTCACGAATACCCATCTCACCAGTCAGAGCAACGAAACGACGCTCGTTAGTACCCAGAACATTGTAGCAGAGGTCAAACAGATAATCCTCGAACAACTCAGCTGTAAGAGTTGTATAGTAACGGATATTAGCTGGAGAAATCTGCTCGAACAGACCACTCATTGTAGGAACTGGACGACCGTTTGTACCCTTGTTGATATATGTACCATCAGCCAGACGGTTGCTCTTAGCGAACAGGAGAGCAGTCTCCTCACGCTTCTTCCACTCACGGAGAGCCTTCCAGTACTGATAATCAGACCACAGATAAGACTTCTTACCAGTCTCGGGATCAGTCAGAGCAATAGTAAGAACTGTGCTGTAAGCATCACCAGTGATATCGTAAGTCAAACGAAGGTTCTGGAGGTGGTTACGCATCTTAAATGGAGTCTGATAGTTGATGATATCTGCCTCATCACTGTACTCCTCGTAAGCTGAACCGATACGACTTACCTGACGACCAGGAAGCAGGAACTCACCAGGAATATAAGAAGCCTGTGAACCATCTACTACATAGCACTCGTATACCCACTCGTTACCATCCTGATAAGGAAGACCGGTTGTACGAACCTGGAAGTGGAAATCGTCGAAGCTAAGGATTGCACCAGGACCAAACCAACGCTCCTCAAGTGCGAGGTAAATAGTGCTGTTGTTCAGACCAGGAGTAATTGTGTTATAGTTGCTAGTGGTGATCTCCTGACCATTCCACTTAGCCCAGCGAATGTTAACAGCGTGATCGCCGTCAACCTGTACTGCCCACTCGAACTCACGGTTCTCGATGATCATAGTCTTACCAAGACCGCCAGTGATCAGGTCGATAGTAGTTGAAATACCATCATCCTTTGTACCAAAAATAAGTGAAAGCAAACCTGATACCTTGTGTGGCTCGGTCAGCAGTGCATTAGAAATCATGTTCTCATCTACCAGATCACTGAAACGCTTACCGCGGAAGAGCTGGAGATTGTTAAGTAAAGTATTATTCATATATGTTTAAATCTTTATTAAACGTCAGAACAACCCATTGAGCAGGTCTGTTGCTGACTTCTGTTTTTCGTCGGCATTAAACGTGCTATGATTCTTAGCACTGTGCCTCAGTATATTCCTAAGTTTATCAGCAGCGGATGACTCTCCACTTTTCTTGGCAGTCGAAAGTAGACTGTCAGCTTTCATAGTAAAATATGCAGACTCGATCAGGTTCTTTGAAAGATTCTTATTGAAGTCTTTTGTATATTGCGACTGTCCATTCTGATCTACCTTGAAGATATAATCAAACAGTGCTCTGCGGTCCTCCTTTGGAACTGCAATGCCGCGTACATTAGTAAGGTTATTGATTTCCTTAGTTACGCTATCATAAAAAGCTTTTGACTGCTCTTCTTGCTGTTTTGCATATTCCTCTTGCTGACGTGCAGCCTCTTCTACTTCTTGCTGTCTAATCTGCTTCAGTCTGTCAAGTGCATCCTCCGCTTCATCATACAGTACATCGCTATCCTCATATCTTGTTATCTTCTTATTAATTTGTTCATCTGAATAGCCTGCACGCTGCATGAGTTCGCGTACTACTGCTTTTTGATTTGTCTCGTCTTCGAGATCGATGTTGTCAAGAGTAAGAGCCTCTTGCTGTTTACGATAGTAGTCTTCGAACTTACCTCCATTTCTTACGTACTCGTCGAGCGCCTGTATACGCTCGTCCGCATACTCAGGCTTGGAGTTCTGTTCTACTACATCACTAAAATACTTAGTGAGCTCGTCTACAGTGACAGGCTTATCCTTGTCATCAATCTCGTCCATGTTCCAACCAAGTGAATTACCAATAGCCTCAAACAAGAGACTTACTTGCTGTGCCTCGACGACATCAGCTTCTGTAGGATCCTGATTGCCATCTTCAGGCTTATCTATCTTCTCAGGATCCTCTACAGGTGGTTCATCAACTGGTGGTTCTGGATTATCGATATGCTCAGGGATCTCTGTGTTGTCCTCGTGAGCATTTGGATCATCTGATCCGCTGTTACTGCCGTCCTCAGGATTTTTCACTGGCGGCTCATTCTTAATAAGTTCTTCTACGTCTGGTTCCTGTGCCTGCAGTACGGCATCAATATCAGTAATACCATCACCCTCTTCTGGGTTGTTGTAACCAATATTGCCGAGCAGGTTATCGAACTCAGTCGGAATATTATTCTTTTTCTTTCCCATATAATTATATGTAAGTTAATTTGTACAGTTTATTCTGTTATTTTTGGTAAGACGTACCGTAAATTTTAATCGGGTTACCCCATGGAACAATATCATTAAAATAATCAAGTCCTAACTTGTTGCCTATTCTAAACAAATCACTTCCGTCATGTTTGGAGCTATACCCTTTAAATGGATTTATATCCCATACATCTTCATAATAATCGTATACACCATTTTTATCTTTTGACGTACCTTTGTGGTATCCACCAAGTGTATGGCTGTGTAGCCACTTTTTATCACCCACATTTCCTTTCGGAACCAATGGGTATTGTCCCGGTAAATTTGGATATTTAAATTCGTAGGCGCCTTTACGTTTATCACTATGTTTTATTATATCCTTTACAGCTACTCTATATACAGGATCTCCATATTCGTCTTGTCCCACGGTTCTATAAGGTATATTATTTTCTCTAAAAAATGGGCCATACTACTATGTATCAACACTGTCTTGTTTTGTGTACATTCCATACACAGCTTCTGTATTAGGATCTTGATATCTAGTTCTATTTTTGCCTTTTATAAAATTTGATATTTGTTCTGTATTATAGTGTGAAGGAGATACGGTTCTGTACATACGATTTCTTAGATACCTGAATGGGCTAATTATTGCTTTCAATGCGTCTACATACTTTCCGTCCTCATACCCAGGAAGTTTTCCATCTTTTGCACGCAACAGGCCTCGAGAAGGTTTTGTCTGCACCGATGCTACGTTCATAAGAGAGTTTATCATAGCATCAATTGTTTTAGGATCCCATTGTCCGTTTACCTTATCTGCATGTCCGTACCCGTTAAGATTATTAAGATGAAACATCATCTCGTTCTGCATACCTTTGTTTTTACGAACCTTTTCTAATGTAGCATCCAGCTTCTCTCCAACTGCACCCTTTCCGTATACATTAGATAATTTCTCACGTATTTGTGCATTTAAGGCAGCGGCTTCATTGATTGGTACGCCAGGATATGCGGTCTCTAAGTATTCTCTCTCTTTATCTGTATATTTACCTCCAAGTACAGCATCTCTGAGCAAATGATTTGATTCATGAAGAACAGTACTCTGTATTCTATCTTGAAGATTAAATTCAGGATCATCAGATTTCATACCACGAGGATATACCATAACTCTTCTTCCATATCCATCATCTTCTCCATGCCAGTATTGACCTACAGTAGTGCCTTTTCTTGAATCAGATCCTATATATGGAGTACCATTGTATATTCCATATAGCTACTCTTTAGTTACCTCAGGATGTTGTTTCTGTACTCTATAAGCATAATCGTCTATAGCAAACTTAGCAACTTGTTGTTTAGCGCTATTTATCATTGGTTGATAAACATTACTCATCAATGGAGTATACTCTTCAGATATATTATTCTGGACTTCACCAGTACCGTTTGCAAATCTAGGGAGTCCTGCGTCATAAACCTCTTTGACAGATTTACCATCTTTATAAGCTTTAAAGCGTTCCCTGAACGCTGTAGGATCCTTTGCCATAACCATCTATTCTATTGCTAAGTAGATTAGCAACGACGTTGGTCATGAAATCATTCCCTTCGTCGTGCTAAACTAATCTTAGTATAAGTTTTAATAATTGATTGTTCTCTCTAGTAAGCTATAGAAGCTCTTGTTCTTCAGCGTGTGTCATTTTTCTACTTTGTGATAATCATCAACATTCTATATTCTTAACACGCTGCCGTTTAACTCATATCCGTATTCGTTTATGCTCGTTATTAAATAAGGGCCTCTGTACCCATTATTATGAGCGATCCAATCTCCTACTTTAAATTTATTAAACGTTTTCATAATTACTTCTCCCCTGAAACTTTATTAGCTCTAGCAGTACGTGCCTTAATCTTTTCACGCTCCAAAGCAGCATCATCTTTAGCCTTCTGCAGCTCCATCTCGTGCTTCATACGGTCACGCTCAAGCTCAATCTTCTTATCTTCTATCTCTTTCTTCTGACGAGCTTCATAGCGTTTAGTGTACTCATCAGATGCAATCTTACGTTGCTGTGTAGCATCCTTAGCAATTTCCATAGGATCAGGTATACCGTTCAGATTAGCATCCTTCTCTTCAGAACCACGATATGCGCTAATCTCAGCTACTGCAATCTTAGTCTGGTTATCAGCATCAACCTTGTAACGCTCAAGCTCCATCTTAGCTTCCTCAAGCATAAGCTCTTGTTCACGCTGTTCATTCTGCATTTGCTGCAGCTGAATAGCTTGCTGTTGTTCTGCTTGTTGAGCTTGCTGTTGTATTTGCTCTTGACGCTCTTGCATCTCCTTAAGCTTCTGCTTAATGATGTTGAAGTTGTCGTTTGTAAGTACCTCTGCAGCTTCAAGCAAGCTAGCACCATTTTGCATAGCAGGCTGAATAAGTTGCTGGAGTTTCTGTATGTTCTCCAGATCCTTAGAAGTATCAGTTACAAACACATCCATATCTTCATAGAAGAACTTGTCTTGAATATCAATATAAGCACGCTCTCCATTATCGAAGATATAACTAAGCTTCTTCTTACCTGTCTGCTGCCAAGCACCTTTAGCTGTATCAAGCAGCATTGTCAATGCATGACGCTTACACTGGTTATGTACCCAGAACAAAGGCTCTGTGATATGTGATGACTGTACTACACTACGCTCTACGTTACCTACAAGTTCAGAAGAACTAATAGCACCTTCACGTTGTTCTGTGATACCTGATATAGTACCTGCGAGCTGTTCGATCTTGTCCATCAGCTGAATGTACTCAGCAATAACATTAGACATCGTAAGGTCTAGTGCTGTAATCTGGTTGAACGTAGCTGGTTTACCTCCCTCACGTCCAGGAACATTCCAACCCTCTTCATATGGGTTAATGAAGTTTACACCTACAGAAGATAGATAGTGCATCCATCTCTCAGGAGTAATATTCATAGACTTAGGGATCTGTGTGATATCCATATTAACAACCTTACCTTTATCACGAGCAATAGCCATCTCAAGTCTATACCACAGTACAATATACATATATTGCAGAGGTCTAAGAATACTTACAAGACTTCTAGGCTTGCTGTTTCTATTGCTGTATACAGCTCCTGTATAAGGGAGCTTCTGACTGTTAGGGTTGTCTATGCTTACATGCTGATACTCAATTGGCTGTATACCGAAATACAAGTCTGAGCCAGCTCTATATCCTTCCCATACTTCTACTATCCAGTCAGGAGTAACATCTATCTCCATACCAGTCTTCTTATATGTCTCATCAGCTATCTCAACCTGTGGAGTACCTGTCTCATCCATATAAGTAACATAGAATATTTTCTTGAACGATTTCCAGCAGCAGTGATATACATTAATAACATTACGAGTTTTATTATCCATCAAAGGATTATCGAATGTCCTAAACTGAATACCACCTCCAAAATCATCTACTGGACCTCTATCACCAAGATCATTTGAAGGACGACCTGTAAGCATCTCTGTAAGCTTATTCAAGTCTTTCTCTTCAAGCTTGTTGTAATATCTATCGTATAAAGTAGCTATAGGAAGTTTCATGCGTCTGCAGCACCAACCAGCATCCTCTACGAACTCTAAGTCTGGTGACTCTTCAAATGAGAACTCTACTGGGTTTACACACTCCATATAAGGTTCATCATTCAATACGCCTATGTAGTAATACTCTCTACCTGCAATAAGGGCATCTTTCCAACCCTTAATAAATTCATTAGGTAATGAAAGCTTTTCTTTCAAATATGTGAGAGTATGATATGCTGTGTTTTCTATTACGTCTTTATAATCCTTGGACATATATTTAGCAATAGCTTCAGGAGGCATAATCTCGCCAGACTGTAACTGTTGCTGGAACTGAGCGGCTTCTTCTTCACCCATCTTTGATGTAAGCTGAGCCATGAGATACTGCATAAGCATCTCTTTCTCTTTGTCCATAAGTTCTGAAGTGGCTTCTTGTGACGTTCTCACTACCCTGAAGTTCATCGGCCTCTTTGTCTCTTCACCTATAAGGAGGTCTACCTTAGGCCTTATTATATTGAAATCTTGAGGAGTAGCGGGAAACCCATCATCAACTTTAAATGGGTTTGTGATTCGTTTGAAGTCCTTCTCATCGAATATAGAATTATAAAGGTTATAGTAGCTCTATATTTCTCCAAATCTGGTATTCGCTCCGCCAGAAGTAACATTGCCCTCACCGATGATATAGTTAACACAATCGTGCTACCACTTCTCATCCTTCTTCTTTAAAGGGAGTTTCTGTTGAGGGAAACTGGAGTTGTATAAATTATCTTCTATTCTAACCATTGTGTTAATCATTTATTACACCGTTGGTCCTGCGACAAAAGCATTACCGTTTGGTGAAGTATAGAATACATCGTTTACTACGTCATACATACCTACGACGTTATTACTGTTTTTACAAGGAATTAGGTCTCTTACCAAAGTACCGTTTACAAATAACTTAAAGTAGTATAAATCTGCTTCGACAAATCTTGCTGGACTATTAGAACTATTGCTAAAGTAACAGAACAGAGATGTTCCCCAATCATGAGTACTGCTTCCTACAGATGTGTACACGTTTTTATTTGGAGAAGTCTATTCAGGAAATTCCACAACATTGTTTGTATATCCTATATAATTATCTTTATTAGAACCGCCTATGTATCTACACTAAACAGCGTTACTTGTTGCATTTTTTCTAATAAATGTTCCAGGATAAGGATTCTGGTCCTTCTAACATCCAAATATAGTAGGCTAAGCAGCATTATCGGAACCAGCTCCTTTGATGTTGAATTTTATAGCAATATCATATTCGGTATTAGCTGTTTCGTATAACTTAATACATAAGTCTATATACTAACTTCCACTAGATGTACTGGATATGTATTCAAGTTGTGTATATCCTGCTGGCAACGGTCCTGTTTGTACTGGCCATATCTTATCAGATCCTATATATATCTAACTATACTGTGTACTACCAACATATACGTCAGATATTGTACTTAAATCAAATCCGTTCATTGTACTATGTATATCGTGTTAGAATCTGGGGAACCTGGGAGTGAACTTACAACTTCTATCTTAAGACCTGAAGTACTAGATGTTACAGCTCCAACAGGATTAGTGCCGTTTGTACCATCGTTACCATCTGTTACAGTAAAACTAGTATTTCTAGAATCTCCTGAACCATATGAGAATGAAACCGTATGTGTCTTACCGCTGGTAGAAACAGACACAGTAGGAGTAATACCATCTGTACCATTAGTACCGTTTGTTCCATTTGTTCCATTCTGCCCATCTTGACCGTTCTATCCATCATTAATAGTAGCAATGGATGTACCATCAACATATATTGTAGTAGTACTTTCGCTCTTAGAAGCAGTTACTACAGGACTATGTCCATCTTGTCCAGGAGCACCATTTTGTCCAGCAGGACCTTGTTCACCTTGTATTCCTTGAGGACCTTGTATACCCTACGGGCCACGAAGAGACTCTCTTTGCTCTTCTGTAAGGTCTTCGAATGTCATTACGCCGTCAGCACCTTTCGGTCCCTGTTCGCCTTGCGGACCTTGATCTCCTTTAGGACCTGCAGGTCCTTGAATGCCTTGAGGGCCTCTTAATTGTTCTAATTGATCTGAAGTAAAATCTTCATATTTAAAAGGGTCACCTTTGTCTCCTTTTAATCCTTGCGGACCAACAGGGCCTTGAATGCCCTGTATACCTCGGGCTCCATTGTCACCTTTTGGTCCCTAAGGCCCAACTGGTCCAATTGGACCAGCATCTCCTTTATCACCTTTAACACCAGGTACGCCTCTAGGGCCAATTGGTCCAATATCACCTTTATCTCCCTTAGGCCCCTGAACACCTTGATCACCTTTATCTCCTTTTGGACCTTGTGGGCCTTTTGGACCCTGTGGACCTGCAGTGTATAAACGTTTTACAATTCTTAATTCATCCATAATTAAAAACTAAATACTGGTATATCGTCTTGCACACCGTCACTTGTATCCCAGTACCTTTGACTGAACAACGGTAATTCAAAGAGCTCAACCTGTTTGTTTTCTTCTTTATTTGCAGCTACTTTAACCTAGAATAACTCTTCCCTGTATATCATTGTCATACACAAGGCAATGACACGGTCGACGTTCTTTACGCCATCCGTCTATATTAGTTCTTCTAGTAATGGTTCGCTGTATATTCTCTCTAAGTTAGGGTGTCCTGGTTCATACTCTTCCATCAACCATTCGAGTATAAGACCTTCTCCATACGCCCTAATCTGTTTAGTCATGTGACAGCCTTTTCGGCGCTGTACTTTACTATCTTTAAAGATTTCCGTAATTATTTTATCTGGCTGGTCTGCGAGTAAGTAGTCACAGTGTTTGTTAGTGAAGTAAGGATATATACCCTTACGTTCATTCTCAAACAACAACCTAGCATTATAGAATACTAATAGTTTTCTTACGTTCTCGTAGTACTCTTCTGCTGTATCTGGTCGTCCTGTGTACTCTGCTACGATGACATCATTCCAAGCCTCTCCTGCTCTAACGCGCTTAAATATGAACGTCGATCCTAAGGAGTTAGTGAAGGACTCATCGTGATCATACGGGTCGCAGCCGCCAATGTATAGTCCGAATGGTGGGTCTGGGATTGGATACTCCCATATGACTACTGATCCTTTTGGTTTGTCATCTTTCTTTAATGGATATGTTGTTATATCACCAGACTTCTTTTCTGTAGCTATTACTTTACCATTATCCCAAGCTAAGTCTACTATATGCTTCATGTTAGCAAGCTTAGTATTAGTTCTTATCTTAGTTAACTGGTCCATTAATAGCTTCTTAGGGAAGATGTTCTTTCCCAATTCCAAGCACGCTTCTGCTGGCTTCATTGGACGTTCAGATATAAATCTATCAATGGCTTCTTGTGAAGCACCTCCTTCGCGTACTTTATTTCTTTCTTCTATCAGACGTTCAGCAGCCTTCTCTTGATAGCTGTTACCGTCCTTATCCATATATGCGCCATCGTTACTCTCTAGGTTCCAGTATGATGGAGCAAAGAAACCACACTTAGTATTCTCTGCATTGTCGTCCCACACGTTAGGGAAACCTAGCACATTGAATGCATCTGGATGATAGAACATGTTCTTTAGACCATCGAATGCAGCACCCTCAGTACCACCAGTACCAAATGCTATAAGTAATCCGAATGCTACACCATCGTCAGTCTCTACAGCAGGGCGTTCAATTTGCCAAGCTGTTTCAAGTCCTGGGAACTTACCACCCTCCTCAAATAGTACTAGCTTACCACGAGTACCACGAAGACGTTCTGGGTCATTCTTCAGAGTAATACCTGTAATAGCTGATAAGTAACCTTGCTCAGTCTCTTTACCAAACTCATCTTTTACTTTAAAACCTGCCACACGCTCCATACGTGTTGCCGTAAGACGTTGTTTAGACCAATCGGTGTTCTTATCTATGAAGTCCATAATCTGCCAAGCTTTGGTAAGAATACCATCACCTACAAGGAACTTCTGTTCTGAAGCTACTGCGAAGTTCTTAGAACCTGGGATAAGCTCGTAGTTTCTTACGAGCATTGATGCTCCTTTAAATGAGTAACCACGCTGGCGGCACTTGAGTACCGCCATGTGTTTACCTAAGTTTTCTGCTTCTTCGATTGCGTTGAAGTAGTAATAGTCGCCATCCCAAAATGAAGGAAAGTCGAAGATACGTTCACGTCTTGTGCGCTATACTCCGTATCTATCAACATATTCTGTTTCCTTAAGTTTCATAATGGGAGAGTAGTTGAGGTAGAAATAATGATATCCTGTAATAGCATCTCCATCGGGCGCTACGTAACCATTAAGACATCTATCTGTCTCTCTATCCCAATATGTGTTATAGTCTGTGGTTCCTCTAGGAGCTGTTGTATAGCAACCATGTTCTTTGAAGAATAATGCAGGTTGTCTGAATTTATCGCTGTTTACAATCTTCTTATTAAAATCTACCATATATTATAATTAAAGCTGAGTATCGTATACTGTTGGATTAGTAGAATATGCAGTAGCACTGCTTATAGACGATACATAATCGTACGGAGGCATTGGTTGTCCAAGGTTTGTTAATGTGCCTCGCATATATCTATATTGGAATTGTGCATTACCTCCTACTGGATTTACAAATCTACCACCTGTTGTTACCTATACGCCATTACTATAATCAACAGATACGGGATAGTCTGGACAATGATATATATAACTTGTAGCAGCTTCTCCAATTACACCGTTTGATATAGTATATTTTATATATCTATCTACTGTGACACCAATTGCAACAGGTGTACCACTGTTAGACGAATAAGCATATATAACTGGAACATAAGAACCATTAAATCCTGTTCCTGATGTAGGATATGAGTTTGCAGATTCCTTTGTGTAACAGTCTCTGTTAGTAATTAAAGTATAACTTGATCCACTATAACTATAATACTTACCATCAGATCCTTTAAATATATCATCGTCGTTGACAAATGGTGTACTGGTATTTCCATTGTTATACTTAAGGTAATTTCTTACAGGCGTATATGTAGATCCGCCTACTTGAGACCATTTCGTAAAGTCTATTACATATTCTGTTCCGTTAGCATCCCACACGTGAAGCTGCATTCCTTTATTGTCAGCAACAAAATAAGCACGAGTATCAATTCCCTGACAGAACTCAATTTTATCCTAACTTGTTTTAATATTAATACCAGTAGGATCTCCAGCAATAAGTGTCTTAGCTACCACATTACCAGAGAATGTACCGTTTCCGTTTGTCAAACGTATAAATTCAGAATTGGTGCTATTAGCTGTACTTTGAGCAGCATTGGCTGTACTTTGAGCTGCAGCTGCAGCATCGCCTATAGTTATATCTTGTGACTTCAGTGTTTCTATATCACCAGACACTGCACTAAGTTTTCCTGACACAGTTACATTACTATCTATCAGCACATGATCTGCCTGTATGGTAACGCCGGACTCCAGTTTTCCATTACTCTTTTCTGCAAATACTGTAATACCGGCGGACTTTTCGTTTATTGAAGCAACTAACGACGATTTTGCTTGGGCTATCTCATTGCCAAACGATGTACTATTTATAACGCCTGATATAATATCTGGCTGTACGTTATAATTTCCATTGCTATCTTTTACAATAACACGGCTCATTAAACTACTTTGAGCACTAATAGACTCACCTTGGTCTGACACTGTATTATTTAATCCAGAATAACCGGTAAACTGTCCGTCAACAACAACAGATGCTAAATCTGATACACTTTCAATGTTGTTACCATTTTTAGACGTTTTAAGTTGCAATTGGCTGGCTGCCATTTTTACAAGCTTGTCGAGGTTACCGTCATTATTAGTAGTATATTCATCGTATGCTGCAGTAAGTGTAGCATTAGATTCTACTACACCATCTACTCTTACTAGCTTAAAATATTGAGTGGTAGAATCTTTTGTCTTATAATATACTCTATCTTGGAGTGGAACGTTTGTGAAGTCTTTCTCGTTTAACTCCATTCCGTTAGTTATGATAAAACTTGGTTTAGCTATCTTTAAGGAAATAGTATTTATATTAGTAGCAGTGTTAGTATCACCAGACTACTGCATTTCTACTACGTATTTACCATTTACACTAAGCTCCAAGTCTGATATAGCTGCTTTGTTCTCTGAGTCAACTTCTCCAACTCTAGCTTCGATTCTATCTGCAGTTTGCTCAAGTACAGATGTCTTAATCCAACGTCCTTTAGAGTGATCATTCTCATCTTTCCATTCCCATACACCGTATTGACGCATGTACAAGTCTGTCCAATCTTTAATTTGTCTACCTATCTCTCCTTCAGCAAGGTTGTCTGTCACCCATTGTGCATCTACCAATAAAGCTTCTGTAAGGTCTTGTACGTAGTCAGTAAGATCACTAATGTAATTATCTATACGGTTTCTTTGAGCGTTAATTTCTGCTTGTAATGCACTATCGTCGTATTGAGCAGTTACTGTATCTGTCCAAGGTACGTCTACGTAAGCTCTATTGTTTTCATCTAGCATTACTGGGTATGTCTTATTACCACCCAATTCATTAGATGTGTATCCTATCTTGATACCGCCCATCTTAGTGCTAGTAGCTGCTGGAATGATGTCAGATATATCTCCTAACGTTTCTACAATATCTGCACGACTCATTCTACCGAACATTGTGTTTTTAGCTCGGATACTACGATCTGCAGCATTAAATACAATCGTATACTCCGATATATCCCCGTTAGCCACTGCAGCCGCGTAGTTAAACGTGGGGTCGTTAACAAAATGGAATACTGTATTTACCATATTTAATTAATATTCTACTTTAGTCCAGTTAGACAATCCGTTCTTTTGCATTATTACATCATACCCGGTACTATTAGCAGGAACACGTATAGTTCCTCCTGAGCTCTTTACTCCACGGAATGTATCACTATGTACATCAGGAGCTGTCATTCCTTCAAATGTTATAGTCTACAGTTTACTGCAATTATCAAATACATAATCGCCCATAGCAATAACCGTACTAGGTATTGTTATATTTTGTAAGTTTTCTTGATCGTCGAATGCGCAATTTCCTATAAATCTAGTTCCACTCTTAATAGTGTATGTAGATTTACCATCTGAAGTACAACGTATAGCATATGTATCTGCGTATCTTATGTCATCAATTACAGGAAGACTTGTACAATTATCAAAGTTATAGCAATCTTCTATAGAAGTTACGCTAGAAGGTATTGTAATGCTTGAAAGGTTTGTACATTCATCAAATGATGAATATCCTATAGTCGTAACACTATTTGGTATATTTACATTTGTAATATTGGCGCAATTCATAAATGCGTAATCGTCTAATTCAGTTACTGTGTTTGGTATAGTAACAGATTGTTTTCCTTCTGGACAACGAATAAGTTTAGATGCGTTCTTATTATATAATACTCCGTTTATAGAAGAATACGTTTGATTATTTGCATCTACGTTTATGGCAGTAAGCGAACTGCATTTTGAGAAGTTTTCTGGATATATACTAGACACATTCTATCCTATTTCGATAGTAGTAATACCATTACAATATACAAACGGACTTTGGTTAGTACCACCCAAACTTGTTACTGTAGACGGAATCGTAAATGTACCTTGTTTTGCAGTAGGATATTTAACCAACATTGTTGCGTCTTTATTATATATTACGCCGTCTATTGAAGATAAATTTGCATTATTATTGCTTACATTAAACGCAGTAAGGCTAGAGCACCCTTTAAATGCAGTAGAATTAAAATATCGTAATTTGTCTGGTATATTTAAAGTTTGTAATGATGTACAATTATAAAAATCATGTCCTTTCAACGATACAATATTATTACCAAGAGTAACGTTTGTTAAGCTCGTACAACCAGCAAATACTCCTTCATAATCATGTAGATATGGGTACGTACCTCCAAAATTAGTTACACTATCAGGTATAACTATGGTTTGTAAACTACTACACCCACAGAACACACTTTGCTATATTGAAGTTATTGTATTAGGTATAGTAACGTCAGTTAGACTTGTACATCCCATAAACATCTCCTGTTGAAGTATAGTAAGTCCAGTACCTAAACTAACAGTAGTAAGATTTGTACACCGACTGAATGAAGTATATCCAAGTGAAGTTACGCTATTTGGTATTGTTATACTAGTAAGACTTGTACAGCCAGCGAAACAGCCATAACCTATAGAGGTTACTCCGTTAGGTATATTTATACTAGAAAGTTTATCACATCCTACGTATGTACCAGAGTTACCAGAAACGCTCCAATATGATCCAAACGCGGAGTTTCCAATTGTCTTAATTGTACTAGGTAATGTAACACTCTCTAGACTCTTACACGCATAGAACGCCTAATCGGGTATCGTAGTAATTCCTTCGGGGAGAACAATACTTTTTAGTCTGCTGCTGCCAGAATAAGAACGATCTCCAAACATAATACCGTTTTGTTCATCAAATTGTTCCAGATCTGGTAATATAAATTTAACGGTATGTTCTCCGACAGTATCAAAGTTATATGAAGCCACTGGAGACGACTATAATTCACCATCGATTTCCATATCGGCATAAGCTGATAATGCTCCTGAAGGTATAAGAGGTGTTGCGGCGTTAGTATTTGTTACATCATAAGTAGCTAAAATATACTTGCTATTTGAATCAGATTGTTTTACTCCCATAACAAGGCCTTTTGCAAATATAATACCTCCTTTATTAGTGTATGATACTTCACAATAACCTCCAGGACATGCTACTAAACTTAATTGTGTGTTTCTTAAAGTTTTATAAGAATTAGACACAGTTATATAATATGTATTTTCTGTGTTATTGACATAAATTACTGTTTCTTTTTTACCGTCGTTTTCTATACCACTAACACTTGTCGTCTAATTAGACAGGTTACCATTAATTTCAACTACTCTAATAATTTCTGGCTTATCAGTAAGGTCGTTATACGAACCTGTAGTAGCTACTGTAGCAAGATTAGGTTTGTTTTTTATATAAGCTTGATCAGTAGTATCGTCTTCAGCCCAATCAGACTGCACAGGATCCTCTGGTATGTGAGGTTTGTTTGATAAATCATCATACGACCCAGATGTCGTGACGCTACTAAGATCTGAAATATTAACCTTTTTAGCAAGCTCATTGAGAATACCAGTAGTAGTATCACTGTCATTAAGGATTTCGACGAGTTCTTGTACTGCACCATTATCAACACCAAGGATATCGTTAATTTTATCGTCGATGTTTGAAGTAGTACTATTTACAACTTCTATAGTTGCATTAGCGTCAAGAATGTCGCCTTGTCTATATTCACCGTCCTCAGCAACAAGTAATTGTGGTTTAATGCTATTTCTTGTATAACTACCGGTACTAAGCGCTTTCTTTAAATCGTACTCTCTCATATTAATTAATTATTATCTAGGTATTTCATATCTTCCGATAACACCACCACCTTTAACTCTACCAGACTCTGCTTGTTCAGCTCTAGCTTGTTTCTCAGCAATATCTAATGACTTAACAATATTACCTACATCTTTCAATATTGATGCCGCTTTTTTACACGTATCAATATCCATGCTAGTTGAATACCCTTTTAGTGTAGCCATAATACCTTCAGCAGCAGCCTTGGAAGCGGCAAGTAATCTAGTACCTGGAGTTTCCTGAAATTCTAGGAATCTGCGTTCTAGTGTTTTTACCTCTTCTGTGGGTGTATAATTCTCATCTCCAAATACGTCTTTAGCTACAACAGAAGCTCTATCTTCTAACGGATACGCTTCGTATGGCGTATTCCACTTATTTAACCAAACGACGTATTCTATCTCCTTCAATGCCAAGGACTTGTCTTTAGCCTTATTGTAATGATCTTTAAATGGTGGTACAGCCAAGTCCTCAGTATTGAGAGATATTTTTTCGCCTTTAATATCGAACATATTGTATTACGTTAAGTACAATTGGAGTACTTTACTAACCATCTTATACATCTTATGTACTAGATGGCCTATGAGGTATGCAGCAGTCTCTGATGTCTCGTCTATGCCGTAGTATTGACATATATGAGATTGTACATGTTTAGCTTCATGTACTACAGTATCCACAAACTGACCTACGTTAGTTGAGTGACCTATGCACACAAACGTCATCTTGTAGTCAGTATTAGTATATGTGAAACCTGTATTCTTCTTACTTAATGTAACAGTAGCAGCGTGTATATCTTCATCAGTACAATCTAAAGACTCTAATGAATCTACTACAGATGCTATATCTTCTTCACCTACATTATAGTATACTAACACACCCCAATCTTTGTCGCCTAATTGTATGTATTGTGTTATCATATTATTTTGTGAGTGAGGTTTCGTTACGTCTTAAAAATGAATCTAATCTAGAGATAACATCCTGCAAGTCATCCATACGAGCATTGAGATCGCTTATAGCTTCATCTCTTTCTTGCTCCTTGGCGTATACAGGATTAAGGTCTTTTAGTATCTTCTTGTATACCTCAGCGTCTTCTTTATACTTATCCATATTGTCTATCTTAGTAGTGACATCTTGAAGCAATGCATCTACTTCTGATATCATAGCTTCTTTGTTTTCACTAAGAGTATAATCACCATAAGTATGTACACTAAGGTTACTAGGTACTACAAATTCTTTAGTTTCATTGTCTATGCGTGTCTTAAGGTCTACTACAGTCTGCATGTTAGTACCTAAACTAACCTGTGGATTATAAGTAGGATACATCGGTCTTGGCATAGATACATTCTCAATATACCCGAGTTTTACCTCAGGCGAACTAGTTCTATCTAATATATAAATAGACTAGCCTTTTCTCAACGTTGAAAACATAATAATCTTTTTTAAAGTGCAGTAGAGGGGCCGAAGCCCCAGAATGCACTATTAATGTATTATACCAAGCGACGACGCATACGCATATTACGACGTCTGTGAGCCATACGCTTATTCAGCATAGCCTCTTCCTCATCGTCACCTACGCCATACTGTTCGTCATGGCGATAATCTTCTTTATAGCCAGAAACTCCACGGAACTTCATGTCCTTTTCGTCCTCGCCATTCTCTTCTTCTTTTATAGACTCATAGCAATCATACATTGCATTCTCAAGCTCGCAAAGAGTAAGCTTAGTCTTCTTAGCATTCAGCTTAGCCTCATCAAGCAGATCAAATGCTGTATCATACAGTGAGTCTCTCATTTCAATCATAACCATAGTTCAATAAATGTTAGTGTTAATACTTAGGCAGCCAATGCAGATGTTATCTGCAGAATGCCGTTAAATCGATCGTTAAATATCGTAATAATACCGGTACCAGTTATATCGGCAGCGGTTACAGGGGTTCCATTAAAGAAAGTAAGCGGGCGAGATGTGCCATTCAATGTGATATTAACAGGCAGTGTACCTGTAGTACCTTCAGGAATAGCATTCTCTATGCGTACTGTAAAATAACCTACTGGTTGAATACGACGGAAACCTAAAGCAAAGTCTACCGCAGTATCTGTTACAGTTACGTTAGTTGTGCTTAAATATGGAACTCCATTTACATTTGTAGTTACATTAAAGCACCCCATAATACAATCAATTAAAATGAAATACCATTAAAGAAACCATTACCGAAACCGTTCCAGCCACCATAGAAACCTCCACTTACGTATGGAGTAGTATTAACAGCTGTCAACTGTGGCCACTGAACAGGTACTGTATTTGGCTGCGATGCCTTAATAGCAGCAAGTTCTGTAGCTACTGTATTGAACTTCTCGTTTATGAAAGCAGTTTGAGCAGCGTTGTTAGCGTTAGAACGTAACAGAGCGTTATCAGCGATAAGACCATCGATTTTATTTTGCAGCTCTCTTTTCTCAAGGTCGCAAAACTTATCGTTAATCATTACACTTTGTCCTTGTATTGCGTCTACAATGTCACGAGTATTACGCTCGGCCTGAGTGCTGAGTGTATTTGTCTGCTGACATACAGCAAGCTGATCGGCTGCCTGGTTAGCTGCCATCTGTGACTGCAGTGCGTTAGTCTGATTAGCAATAGCTAATCTGTTCTCGCAGCAGCACTGACAAATCTGACTTGCAATAGATGCATTACCGCTCTGGATAGCATTCTGGATCTACAATCCGCTCATGCCTACCTGAGTACCTACGGAAGTAATAGCATTGTTAAGTGTGAAGATACCGTTCTGTACTGTATTAACCTCTGTGTTCAGCAGGTTAGCCAGGTTCTGAATAGCAGTACCGTTACCTTGGATAGCGTTCATCAGCAGTTCACGACCAGAGTCATTAGCAATCTGATTAGAGAGGAATCCGTTGTTACCGTTTCCGCCCCAGTTACCATTGCCACCCCAGCCCCAAATCAGCCAGAGGAACAAAATCCAAATCCAGTTATTACCGCCAAAACCACCGTTGTTGTTAAGTGCCAACAGGAGGTTTGGATCAATACCATTGTTACTTCCCATCTCAGGGAACATCATTATCTTTGATGTATCCATGTTAGTTTATTGTTAAATTGTTAATAAATGTTGTTAGTAATTACCCAGTTATACAGATGGAACTGTTTGCGCGTGGTGACGGAATCGAACCGCCGACAGGTGCCTCCTTCACGTGTCAGCATAACCTGTTTACACGCACTTGTCTCCCGCTTTACCATTAAGCTAACCACGCAAGATTGCAGCTTACGGGGGAGTCGAACCCCCGATCCAAGATTATGGCCGTCACTTGGAATGCTCCACCTATCGAAGCGTCCGTTTAAGCTGTCCCCCATTTGATCAAGTTAGGGCTCTTATGTTTGAGAATTAGATTCAGTGTCCATATAAGCTTCTATAAGAGCTATCTAGCCTTCCTATAAATCTTCTTCTGTTGCTACTTTTGTCAATTCACTTATAGGTTTAATTATATCTGCTTTATCTGACCATACAGCTGTAGTTTTATATGTGTTTACAGCTGAGTCTGGCACATATATATTAGTAATGTTAGCTTTAAAGAATAAATCTGATTTTGATCCTAAATAATTTGGGTTTTTATCAAGATATTCACTAAATTCTTCGTCAGTCTTTCCGCCGTAGTTATGTAGTGTTGGAGGAGTGACATTATCTATAACTAAAGAATTAATATTACTAAATACAAAAGCGCATCCGGAAAGATAATTCAAATCTCTAAGATATAATAAATCTGTAGTCAAATTATCAAACAATCCCGCATGGTAATATGCATTTCCTGGTTGACTATAACCAGATGAGCCCCCTAATAGTTTAGGTAAATATACTTGTCTAACAGTAGTAGTAGTGCTTCCCAATGACGAAAACATCTCTGCACCAGCGGTTACATTTGGAAAATGTAATATTCCAAATGTCGATCTTGTAGAAAAACATTGAGATTCTAACTTAGTCAACTGTGATGTTGGATGTACGTCTGTTAAATTAGGACAATTCCCAAAAGTAGCCTTTCCTATAGTAGTACACGTTTCTGGCAATACTACTTTTGTTAAATTAGGGCAACTCGCAAAATATCCCGATCCAGCAGCATCATATAACGATGTTATTGTTCCTAAATTCTCAACTTCTGTTATACCAGAATTAAAGAAGGCTCCACCCTATGTATATGTTAAATTAGGAATATTTAATTTAATTCTTAAATTAGTACAATTGCTAAAACATCTACCTCCCATCCAAGTCACAGTAGATAGATTTATAGATTCTAACTAACGACAATCCTAAAAAACACTCGAGTTAATAGAAATTGGTCCAAATAAATTTAATTCATCAAATGTTCTAATATTAGTAGAATTAAATGTAAGATGTTTAAATATCGCACTTCCTACTATCTTATTTCCAAACCATCCATACGACTAAGCCTCTTTATATGTAACCCCAATACCGTCAGAACTTAAGCTAGGTATCTAATCTACACCACTAACCTGACTATTTAATAGTACATTCTATACAGCTGAATCGGCAAAATATATATATTTATCGTTTGTTACATTTATTGTTAAATTTGGAAATCTTTTTACACCCTCACTGATGTTACCAGTCAAATAATCATATACAATATCCCAGCAATACTATGTTTGAAGATTACCTTCCAAATTACAAGACTGTATTTCGTTTGATGTAGCAAGATCATATATTTTTTTAAGTATAGTAGCTGATACAATCTCAACATTACTATCTTGTTGTAAATTTAAATTTGTCATGATACATTCATTATTTTAGCAAACGTATTAAACGTCTTGTGATTAGGAATATTTCTTAAATCAAGCCGCGCAATACTATTGGAATTATCTACTTTTACATTAGCTGGTTGAAGTGTAGCAGGATTAATAATAATTATAGATGTTGGAGTACCTACTTCATACTTAGTAACCTTAGAATTCTACGGAAGTGTAATATTTATTGTAGTACCACTAGCATCTACTTGTGTAAGTTCTGTGCAAGTTGATAAATCAACAGTTCCAGTTAATCCAGTACAGTTCTATATAGACAATGTGCGTAAATTAGGCATTCTATCAAATAAGAATTGACGTTTATCTTCTCCAATTATACCAGATGCAGTATTCTCAATTAGAGTACATCCATCTAAATTAATTCCTTCGATATTGTGCAAATACTTAAACAGATATGCACCGTCAAGTGTAACAAGATTAATCAACGAAGAAGCTTTTGATGTAAAGTCTAATGTACCAGTTAACACATATAAGTCTATCTTGTATATATTATTTCTACCGATACCAGAACCAAATTCTTCCGTCCATGTTGTGTTTATAACACTATACAATTCAGTTTGAATAGAACTTACAATTGGGTCTGTATCGTTACCAACGGCAACTACAGCTGTAGCATAAATATGAGCTCCAGATCTAAACAAACAGTCTGCTGTAATATCATAGAATGTCAATTCATCTGGAAGAGCCCTCTCTGTACTTATACAAATACCTTTATTAAGACCTGCTTCTACTGTAATATAGTCGTCGTATAGTTCATCGAGTTGTTGTGTGCTACCTCTATCTATATACGTTGCAGAATTACTAGAACCTTGTTTTTGTATAGTATATGTAATTCTATCTATAGTACCAGTATACGTATAATCAGAGTCTGCAAACAAGTCAGCCTTCATTCCAGTAGAATAGAAACATGTACCGTTAGGTACAATTCTAGGAATGGCAGTAGCTCTGTTCATAGCAGATATCTTCATTGACGCAGGATATGTGGCACCCACAACATGTATTGTCATTGTATTTAACACAACTCCAGACAATATGCATATAACATCTACATTATAATCGTGTCCGATGTTAGATTGCGTTGATGTAATATAAGCAATTCCGTCAATACTATCTTCAGCCTATACTATCTTTAATCCATTTACTCTAGTAGCATTACTTGGATTTAATGGGTCACTTAATGCCCAAGTATAATTAGCAGAATCATCTTCGGCAAGAGCAAATCGCGTAGCGTTCAATGAAGCTGTGTTTCCTTCTGTAATAGTAACGTTACCTTGATTATCAACGTCTATATTACCACCAATGTTAATCTGGATATAATCACGCATGTGGTCTACTACAAGACCAGAAGAATCCTTAGTAAATACTGTATCTCCAAACCAACTCTTAATCATATTAAGCTGTTGTGCTGTAAGCTCAGTACCATCATTCTTAATTACAAGATAACCTTTAAGATTCTGTCCAGCGTTTTTGAGTTGAGCAATATGACTTAAGTCCTCAAATGTAAGAAGGTTTGAGTTACCTACTGTAGTATCAGACCAATTGATTTTATCCATAACGAGCTCATACTCGCTAAGGTCTGCACCAGCATTTACAAGAGCGTTGATCCAATTCTTAACAAATACAATAGAGTTCACGGTGGATCCTGTTGTACCAAGTAACGACACTTCGTGTACAGTAGTAGGAACGCCTAATACTTTTTCAAGTGTAGCAGCATTATTCTGACCAATTGTACAATCCCAGAACTCCAATACTTCCCAAGACGAGTTGTTCATCCAAATAGTATATACATCAGATGGAAGTTCAAGCTTAGTAAACTTATTACCAGATTGTGAACTATAGAAGTTGGTTATACCAGAACCCATAGCGAGGAACTCCTGCAGCTCTGACATATCAAAACCATATATATTAGCGTTGGTGTCAGTCTGATTGCGCTGTCCTCGAATGTTCAAATGTGTAAGATTCTCAAACACTTTAGCATTACCAGCAATACCACCTCCAAGTGTAGCAACAGTAGTAGTACATGTATCTTGGTCTACAGTAGTAATAGGAGTACCAATGTTAATCTTTTTAATAGGAGAACCAAGTACTTCTGAATATACACCATTCAAATCTACGCCATCTAATCCAAGTGCAATCTCGCTAAGATCAATCTCTTCAATAAAGTTAGCACCATATAAGTCTACAGGGTTTTTAGTATTAGAACCACCGTGAAGCTCTCCATAGCCAGCACCCATATTGTGCTCAAAAATATTATACTTCGATACACTTACTGTAGGACCCCAAGCCTTACCGTCTTTATATATAGACATGTAAGTACTCTTAGTTGGTGTTACTCTAATTACCTGATTAGAACCTTCGGTTACGTTGGCTGTGATATATACAATATGGTTTTTATAATCACCACAGAACCATTTAGCATCATAGTAGTCCATTGAGTTACTTAACCACCAGTGACGGTGTGTTGTACGAGAACCCTGTAACCATTTATACCATTTTGGATCTCTGTTTGCTGATTCTACATATTTGAAGTAACCAGAAGCGTTATACATAATCTCACACCATTTTGCTGCATAGTTATCATCAAACATGCTAGCTACATTATTGTATGTAAGACCTGCATTATAAAGACCATCTGCAACTGCTGGTACAATCTTATTGATCCACTCTGGCCATGCTTCAAGAGCATCCCACAACCAGTTAGATGTTACTATATTACCATTATCATCAGCACTTCTACCAGAGTATGCATATGTTGTAACAGAACCTGGAAGTTTAGTATTACGATCAATTGGGGGATCGTATGCGATACCACCATCGTTCTTATTACCAAGCGCAATATCCATATCCCAAGGTTCATAGTGCCAGTGTATTCCGTCGTATGTCTTCAACTGAGCATTACGTTCAACAGAGTCGACAAGACCGAATCGTAAGAAGAACACATAATAAGCAGCCATCTTATATAAGTCAAGGTGCTGTGCTGCTTCTGCCTGGAATTTAGCTTGGTTGTTTCTTGTGCTAGCTACCCAATTATAGAAGTCTACAAACGGTTGAACCTTTTGTGCAAACTTAGAATTTGGGTTAAATTTATCCATTCCAGCTTTAGCATCGTCTTCTGCTACATCATCCTCATCTGGATAAATAAGCTCAAACGCTTGCTCCCAGTTATACATTCTTACTGGATCTCCAACAGGCTCTTCATTTTCATCATACTGTTGTACTTCAACAATATTATCTATACCTGTATTAACCATATAAGAACTCAATGGCACGTTAGAACCGACTATCTCAATACGAAGCACATCGCTGTTACTCCATACTCGATTGTCTTTAGTATCTTCATCCTTATGTGATTGAGTTAAGCAGAATGGATCTGAAGGTACTGCATAAATACTACGCTCGCCGTATGTATAATCAGACTTCTTATCGTCCATAAATACATACTGTCCAAGGAATGTACGAGTCTTTGATCCTGCTTCGTCATAGTAGAATACTGCACACGGGAATGAATCTGGAGCAACACGAATGTCATATGGGAATTCGGAATTTGTAACATCCTTCCACTGTACCTGTTGTCCGTTTCTAGAACCATATCCTTCTACCCATCCGTCTTCACCTATTTGAGTATTGTTATGGTGAATAAGCTGGTTTGTAGCAAAGAGCTGAGGAGCTGTTCTAAGTTTGTACTCTCCATCGATGACAGCATTAAACCACGCAAGTTGAATAAGTCTCTGAATCGAACCGTTATGTACACCTGAAGAGTCTGCATAGTTGGCTTGAAGCACAAACTTATTTGCTGGTATAGAAGATTTACCAGTAGAATCTATAGACAATCCGTTTAGAGCATCTACATTAGCCTTCATTACATATCTATTCTTGGTCAACTGCAAATCATCCTGTTGTGTAAGTTCATATGTAGGAACCACACCAGATTTTGATTTGTTTGTCCAGAACTTCATAGAAGTAATAGGATAGTGCAAGGTAGACTGTCCGTGCTTTCTAATCTTGACGTTATTAATCTTAAAGTTCTTAGAAGAATCAGATGGGCAGAAACGCTCGATTGTAACATCTGTTTCTGAATCATCTTTATCTGATTGACCACTAAGAATGTTGGTAAGGTCTCCACTAATAAGAATAGTATCAATCTTATTCTTACACAAGTCGAAACTAATATTACCACCAGCGTCAAGTATATTATTATGATCTGCTATTGTTGCTTTATCGTCGCTGTCGTATACAAAGTTATTGTATGCGTCGGTGTATGTAATAGAATAGTTGTATACCCTAATGTTGTACACACGAACACCAGAAGTAGATCCTCCAATTTTAATTGCACCGTCTGCTTGGAATGATTGTCCAGATGCAGAAGAACAACGTTCCAATACACCGTTGTTTACAATATAAGCAAGTCCAGATTCGGCAGTAAAGTATTCTTGCTATTCAGGGATTCTGTTCAGAATGAAACAAAGCTTGATTCTTTCATTAGCCTTATAGTTTGTATGTACAACTTCTGTATTAGCGTTGTTGTATAATGTAGCAGTATCTGGAGTAATTTCTATTCTTGCTCCAGTAGATGCACTACCTATTCTGATAATAACATCATCATCATCCGCTACCTTTTCAGACTCAAACTCAATCTCAATAGCTTTACCGTTCTCAAATGAGAAGTTAGAGAATGGTTGAAGATTTACAGTGGCGTATTGATTTACTCCTACCGTTCTGAAAGAATTTTTATACCAACCAGAATTAGTACTCCACTCAATATTAGTAAATGTGGTAGATACATTATTAGTTGTGTCATTCCAATTTGATCTATTAGAACTTTCGTTAGTTCTACCGTAGGCTGATAATTTAAGTTCGTAGAAACCTGTTTCGTTAACTACGATCTTGCTATTCTTTACTATATATATCGGTAATGTAACAATAGGATTATTGTTGTAATATCCTACCAAATATGTGTCTGTACCATCTTGTGTATATATAGTAGGGATATATTGTAAATCTGGAGCTTTCTCTTGACTGTTTGCAGTAGCCGTAGCTAATTCTGTTGGAGCTAAATCCTCAAGACCTTGTAACAATTTCCACGTAACCTGAATCTATGTGTTTGTCTGTAGGCTATCTGTATAATAAGCCCATTGCATAGATTGTGATTCGTATTGTGTAGCATGAATCATTAGGCTACTAAGCGGGAAGTCTCCGGATGTGAATGATTGACAAATGTTGATAAATTTGTTTGTACTACCTACAATGCTAGATGCTACTACAAAGGTATAATAAAGCAAATTACTATTTACACTTACATTACCATCGTTATATTTACCTTCCACCCATACCTGAAGGCTGTGTTGTCCCTCTGTCTGTGGGATTTGCATCTGTTGTACAGCGGTAGTTTTAACAGGTCCATCTTGTACTACATCAACTGTAGCAGTCTTATTAGATCCACCATCATCTATTTGAAAGTGAATTTTAGCTGTTCCAGATGTATCGTTTCGTTCAAATGTATAAGGAATCTGCATTATAGAACCACCAGTAAACTTCTCATAGAACTTGAAGGTACTAGTCAGATTTAATTGCAGTACTACAATATTATACGACTTAGTGTTACGAGCACCAGTTGTTGTTCCTTTACATTCGATAGTAATTGTATTCTCTCCTGGCTGTAAATAATTATATATCTGAATACTAGGATCTGCATCAGATGGGTTATACCATCTCGTAAATGATGTAGAAGTTCCGCTTATTTTATTTACTATAGTAAATGTAGCAGACATTGTATCAGAAGACTAACCTTCATCGTTGTAAATACTCCAGTGAAACGATATACGTGCAGAAGAACTATTAGAATCTCCATAACGTATATACTGGTTATTAAAACCTCCAGGTTCTACTGGTGTTAATTCCAACTTATAATCACTAGGTCTAACGAAGTTAAACAGCTCAAGGTCGGCGTTATCCATTGGATTCTCATTCCACAACTCCCAAGCATATCTACTTGAGAACATTCGATACTTATTGTTTGAAGTATCTTCATACATGTAGAATGGCTCCTTTAACTTCTTCTGCAATAACTCTCTAATAGATCCTCCAGATACCTATAACCCGCCAGTAGCATTCTATCCTGTAAATGAGTTAGTTCCTGATACCCAGTCAACGAACTCGTTTATTTGTCCTGTATATAAATTCATAATTATTCTTTATCTTTCCAAGATGAATCGTCTACCCATGGGTACTAGTCTATCCAGTACCCATTGGCGAAACAACATAAAATATCTGTTAACCTGCTCCATACAAGATACAGGTTATTATAAACTTCATCTATACTCTACAGCCCACGATAAATACCAGTTATTTCATGATTATTTATGTGCAGCATAAGTCAGATTAGATTGAGGCCCAAGGACCTTGGTTATTGGTCTTCATGTAATTTACAAGAGCAATGATATCACCAAGCTCGCACTCAGCAACTGTTACAAACTCCTCTGGTTGTACAGCTGAAATGTTGGTGTCACCTGCGTATGTTGGGAACTCGAACTCAAGTGTAGTAAGTTCGTCTGAAGTACCAAGTGATACACGAGAACCAAGTACACCTTCTGTAGAACTTGTATACTGACCTACAGGACCCTTAATATTCTTGCTGAGTACATCAGAACTACCCTTTGTACTTACCTTATATATATTAGTAGTATAAGTACCGCTGCTCTCTGTAGTAGTCCAAATGAAGCATGTGTAATCTGCTGGGAGCTTAGTACCATCCTCGAAGTAAGCAGCCTGCTCTTTATAAGTAGAATAGTTACTTGGAGTAATCTCAATTGTATGCTCAGCATCAGCGTAGATCTTCTTCATAGGAACACGGAAGATACTGTTTGTAGAATCCCAGTATACAGTATCAATAGTGTTGTTCTGCAGTACCTGCTTAATCTTTGTAGGAGTAGCAGAAGCCTCAACCTTAAGACCCTTAGTCAGCTTGCTATTAATGAACATTACGTCCTGAGTAGCACCGAAGTTTACGAAACCACCAGTCTTGTCATCATTAAGAGCATTCAAACGAATCTCAGGAGCCTCACATTTAATACAGTCACCTGATGTTACAACTACATCTCCGTATGCAGCATCGATGTCAACCTCTTCCTCAGCCTCTACTGAAATCTTTGGAGTAATGTCACCGCTCAAGCGATATGCACCCTCCTCGCCATCAATAAGGAATGGGAGTTTAGTATCGATGTAATCACTCAGCTTTGTGCTACCTGAAAGAATAAGCTTCAGCTCATCCTTATAGTATGACTTAGTCTTATCTTCAATTACGAAGGTCTTCTCACTACCAGTAGTAGTACCAGTGTAAGCAATAATCTTATATGTACTTGAAGCGCTGATCTTGAGGTTCTTCTTAGAAGACAAACCTGTCTCAATGAACTCGTTGTTCATTGCGTTAGCTGTAGCAATAATATCCTTAGTGGTTGTCTGAGCATCTTCTACATCAACGAAATCGTAGAAGTCATCGGCAGCCTCATAAGTCTTCATATCAGCATAAGCCTTAGCAGCGTTGTTAGTTGCGTTATTCTTCTTATATTTCTTAGCTGCTGTAGCAAGCTTACCTGTTGGAATAGTACCCTCATCGATAATCTCCTTACCAGAATCAGTTGTCTCACGTACAGCCATCTTCCAAATACCGTCCTTATTGAAACGATACTCGTCTGTAAAGATTGATGTCTTCTCTGCATTGAATGTACCGAACTCAAGACCGTCGCCACCACCGTGCTCGAATTTAATCTTGTTCATGTTACCATCGGTATCGTAACCCTTTGGCTGGAGAGCGATACCACCGTGCTTCTCACAACGAAGGTCAATGGCCTGTGCACGTACCTTCAAGTAACCACGCTCATCACGCTCATCTGCAGTACCACTATCAAGAGTGTTACCTGTTACAATGTTAATGTCCATTACACCAGCGTTATCAGCCTTGAACATCTTATCTGATGTATCAGCACCAGTATTCTTATCCTTCTTATAAGTAAGAGCCTTATTCTTTGTACTCAGTGTAATCTCACCAGCATGCATCTCAAACTTAACAGGATTGTCAGAACCATCCATGTTCTTAATAACAATCTTATCACGCTTATTAGGCTCTCTGTGGTGTGAGCAGAACTGAATGTCATCACCTGGCTTGAATGCGATATCGCCGTAGTTACCAGCATAGTTAGCTTCATTGTTGCTCCATGCTGGCTCAACGTTTACATTCTTATTACTACCAAGAGTTACGTTACCCTTGCTAGAAACAGAGATTACGCCATTTGTATCGATAGTAGAACCGCTACCAGAACCACCACCAGCATTGATAGCGTCTACAGCAGTGTTCACATAACTGGTAAGATTGTTCCACTCTGCAGCGCTGAGGGTATCCCCGTTAGACTTTTGAATAAATGTTTGTTTTGTCATGTTATCTTAATGTTATTGGGAACGTCCCTCCGAACGCCCAGTTATCTGTTAATACGATTGGGAACGCGTCACCAAAGTGCCATGTATCGCCACTAGGCTCATCTTCTCCCTCGTATGTAAAATAATATGTGTTTCTGTCTACTAGATTGTTATCTACTAGATATTGGTAAGCAGATGCAGACAGTGTGACCATTTTTGAATTACGAGAGTTATACTCCTCGAGTATATCCTCCATCTCCTCCTTTCTCACGAAGAGGCCTGGATCTACTACTATGTCCTTATATCTCTCGAAGTCTCTTTTAAGTTGCTCAACTACTTCAACGTAGTTAGCAAAGTCGCCTTTAGATATAAACACATCGTACGCATCACCTGTAATACCTGCTATGTTTACATAACCATTAGGGTCTGCAGATAATGTAAGTACTGTGTTTCCAAATGCATCAACGAACTTCATAGAACCCTGTCCAGTATTCTGTATAGTAAGTCCGTTACATGCGTACTCTTTATTGTGTGCCCATATACGCAGATTATCTTGAATGAACGCAATAGAGTTTGGAGATATCTTGCCGGCGTTTAAATCTCTCTAAAACGCATTGTACGTTTTATAATTTAAAAATATGTTATTAATCTTCTCCATTAGAGCACATTTTATATTCGTTTATATACGGTTCAAGGGGACCCATTTAGGGCCCCCTTTCCGTTGTACCTTTGCCATATTATGCACGCCGGTACCCAAGCTTTTATAACGTTATTATTGTGCCTGCTCAGGGATGTTTTCTTCCCCGCCGCTAACTGTGTCAGTCTGCTCAGAGTTTATAGGCTCGCCTTCTGTTTCCGGAAGACTCTGCTCAGACTCAGTTGCGCTTTGTGTCTTATCAATAAGCTCTACGAACTCTACGTCCTCGGACTTAATGATAGTAAGTTTAGCGATAACCTCGCCCAAGTTATATGCAGCAGGAGCTAACTTGGTCTCATTTGTATACTTAACTACAATCTCGTCGTCGATGTTTCCAGTCAGAATAGGAGAGGAAACCATGCGAAGAGTAGTCTCGGCGAGAGTATCGGGTACACTTATGATACCTGTATAACCCTCAGGAATCTTAATGCCAAGACCTGTACGATATACAATATGAACCTGACCACGCTTATTCATCTCAGTAGTAACATCTTTTGCTACGAGATTATATCCTGCGCCGTTATTTACGACGCGTACCGGCTGTACGGCATTCTCTAAGATTTTCTTAAATTCAATAGTCATCTGCTTATATATCTTTAGTTATTGTTTACTGTTGTCTCAGTATTGGTTACCCCGCCATCGAATCGAACCCGGACCTGGAGGGTTAGAGCCTCCCGTGCTACCACTACACCACGGAGCAGTTTCTTAAATAGTGCCTATGGGAGGTAACGCTCCTCCCCAAGGTCTAAACATAGGCTACCAACTAACAATTTACAATTTATACTATGATGTTCACAGGTTTCCGAGTGGCCCCTCGAATCTCAGCCTCGCCTGCATTGGCTGTATTGGCGCCCGTTCGCTGTTACTTCACATACTATCCGCATTTCAGCGGCCATACGGGCACAAGAGCATTTGCTCCCGATGTTTATTTCTTTACAAATGGGCTCTTAATCCAATTCCAAACCTTCTTATACCAAGGTGTCTTTGGCTCAATAACCGACTCAACCATCTTCTTCAACTGCTTAATCTGCTTCTTGTCAGTGATCTTAACACGAACAATATCAGAAGCGAACTGATTGCAGAGTGAATCAATTGCATCGAGTGTCAAATGTGCACCATAAGCAATAACCTGGTTAATCTCGCTCTCTGTCAGAGCAACGCCTGCCTTAGCCTTTGCACGAATAAACTCGAAACGAATGTCCTCACATGACTCAACCTTTGTGAGATCTACAATAATGGTTGGCTTTGTATTTTTAATAGTCTTTTTCATATATGTATAAACTTTATGATTATCCTTCACACTTACAATCACAATCGCAACATGGGATAGCAGTATTCTCTGCATTCTTAAGAGCCCACTCTTCGCGCTCCTTCTGTTCAATCTTGTGACGATTCTTAATATTAGCAACCCACTCCTTACTCTTTACCGTAGCAAGAAACTTCTTGTTGAATCGATTTGTATAGAACACAAGAATGATATCTCCCTTCTTAGCATCGATCTCCTCCTTGAAAGACTCGCCGTTATTAGTGCCACTGTATATTACATGCATTGGCTCTTCAGCGTAGTAGATGTTACGAATATCATAACGATCCTCACTCTCAATATGCTGAGCTGTATTCTCTTCTGGATCGATAGCAATATTGGCAGAACTGTTTGTCAAATATAGTGTTTTCATTTTGAGTATTGTCTATTTTTATCTTCTTTAAATCGTCTCTTGAGCTTAAATTTAAACATCTCGTTAAACAGTATGTCTGAAGTATCATCAGACTTCATGATGTCAACTGTTTGTTGAAATACATGTTTGCATACTGCATTTACGATATCTCGATCGATGTCTAAGTTCTTTGAGACTTGTTTAATTACATCATCGAGAGTAATCATCGCTCAACTGCAACAATATCGTATAAACGAATAATCTTGCTGTCTTTTACTAGATCGAAGAATGATCCTGCGGTGTCTTTGAAAAGAACTACATTACCAATGTTAATAATCTCGCTCTCCTTCATTTCCTCTGTAGGATACCAAACAGGAGTTTTCAAGACAATAGCTCTGCGATAATCAGAATCAACTTCCTTAACCTCCGTCTTTACTTCATCGAAGTCCTGTGCTTCAATTCCGTTCTCGTCAGCCTTAGGCTCACCTTTTGCGACGGGAGTATTAAACTCTTTCTTAACCTTGACCGGATCCAGGGGCTTAACCAAGAAGAAATCTCTAAAGCTGTAATGGATCTTACTAGCTACGTCCTCTGCAAGCACCGATTGGTCTATCATCTTATCCTCTTCCATTCTTGTTACTTCTTAAGTCCATTCAAGTGATTGAGTACTGAAATAATGTTGTTCAGTACAGTAGTACGCTCAACCTTCAAGCACTCTGGCATATTAGCCATATCCTCTTTCAGGTTATCAAGCTCGTCAGTATACTTAACAATGAGTCGCTGGATTTCATCGAATACATTAACAAAGTTTTTCTTTGCCTCTGCATCAGCAGGCTCCAGATATCCCTCGTTGATAAGATCCTGTGCATAATCAGCGCTGATTGAAAAGTTTGAACTGTATGAAGAATTTACTTCAGAATCAGCATCGCTTGACTTATGGAACTCTTCATTATGAGAAGAAACATACATCTGTGTGTCATCATTCCACTCGAATGTATCACCAGCTTCCATAACAAAGAATGGTTCAATTACACGTAAAGTCTTTACCATTGTGTTTTCTAATTTCATTAAATACGCCGGCATAACGCAAAATTATACATGTTTGGTTGCAAAATGATAAAAAAATTGCTAAATTGCAGCCTTTTTGGTTAAAAATACGTTATATCGACGTAAACCCTGGGGAAAGAAGGGGGGATTATAGGGGGGTTAATAGGGGCTCTACCTATTAAGATAAACTATTTATCTATTAAGATTTATACTGGCCCTTTGTCTTCTTTGCTACTTTCTTCTCTTTCCCCAGTAAATTCTAGAACATGAAGAACAAAAGAAAAGCTTATATAGACATCTATAAGTCCATGTATCCGTTAGAGCTTGTAGTAGTTAACGGTTCTGTAACTCTAGAACAGCTTAGAAAGCAATACTGTGAGATAGATGGTACAGAAATCGAAGACTTTGATAGATCTAGATTCAGTGCTGTTACATTCAAAGGTATACGTAAATCTGATGAGCATCGTGTAGTAATAGTATGGTTACAGAATCCTGAAGACATATATTACACTAAGGGTACTTCTAAAACTGACAAACAAATTAGTTATGCAGGTGTAGTAAGTCACGAAGCATCTCATGCAGCTTTGCTTACGTACCATACAATCGGAGAAGGTATTTGCACTGTAGATCAGGAACCTTTTGCATACTATTTACAATGGATTGTAGAGTGTATATATAAGACCATGTCAAAGAAATAATATGACACACGTAGAACTAAATGCCATACTCTATTATGCAGATTTCCTAAGTTTGAAGGCTGAGAGTAAGCCCGTAACAGATAATTGTAAGTATTTCTTCATACACGGATACCCAATCAATAGTCTGTATATAGTAGACTCAGAGCCTGAATACGATAGAGAGAATCCCTACTTAATCCAAGCATACCAAGAATACTAGCAGCTTGAGGACAAATATGACGAAGATGCGGCCATGAGTTTTATAGATGACATATGTTGTCTGAAGGCCTGCGGATCTGTTGATGCTGAACAAATGTTAAAGTGCATTCATCAATATAGTACAAAATATGAAAGAAAGATGGCATTCAGTGCCTACAGAAATTGGAAAAAAGAACAGTTTTACACCCATATAATAATTAATGAAAATGGAGACCCCCAAGAAACAGAATGCACAATGTACGTCAAGCACGCTGAAACAAGCCTTACAAGACGAGGCTTACTTAAGAGCCCTGGCTGTGATGGAACGTTTAGAGAATAATGCGTATAAAAACGGTTTTTATGGCGACGACGAAGATGAATGAAATCGATCCCTGTGATTGGGACGATATTAACCCAAGTAAAGACGATGAGTAAATTTAGTAATTTATACGATATCGACGGTAATATCATCAATAAAGCTCCTCAGCACACATATACACTTGAAGAGACCGAGAAACTCGTTGATGATTTGACCAAAAAAGTACAGGAAAACCCTGATAATGAGGTATATAAAGTGTACTTAAACAACGCCCAAAAATGGCTTTACAAGCTCTATAATGAGATGAGCCGTGAGGACCTCATGAAGCGATTAAATCTCGTAAAAGATAGCATTCAAGATGCTAAAACTGAAGTAAATGAGGCTGAACAAGCTAAGATTGAAGAGATCAATAAAGCTGTAGAAGAGCTCAAAAATGAGTACGATAAGGTAATTTCTATGGACGAATACGTTGAACCAATTGAAGAAATAAACGAAAATGAGGGAGATAAAGAGGATATTTGTGCATTGCACAGCGGGGAGTCAGAAACAAACGAAAAAGGACCTGCTGAATGAGTTCAAAGCTAAAGGATGGAGCGCTCCAGGCTATCACTACGTCGTATTTCCGGATGGTAGAGTGGATTCACTCCTTGCCGAAGACAAGGTCTCTAACGGAGTCCAAGGGTTTAATTCCACAGCTATCAACATTGCCTACGT